>Ga0101945_1000156_pt1 | contig 150634 bp, 114 predicted proteins | sample DewCreD2012metaG_2_FD_75246 | JGI IMG/M metagenome (GOLD analysis project Ga0101945, IMG submission 75246) | Hot spring sediment bacterial and archeal communities from British Columbia, Canada, to study Microbial Dark Matter (Phase II) - Dewar... ... | reverse complement strand
CGGGCGTCACTCGCCGTGGTCGCCACGAGCCGGGCTGGCGATCACGACCGCGCGCCTGTGGAAACATCCCGCCGTATCACGAGCAAAAACGTCCCCGAACCAAGAGCGGCGAGCGTGAGCTCGCCGTGGTGTGCGATAATCGCGCTGGCCGGGGAATGCGCCTTCCGACGATGAACCCACGCCGTAGTGTGGGAGCCGGATTTGCAAAGGCGTTACCGTGTTTGCCCGGTACGCTGCCGGACAATCGGGGTAGCGTCGTTGCAAGCGTGCTTCCGAAAACCACGCCGGGCTGACACCCGCCGCTCTTGTGCACGTGCGATGTATTCCGGTGATTGTGTGCGAATTAACGGTTGCGAGTGTGCTTGTTCAAACGTCCAACGCAAACGAACGCGAGACGTTGTTGAGGTGAAGGGCGTGGCCAGGCGGCAGCAGTTTTATCCATTTTTTGCTTGACGACGAAAAACTGGTTGCTACAAACAAAGATTTCAAGCTGCGTGGCCTGCGTAGCCTGTAGGGCTCCACAAAAAATGCAACAAGGAGGAACGCCTATGCAATTTGCCATGTACTGGCTAATCGTGGTGGCTAGAGTATCCGCGACGACTCAGCCGTGGAGCTGCGACTACGGAGCCGCTTTGCGGGCGGCTGAGCAAGACGGTAAGCCGGTTCTCGTCGTTATCGGAGAAGGAGAGGACGGCTGGCGAGGGCTGGTGCCGGAAGGTTGGTCAATGGCGAATTTGCGGTTGATTTCGGAGCATTTCCACGGCGTGTACGTGAATGCCCGCGACGGCGGATATGGTGCGGAGCTGGCCAAGGCGTTCGCGTTTCGGCAACTTCCGGCTCTGGTGATCAGCGACCGTCGGGGGCAAACCCAGGCGTTACGTCGCGAAGGAACCATGACCGATGGAGAATTGCAACGCCTGCTGGCACAACATGTTCCGTCGGAAACCTTCCGCGTCCGAGGCAGTGTGCCAACCGCTGGGGGCAATGCTTCCGGCAGCATTCAGCTGAATAAAGGCGTTCCTGCTACGCCGCCCGTGTTGCTGTGTCCGACCTGAGGGCGACGCTAATCGGTGTCCGGCGGACACCTCGCCTTGCTGTCCGAAAGGGCTAGTCATCCTCGGAGCAATCGCTCCATTCGCGGTCGGAGATGGGTTAGCGCCTGGCGGTGAAGCTCGGCGTTGGCGGCGATGAGGCCGGCAATGGGTCGGGAGGGGTCGTGGTAATGGATTTCCTGACCAAGGGTGTCGGTAAGCACCCCGCCGGCTTCGGACACCAGCACTTGGCCAGCGCAGACATCCCAGGCACGAAAACCGCGAAACAGGCTGGCGTACAGGTCGGCTTGGCCTCGGGCCACCAGAGCCAATTTGCGACCGGCAGAATAGGTGTATATCTCGCGGTGTGTCGGTAAAAGGGGATGGGGCCCGGACTTCTGCTCGGCACGACTGCGTACCAGCACGGCCGAAGACAGTTGCGCCTGCTGGGAGACCTGGCAACGTTGGGGTGGCATTCCCGGCTGTTCGACCCAGCAGCCCTGCCCGCGAACCGCCCAGGTCAGTCGCTCTTCCACCGGTTCCAGCACCAGGCCGAGCGTAGCCTGGCCTTGTTCCACCAGTCCGATGAGAATAGCGAATTCCCCATTTTTCAAAACAAAACCCCGAGTGCCGTCGATCGGGTCCACAATCCAGAGCCGATCGCCCTGGTGCCGAAACTGATCGCTCCAGGCGGTGCGCTCCTCGCCGAGCAAGGCATCGCCGGGAAAACGTTCGGCTAGGAGTCGGAAGATAAGCTCCTGGGCCTGTCGGTCGGCGTCGGTGGTGATGTCAGCCGGTGCCCATTCGACCGTGGGCAACCGTTGATAGTGTTCCAGAATGAGCCGAGCCGCTTCACTGGCGGCAGCGCGGGCCGCTTCCAATTCCTGCAAGGAGGCCATGCGGAATTCCTCTTGCGTCGGCGTCGGACTGGCACGGTGCACCGGAGGGCGCGGGACTTAAGCCGGCCCCACGGGAGCATACGCCACTCCGTCTCGGGGGGTTCGTGTGGCCAAGCACGAAGCAGATCGGGACGCCTATCTCCAAGCCAGCGTACCGTACTAGCCGGAAGCAACGCCCGGCAATTCCATCTCCGCCAGCAGATGAAACTCCACGTAGCACAGTTGCCGGTAAAGCTCGTTGCTGTGGAGCAACTCGCGGTGCGTGCCCATCGCTTCCAGTCGCCCCTGGTGGAAAAAGAGCACCAGGTTGGAGGCCCGCAGAGTGGCAAAGCGATGCGGCAGGAAAAAGACGGTACGCCCCGGAAGGAAACGGGCATAGGTGTCTTCCAGCAGGGATTTCTCTTCGTCGCTGAGATGAACGGGGGGTTCCTCAATGACCACAATAGCCGGTTCGCGGAGGATGGCACGCGCCAGCCCGATGCAGAATTGCTGGAAGGGTGTCAAAGGATGTCCCAGCCCACCGATGAGCGTGTCATACCCCTGGGGCAACTCCTGAATGAACTGGTGAGCGTGGGCGATTTTGGCGGCTTCGATGACCCGCGGCAGCTTATAAGCCGGATCGCCACAGGCGATGTTGTTCGCCACCGTGTCGTTGAAGATCAGCCCTTGCTGCAGGACCAGGGCGATCTGAGCGCGGACGCTTTCGAGAGTAAATCGGCGGATATTGTTTCCGTCAATGCGAATGGTGCCCTCATCGGGATCGTGGAAGCGTGCCAGTAGGTAGGCGAGTGCGTAGAGGCTGGCGCGATCGGTACCGACCAACGCTACTCGTTGCCCTGCCGCTACCGTGAAACTGACGCGATCGAGTAAGCGACGATCCTCGCCAGGCACCCGCAGGGTCACTTGCTCAAATTCCAATTGTTGCCGCATCGGTTCCAGAAACCGTGCCGAGACCGATTCGGTCACCTCGCCTGGCTGATCGAGATAGGCGAACAACCGTACGGCCGATTCGCGGGCCCGGCGGAATTGTTGCCGCTGCCGCAGCATCCGCGACACCGGAAAATACATGCCCCCCAGCGTCACGGTGAGCGTGAGGATACTGGCCAGCCCCGCCTGATTTTGCAGGATGTTCCACCCGGCTACAAAGAGTAGTACCACCAGCGCCACCAGCGCCAGCAAGGTCAGGGTCTGCCGGTAAACCACCTCGCCAACCAGTCGGCGTTTGAGGCTCCGCTCATACTCCGCCAGTTGTCTTTCCAGTCGTGCCAGGCCGAACGATTCCATCAAATAGCCTTTCACCAGCCGCATCATCTGCAGACTCTCCTGCAGCAGGGAAAGCTGTTCGGCTGACTGCTGATTCCAGAATTGTTCGCGCTGGCGGAACCAGACCAGCAGCTGTCCACCGACTACCCAGACCAGCCCGGCAAAGCAAGCGAAAGCCAACGTTAACCAGGGAAAGCCCCCGGTAGCACCGTATTCCACCAGCGGTGCAAACATCAGCAGCAAGGCGAGGCGTACCGGCTCCCGATACCGCGAGGTCAGCCACAGGTACAAACCTTCCTGCACCGCCTCGACATGGCGGGTGAACATGCTTACCGCTTCGGTCAACCCTTGTCGTTTCAAAAGCAAGCTGCCCAGCCGGTTGGTCTGCAAATACACCGCGCGACGTAACCGTGTGCTGGCTTCGAGAGTGGCTTCAGCAGCTGACCAGTGCACCAGCATTTGCAATCCGCACCGCGCCAGCGCTGCCAGCAGTCCCAAAAGCAGTAGGCCCAGCATCAGGCGATAGTTGTCGTGGGTCCAGGGCCACCACTCGACTGCCGCCTCCAGGAAGGGTCGCCAGACACTTCGTCGTTCGTGAGCCGACCAACCCAGGGCCACCAATCCGACACCCTGCTTCTCCCGAATCCGTTGCAGCAACTGCTCTCGCTCTGGTTCCGACTCTACCAGCGTGTCCAACCACTTCCGCTGGTCCGAGTTCTCCAGAAGCATGGCCTGGCGGTCGTCTTCGTCCAGCTGGCCGCGACTGACCAGCACGGCCATGAACAGTCCCGCCAATCCCAAAAGGACGATGATCAAAAACGCCAGCACCACGGAGCCGACCAACGCCGTCCACTTGTGCAGACGCCGATATTGCAGAAATCGCAACGCTCGTGTAAAGCTGTCGTGCTCCGTGCCGTTCACGGGTAAATCTCCTGATAATAGATACCTGCCGCTATTTCAGACGACCACCAAGACACCAAGGCCCAACGACCGCAGCTGCAACCCTTGTTTCGTGTCTAGGTGTTTTCGTGGTGAGCGATAGCATCGTCTCAGCTGGTTTCAGGCCACGTCGCGGTCTTCAAAGAGAATCAGGCCGAAAAGCAGAGCGATGGTCGTGTACACAGCCGCATGCACCCCGACGTGCAGCACGTAATCGCCCCAGGGAACTTCGATGCCGCTGACGACGGCGTCGGTCATGTCGAAATAGTTGAAGCCGGGCAACACTGTCGAAAACACCTGAGCCATGACGTGCACCAAAGGGTTCCCCTCGCGTTCCGGGGCGGATTGATAAACCAGAATATGCGAGAGCCGACCCAGAATGAACACCGTCAAGCAGATTACCAGGTTCACCACTACGGGCAAGCGTGTCGCCAGGGCGACAGCCAGCCCGGTCAGGATCATCACCTGGAACAAATTGCACACGACGCCGGGAGCTATCAGCGACATCTCGTGTCCCAGATAGAGTAGATAGCGTAGGCTCCCCAGCACGGCTTGGGGTAAGAACCCCAGGGCGGTTTCCACTTGCTGGATCTCCGCCAGTTGCGGACGCGGTTCCTCCTGATCAATTTCGTTGCGGTAATAGATGGTCATGGCCATGACGATGCTCAATAACACCGCCAGGAGCACCGCCGAAAGAAAGATGCCGACGAACTTGCCGATCAGAAACGCCCGGCGCGACATCGGCTTGCTCAGCACGGTCACCGCCGTCCGCCCTTCAATCTCCTCGGAAATAGACACTCCGGCGGAAAATACCGTCAGCACCAGCGTGGCCAGCAGGATAGCGCTGAGGTTGATCCCTTTCATCATCTTGAGTTCCTCGTTGAAGGTGAAATAAGGCAGATAAACACTGATAAGCATGAAAACCACGGTCAGCGCCAGCAGTAACCAGAACAGCGGTTGGCGCACCGATTCGCGATAAGCGGCCTGAGCCACGGCCAGCCATTTTCCCGGCAAGGTCAGCGAAGGAAAAAGGATCAGCCCCACCAGCAACGCCACCGTTACCAGTAAAATCGTCCAGATCATTGCCGCCTCCGCCACCGACAGGCCTGGGGGCGTACGCCACCCGGGGTTCGTTCCGACCAGCTATCAGTAAGCGATGCGAAAATGGGTCAATCCTTCCGGCATCTCCTCGCGCTGTTCTTGATGCGTGATGTAGCCGGACATGGCACGTGCCACATCCTGCAAAAAGGCTTCGACTTCGCCCGGTTGACCTTCCGCGACGAGTTCGACCCGGCCATCGCGGAGGTTGCGGACGAATCCGCCGACGCGATAGCGTTGGGCCAGTCGTTGCGCTGTGTAGCGAAAGCCCACGCCCTGGACGTGGCCAGAATACCAGACATGCTTGCGCACCGTCCCGGCTTGGCGACCAACCTCGGCCATGCCTCGCCTCAGCCAATGACCACCGTCGGTATTGTGATTCGGCAACCGGGGCCATGCCGCGGCTGATGTCAGAGAAGAGAGCCGCCAGCATCAGCAGGCCGCGTTGGCCTGTAAGTGACCCGCCGGAGTCCATTCCGAGGCTGCAGCCGTCCAGTGTTGTCCGCGTCGCCGGAAGCGAGTCTGCCCAGCCGCGACACCAAAGACACCGCCCCGTCGCCGATGGGCTTCTCTGGACGATTATAACTTCCGGCTGGCTTGACGGCGATATGGTGGCAACTTTCCCGTTCGTTTGGCGTTGCTAACCACCACGGGGGATTACGCCGCAATGCAGCCTCGCCAAACCGATGCAAGGCTTCCGCGTTACTAAGAACCACGGGAGGTTTACGCCCCCCGCTCTTACTGCTGCAGAAACGCTTGCCCGCTTGCCATTTGCGATGTCCCTCGCATGGGGGAACGCCACTGCAATTCGCGTTTGCCGAACCACGGGCGCCTTACGCCCCCCGCTCTTGATGCGCGCTGTCCGCTGCACTGAAGTCGCATCGCCCCGATGGCGCGTTTCCGCAACCACGGGGGGCTTACGCCCCCCGCTCCTGCTGCACGTCGTTCGATTGCCGGGAAAAAACGACTTTTACGCTGCACAAACGCATTTTCCCCGAATCAAGAGCGGCGAGTGTCAGCCCGCCGTGGATTGCCGAAACGTACTTGCAGGGGCGATCTCGCAAATGCGCCAGAGACTGTCGCCGATGCGGCAGCACGCCGTTGCACGGGCGTTACTAACCACCACGGGGGATTACGCCGCAATGCAGGCTCGCCAAACCGATGCAAGGCTTCCGCGTTACTAAGAACCACGGGAGGTTTACGCCCCCCGCTCTTACTGCTGCAGAAACGCTTGCCCGCTTGCCATTTGCGATTTCCATTGCTAGGGCGATTCACCACATTGCCGGGGCACCAGTTTCGCACTGCAAGCGGACCATTTCCCGCTGTCGGGGCATGGCCAACCCTTCCGCCCACAGGCAAGTTTCCGCCCGAGTGGAGACCCCCGTTTTGCCGAGACCGTTGGATTGGCGGCGGAGCACGGTTATGATAACAGCGGGGGCTGACCCTGCCGGGTCGTACCGAGTGGTTCCCGACCGTGACAGGCCAAAGTGGTCTATTCCGAGCCCCCCGCAGAGACGGTGCGACGATGGAACTGCGAAACACTGGGCAATTGCCGGAGCACGAGGCGACTCTGGAGCCGGCGTTGGCGGACAAGGCGCAACGGTTGTTCGAAACGTTGCGGGAGATGGAAAGTGTTGTGGTGGCGTTCAGCGGCGGGGTGGACAGTGCCCTGGTAGCACTGGCGGCGTATCGCGCCTTGGGCGACCGTGCCGTTGCCGTTACTGCGGACAGTCCCAGCGTACCCCGCCGAGAACTGGAATTGGCCCGGCAGCTGGCGCGACACATTGGCATCCGGCATGAGGTCCTGGCGACGAGCGAGTTTTCCGACCCGAATTATCTGCGAAACGACGGTCGGCGTTGTTACTATTGCAAGTCGGAGTTATATCGGCAGTTGACGGCATTGTTGCCGCGCTGGCGTGCCCGCTGGATCGCCAGCGGTGCCAACTTGGACGATCTCGGCGACTATCGGCCTGGTTTACAGGCAGCGGCGGAACACGCGGTGCGGCATCCTCTTGTCGAAGCCGGGTTAGCGAAGGCAGAAGTGCGACAGCTGGCACGGGCCTGGGGATTGCCGATCTGGGATAAGCCAGCATCCCCGTGCCTTTCCAGCCGTATTGCTCCCGGTGTTGAAGTGACTGCGGAACGGGTGACGCGGATTGAATCGGCGGAGAACTGGTTACGCGATCGGCTCGGCCTGCGCGATTGCCGTGTGCGCCTGCATGCCGGCGAACTGGCCCGCATTGAGGTGCCGCTAAGCGATCTGTCCCGCCTGCTGGAAGCGAATGTGCGGCAAGAGTTGCTGGAGTTTTTCCGCGAGTTGGGCTTTTCCTTCATCACGCTGGATCTGGAGGGTCTGCGATCGGGCAGTCTCAATGTCCTGGTTCCGCTACAATGGCGCCAGCAGCGGTCAGCACCAGCATCGCCGGTCCACTCGTCGCGCCTGCCACGCCCTGAGCCGGAGGGAAGTCCATGACGATAACCAGCCTGCCTGCCGCCGAGGTGTTGAACCGTTACTTTCTGGAATTACGCAGCAAATTGCTGGATATAGCGGCGATCCTCGACCGTCTGGATCGGGGAGGCCCTCTGCCGGCGGATGCGCGTCTGGGCCAGATTCGCCAGGCGCTTCAGGAATTGGCCAGCAGCACACCAGGCCGGGCCGAACGCATTCAGCTGATTTTCTCCCGCCCCTATGATCCGAACTGGGAACGTCCACGCCTGAGCCGCAACCAGTAGCCCATGCTACTCGCTAATCGCCACTCGCGACAGCAGTGTTTTGTCGCCCGCGGCACGAGACGAGGGTGAGGGGAAGCGGAGGGGACTGGCCATGTATTACCTAGACCCGCATATTCACATGATTTCGCGTGTAACGGATGATTACGAACGGCTGGCACAATGCGGTTGCCTGGCGGTGAGCGAACCGGCTTTCTGGGCGGGATTTGACCGTGCCAGCGCCTATGGTTTTCTCGATTATTTCCGCCACCTGGTGGAATTCGAGCCGAAACGGGCCGCCCAGTTTGGCCTGCGGCATTTCTGCTGGCTGTGCATCAACGCCAAGGAAGCGGAGAACGTTTCGCTGGCCCGCGAGGTCATCGCCCTGATCCCGCAGTTTTTGGAGCGCCCCAACGTCCTGGGCATTGGCGAAATCGGCTTGAACAAGAACACCCGCAACGAGGCGACGGTGTTCCTCGAACAAGTGGATCTGGCGGCCCGGTACGACGAACTCATCCTCATCCACACTCCGCATCTGGAAGACAAATACATGGGCACGCGGATGATTCTCGATATGCTGCGTTCCGACAGCCGCATTCGCCCCGAGCATGTCCTGATTGACCACGTCGAGGAACACACCATTCGCCTTGCTTTAGAAGGCGGTTACTGGTGTGCGATGACGCTGTATCCGACGACCAAATGCACGCCGCAACGGGCCGCCGACATGATTGAGATGTACGGGACGGAGCGAATTCTGGTGAATTCGGCTGGCGACTGGGGCCCTTCCGACCCGCTGGCCGTACCCAAATTCATCCAGGAGATGAAACGTCGTGGCCACAGCGAAGCGGTCATTCGCCGCGTCGTGCTGGAAAATCCGCTGGCGTTTTTCCGGCAGAGTCGCCGCTGGCCACGGGACTGGGAAGAATCGCTCAACGGCCAGCTCGCGATTCCGGCTGCGGAGCCGGCGGTCGCAGCCGTGCGCTAACCCGCTGGACAAAATTCGCAACCACGGCGGGAACTTTTTGGCAAGTCCGACCGTCCAACTTAGCGCTAGGTGGGCCAATCCCTGTGCCGATGGGGCCAATTAACTAAACGGAGGTTGAACTATGTGGACGCCGAGCATTCCCGAACAGATGAGCCGGCGGCATTTCCTGCAGCACGTGGCCGGCTTTTCGCTGATGGCGGGAGCCAGTCAGCTATTCCTGCAGAACATTCTGGCGGCGGCTCCGACACTGAAACGGGAGCACAAGTCGCTGATTATTTTCTGGATGGGCGGTGGGCCCAGCCACATGGACACCTGGGACCTTAAACCGGGTCAGCCGACCGGCGGCGAGTTCCGACCGATGAAGACGAAGGTGCCCGGCGTGGAAATCTGCGAGCACATGCCCAAGATCGCCGAGCAGATTGACAGTCTGGCGATTATCCGCTCGCTGGTCAGCAACGAAGCCAGCCACGAACGGGGCACGATTTTGATGCACACGGCCTATGCGCCGAACCCGGCGATCCAATTCCCCTCGATGGGTTCGGTGGTGTGTCATCTGATCACGCCCAAGGACCTGTCGCTGCCGGGCTTCATCAGCATCAGCCGACCTGCCGAAGGGCCGGGATTCCTCGGCATGGCCTACGCACCGTTCACCGTGCAGAATCCGGGTTCCCCGCCGCAGAACATCAGCCCACCCCGCGAGCTGGCCGACGAAAAGAGCGTGGAAGCTAACGTGCGGTTGCGGAATCGCTACGGCCTGCTGGGGTTGGTCGAGCAAACCTTCGTCAATGAGGATCGCGGGGAGGCCGCCAAGGCTCATCTCGATGTCTATCGCAAAGCCTTCGACCTGACCGCCTCCAAGCTGAAGACGGTCTTCGACCTGACCAAGGAAAACGATGGCCGACCGATGGACCCCAAAGTTCGCGAGGCCTACGGTAACAACCCCTTCGGTCAGGGTTGCTTGCTGGCGCGGAAACTGGTCGAAGTGGGCGTGCCGGCCATCGAGATTTCACTCGGCGGCTGGGACAATCACAACAACATCTTCAACGCCTTGCACAACAATTCCGCTCAGGGAGGCCTGGTGGACCGATTGGATCGCGGCATGGGCACGCTTATCCGCGAATTGAAAGAACGCGGATTGCTGCAGCATACGGTGCTGTTGTGGATGGGCGAATTTGGCCGAACTCCTCGCATCAACCAGAACAATGGCCGCGACCACTGGGCACGTTGCTGGTCAGTGGTGATCGGCGGTGGCCCGATCAAAGGGGGCCAGGTCTATGGCGCTACCAGTGCCGACGGCATGGATGTCAAGGACAAACCGTGCACAGTCGGCGACCTGTTTGCCACGGTCTACCAGGCGCTGGGCATTGCTCCAGAGACGCAGATTCGCGATCCGCTGGGTCGGCCACGGAAGATCACCGGCGAACGCGGCGGCAAAGTGCTCGAAGGCCTGCTGTAACCGCGGAGCCACGCAACTTCACTTGACTCTCCCACTCTGGTAACTTTGCAGCGAAATGCGCACCGATGGACTGGTCGGGCGATATTGGCCCGCCCTTTTTTGTCCCCTTGGCTATTCGCTATTGGCCCTTTTCCAGTGAGCGGTGCAAGTTTCCATTGCCGAATCCAGCATCCGCACCCATGACGCGCTGGCAGGGCAGCTAGTCGGTCGGGGGCGTAATGCGAAGTAAGGCCCGAGCAGCGGCGGCCCGCACCTGAGGATCGCTATCCTGCTGAAGCAACGGCACCAGCGTCTGACGCAGTCGGTAGGCCTGGGAACCGTACAGGCCAAGCACACGACAGGCCTCGACCCGCACGGCAGGTTTCTCGGCCCGCAGTGCTGCCGACACGCCATTGAGCCACTCCTCCGGCAACCTGGAAGTATCTGGCTGGCGACGCTGTTCGGCAAACTCGCGGATCGCCGTCAACAGTTCCAGCAAAACTTCCGGATCACGCATCGTCTGGGGCACGCCGACATGAGCAGGCGCAAATGGACCCGTCCCCGGGAGCGGTGGACGCAGGCCCACCGCGGTCGCCATTCCCGGCCAGTCGCTGGTTGCTTGTTGCAACACTGCCGCCAAGGGCTGCGGTGCGGCATCCAACTGGCTTTTCCAGGTGCGCAAGGTTTGCACTAATCGCAGCCGCACTCCCAACTCCTCTTCCTCGAGCAACCGACTCACCAGGCCACGCACGATTTGCTTTTCGTCTTCCTCCCTCAGCCGCCCCGACTGGGTCGGCGAGCGTAAGCCCGCCGCGCTTACGCGATCCGCTTCGAGACAGCGTGCGGCCGTCCAACGCACCCACGGATCGGGGTCCTGGAGAGCGGCGAGTAAAGCGGGATATGTCTGCGGCGAAATCCTCGCCACCGTCTCCAGGGCCGACACCGATGCCAGCCTCACCTCCGCAGAACTATCTTCGCCGAGCACCGCCAAAAGTGCCGGCACCAGTTGATTCAACTGGCGTTCCAGTCGGTCGGCCAGCTTTTCACCTGTCGCCTGCAAATCGCTGTGTCGCAACACCGGCAGCAATTCCCCCAACGCTTCCAGGATTTCGCAGATCGGCTGACGTATCGAGGTATGCGGTAAGGCCAGGTTCTCATCGAGGTGCGACTGTAACCGTTCGATCAGGGCCGTCAAATCCCGTAGCGCCGCCAGTGCCGACTCCCGCAGCTTCGCATCGCGAAACGCATCCTGCTGCCCGACCAACCGCTGCGGCAACGTCGTCAACGCTGTGTGCAAAGCCCGCAGCGTCGCTTGCCGTACCGCCAGTTCTTCGTGCTGCAATCCCAGTTCCCACGTGGAACCCAGTGTCAGCATATCGGCCGCGATCCGTTCTATCAGCTCCAACGTCCGCAACTCGGCGTGGGGATTATTGATTTCGCGAAGCGGCCAGTCCAACCACGTGCTCAACGATTCCGCAGCCGCCAGGGCGATCCGCGGCGAGCGATCCCGGAACAGCATCTCCCAAGTCTGTCGCAGCGGTGGCTGGCGTAAATCCGGTTGCAGCAGGGCCAGCGTTTGTATTGCCGATCGCCGAACCACTTCCTCGCTATCCTGCCGGGCCAGTTCGGCCACGACGGGTATCTGTTTGCGCAGCTCTTCCAGCTCCTGGACCATTTGCCGGCGCTGTTCCGGACTGGCCTGGCGCAAACCGCTTTGCAATTGCTGCCAGCGATCTTGCATCCAGGTCAAAACCGCCAGACGCATCGTGGCATCGTGGTCGCGCAACCGGCCCGCCAGCGGCACCTTCTCTTCCTGACCCCAACTCGCCTCAAACTCAAGCCACGCACTGCTAACTAACCACGCCGCCATCAAGCCCCAAAGCAGATACCAGGCCTTGCGTTCGTGTCCTGGTGCCCTGATAGTTTGCCTGCTGTTGCGCACCGCTGGCCATGCCGCCAGCATTGCCCCGTTCCGCTGGTGCTGAACCTTTGGCCAATTCATCTTCGACTCCTGCGCGAGAATTGTCGGCCTGCGTGGCTCGACCCTCGCTTCGCTCGCCAGTTACCTTAGCAACCTTTTGCGGCGCCAGGCACCCAGGGGTCTTTCGCTGTTTTCAGTTCGGCTTGTCTTTTCGCAATATCGGCAACCGTTTCCACAAGCCGAACTACCACCCTATCGGCGATAGCCCACAAGCGGTATTTTCCTCAATGCGACCGTGCAAATTTCCCCGCTTTATCATGATACCCGTCACGAGGCCGCCGTTCAGACCAGCACCGTCCGCAGCGGCACCGGTTGGCCCAGGAGTTACGGTAACGCTCCGCTACCAGGACACAGGACGAAGAGGATTTGCCAGTATGCCGATAATGTTTATAATGATACCGGAAAAGCCATCACGCCCGGCGGGTCGAGTGGCGAGGTTGTGGCGGTTTTTCAGACTTCCGCGTCCGATCCCCGAGAACGATACCGACACACCAGGCCCGGAAGCAGACGGCCACCGTCGGCATCATTGAGCCGGCCGCGTTAAACCACGATAGCGACGCACTGGCTCGCTTATAACCGCACTGGGAACAAGAATTCGATGCGACTTTCCACCCGAGCTGAATATGCCTGTCTCGCAGCCCTGGAACTGGCCTGTCGGTACGACTCCGGCCAGCCGGTTACGCTCAAGACCATTTCCGACATTCACGGAATTTCGAGTAAGTACCTGGTTCAGATAATGATTCAGTTGCGAGCAGCAGGATTGGTGCAGAGTGCCCGTGGGTCAAGCGGAGGTTTTCAGCTGGCTAGACCGCCGCAAGAGATTACGCTGCTGGAACTTTTGACGGCAATTGACGGTCCCTGGCCGGAACGCTATAAGCCAGCCGCACCATCGCAAACCCCTACGGCGCATGCCCTTGCGTCTGTATGGAGCGAATTGCTGGCCCTCGAACGCGAGTTCTTGCAAAGCGTCACACTCGCCGACCTCGCCCAGCGCGCCCGCCGACCTGTCGCCGATATGTACTACATCTAGCCTGCCGGTGTGGAAAATACACAACTGAAGCAAGCTTGGAAAAATAAAACGCTAAAGCAGCGTACCGGAAAAAGGAAACTGAGTGAATTGTGAGGATGCAGAATGACTGAAGCGAAAAGAACAAAGGTTCTGCAGAACAGCCCAATCGAGCCGCACGGTGGTCAGCTAATCAACCGGTTTGCTTCGCCGGCGGAACGCGAGGAATGGTTGCGGCGGTTGCGACATTTGCCGCGACTCACCGTCCGATTGCGAGAACGCTGCGACCTGGAGATGCTGACCATCGGCGCCTACAGTCCGCTGACCGGTTTCCTCACCCGGGCCGACTACAACAGTGTGGTCAGCGATATGCGGCTGGCAAACGGCGTACTCTGGAGCATTCCCATCACGCTGGGCGTATCGCGTGAGCAAGCCGATTCCTTGCGCGAGGGGCAGGACATCGCGCTTTTCGATGAACTTGGCGATGCCCTGGCGATCTTGCATCTGCAAGATAAGTTCCTGCCCGACAAAAACCGCGAGGCCCGGGAAGTGTATCGCACGGAGGACCCGGCTCATCCGGGAGTGGAGTACATTTTCCAGCAGGGCGAGGTGCTGCTGGGCGGGCCGATTACCGCCTTGCAACGGCCGCGACACGAACTGTATCCCGAATGGCATTACACGCCGGCACAGTTACGGCAGATGTTTCGCGAACGCGGCTGGCGACGGATTGTCGCTTTCCAAACTCGCAATCCCATCCATCGCGCTCACGAATACCTCACCAAGTGCGCTCTGGAGGTGGTGGACGGTTTGCTGATTCATCCGCTGGTCGGCGAAACCAAAGGCGATGATGTTCCGGCACCGATTCGCATTCGCAGTTATGTCGCCATTCTGGAGCGATATTATCCGAAAGATCGGGTCATCCTCAGTCTGTGGGGAGCGAGTATGCGGTATGCTGGGCCACGCGAAGCGGTGCATCATGCCATCGTTCGCAAGAACTATGGCTGTACGCATTTCATCGTGGGTCGCGACCATGCCGGCGTCGGCAAGTATTACGGCACCTACGATGCCCAGAGGATTTTCGACGAAATTGATCCGCAGGATTTAGGGATAACGCCGCTCTTTTTTGAGCATACTTTTTACTGCCGGGTTTGCGGCATGGCGTCGTACAAAACGTGTCCGTGTCCGCCGGAGAATCGGTTGATGCTGAGCGGTACCCAGGTGCGGGCCATGCTGAGTCGCGGTGAAAGTCCGCCGCCGGAATTTACCCGCCCGGAAGTGGCCCAGGTGTTGATCGAAGGCTATCGGGAGCTGTCCAGGGGAGCCGCTTGAAAAGGCCCGGTTGCCGCCGTATTGCCTGTCGATCCTGCGTATTGCCGCGGATACCAACTGGAACATGCTCGCAGCTAGGCCGACCTGGAGCGACACATCTTTAGAAGCAGATACATTTCGCCGCTGTGGCAGGCCTCATCGTGCAACCCGTGCAGGATTTGCCCTACCAGACTATGTCGGGCCTGACTGGCGCTGGCGGGAAGCTGCAAGCGCTCTTGCGGCACAGTTTCGAGTAATTGGCAGAACCGTCGCAGCTGATCGGCCAGCATCCGGTCCAAAAGAGCGCGATCGGGCCAATCGCAGGTCAGGTATGGCGGTCGGCACCGCATGCCGAATTTTTCCGACCAGCCCGGTGGCAATTCACTTCGGCCAGTGAGCAACTCGATGCCGAGCACATCCATCAGCCAGACCGCGTGCCCTGCATGCCATAAAAGGTGATTGCTCGTCCCTGGCGGTGCCCAGGTGAGCCACTCGGGTCGCGCTGCCGCCAGAATCTCGCGAGTCCGGGTTCGCACCTGCTGGGCCAGTTCCTGCAACGTCTGCCGTACCGACATGGTTGTTCCCTCCGCATGGGCGCACCCCAGGTAGGTGCTCGTATTGCCTTTACCTTCGCCAGCCACTACCGAGGGTGCACGGCGGGCTTTCGCCTACCACGTCACCAGGCTCGGCCCTTGGCGGCGAATCAGTGCTGGAGTCGGCCCGCTGAACATGCTACAATGTCGCTTGCTCGCGGACATACTGCTGCCAGCAAGGCGTCGCTGAGATGAGGCAATACGCTATCTACGCACTGAGTTGGGTGCTGGCGATGCTGTGCGGCTGTCACCGGGCAACGGAGACTTCCCGACCGGCTGCGCCAACGGGCACCGCACCGACATCGTCTCCGAGCACTGCCAGCGCTGGCCAGACCGACGCCAACGCTTTTACTCTCCACAGCGATGCCTTTGCCCACGGGCACACCATACCAGCGGAGTTCCGGCACACGGAGGTCGGCGGCAAGAATTTGTCGCCACCGCTACGCTGGTCGAATCCACCCGGCGGTACTCAGGCTTTCGTGCTGTTGTGCATTGATCCAGATGCTCCCGGTGGCGATTTCGTCCACTGGGTGCTTTATGACTTACCGGGCCACCTGCATCAGCTCGATCGCGGTCTTGGCCGCGATGCTACTTTGCCCAATGGTGGCCGTCAGGGGAAAAACGACTTTGGCGAAGTCGGTTACGACGGTCCGGCACCACCTCCCGGTAAGCCGCACCGCTACGTTTTCCGTCTTTATGCGTTAGACCGCAAATTGGGGCTTCCTCCAGGGGCCAGTCGCGCAGAAGTCGAAAAAGCCATGCACGGCCATATCCTCGCCCAGACCGAACTGATCGGTATCTACGAGCACAATGACTAGCCGCAGACCAAGCAACCGCCACTCGCGACCCACCGCTGGCCTTCGACTTGTATACCACCAAGACACAAAGGCACGATGAATCTAAGTTAATGCTTGGTGTTCCCTTCGTTCCTGGTGTCTTCGTGGTTACCGTTTCGCGACTCGGGCTTGGCAGGCTATGCCCTACGCCTTGCCACTCGCTCTCGTTATTGTGTCTTTATCGTTTCCCTGGGCTAGCTCGCAGATTTCAAGCGCTGACCCGCGACGCATCTTTCTTGCCAACGCCATTTATCCCGTTCATGCGTTCCTGATGACTCGGAGAAGGAATCGCTATCTCGGCTTTGACTTCCTGGGAGACCGCCCAGGTTAAACGGGTTTACCCATTCAATTCCTGCTCCAGTGTTTCCAGGGCTTTCACCAGCGGGTCATCGTATTCGATCCGCAGCATGGCGTTGTCCTGCCATTCCTTGATTAGTTTCTGGATGTCCGCTTGCACTTTCTCGACAAGGCGGTTTGTCGTGCGGCTGGATGTGATCATGCTGGCGGCAAACATGGCGAGAATGAAAACGGGAATGGCACTAAGCACCAAACAGTATAGAAACTGGCCCAACCCTGCCGGGAGGAAATCGTGCAGTTCGGTGGGTTGGCCTGTCAGGGCGGAGTAATCGGCACTGAGGTACCGCCGATAGACGGTCAGAATCGGCCCAGCCATGAAGAACGCGAAGACTGCCGTAGCCATGCTGGCCCAGACGAAGGGGCCCCATCGGTGCGTTTCTGCATGCGCCGCCACTACTTTTTGCACCGTTTCGTAGCAACGGTTCTGGAAATCTTCGATACCCACCACGCGCACGCCCAATTTCTCCGCCGGGCGATATTCTTCCTGCCGGTACTGGTTCACGATGCGATGAATCGCATGGACTACCGGCTGCAACTGGCTTTCTACTTCGGCCCGGAACCGATCGGCAAAGCTGATACGCCAGCGCCGCTCACTTTTCCACGTTTCACCGAGGTTACGCAGCATTTGCCAGAAGGTGAGCACGGCCGAGGGCTTACTCCCCATAAAGGACAGAACAAGCCGATCCCAGGCGTTTTCCGTGAGCATCAACAAGCGAAGAATGGTGCGATACGGAAAGGCCCACACCGGGGTGCGCTCTAACCACCAGCCTCGCAAGTGTCGCCGCACCTGCACACGTTGTTCTTCGTCATTGCCCAGCAAGCGGCTCGCTAACCTGTCAGCCAGGTCCGACGTGGTGCTGTTTAGTAGTTCCCATTTTTCCTTTACTTGTTGTCGCAGCTCGCTGGTCAGTTCGCCGATTCTTTGGGCCAGCGCCTTGCGGCGAACGCGGATCTCGCTCTCGACGTTACCGTACACCCGCGAACGATCGGCCAGGATCGGCTGGAGCGTTTTCTGCAACCGTTGCCGAACCAGCTCTATCGCTCCATCACCGTATAAGTCGGCGTCGGGGATAAAGATGGGGTCCATAACCTGACCGTCGGAATTATTATCGCGCCATCTCGCCAGATACTTTTCCACATCCGCGCGCTGTTCGGCGGATGGATTCGCCTGACCGCGATTGCGAAACCGGATTACAGGAATGCCCCCGCCTGACTGGCGAAATAGTTCTTCCGTGTCTCCATCGCGCAATTGCTCATACCGAAGCACGATCAGCTTTACGGTCCCCGATGTCTCTGCTAAGTCATGGATAACCTTTATAGCCTCTCCTAAGGTCGAGAATCCCGGAGCGTCCCCGACTATATAAGGTGAACCTAGATCCAGCATTGCTAACTCTGGTACCGGGATAAATCTCTCCGCGCCTAGCTGCATGTCGGCTGGCGGACAAGGCCCGATCCACAGCAATTGCTGCGAACGATCGCGTGCATCCGGTCCCGATGGAATCTGCTTTCGATACGCCTCGTCATTGAGAAAACACCGGGCCAGCCAGCCTTTTCCTTCACCGGTGCGGCCGAGCAGAACGATGGGCACTGTGTTGGCTGTTCCGCGCTCAATCAGACGCTGACATGAAGAGAGAAACCCCTGCACCAGCTTACATATTTCCTCCTGCCGAGGACTATTACCGTAAATGATCTTGATAGCCTCCTGCAGTCGCTGACAGCGTGCTTGCGTTTCCGTTAGCAAAGCATTAGCTGCATCGTTTTGCTTAGCTCGGCTGATTGGCGTGCTTATATCTTGATGTTTAGTACCCGTGTCCAGGGCATAGTTCTGCTTAGCTGCGCTCATAGGCCAACTCCCTCCACTCCCGAATTTCTTTCGTCCAATTCCAGATACCGGTGTTAGGTAAAGGAAGTATTTGGCGCAAGGCTGGTACGGCGACTTTTGGCAGGACGAACTCGCGTTGGTTATTGCCTCGGCCAAACTTTACACACAGCCGCTCACCAGGGCGCAATTCTCTCGGCAAGCCGAACGCATCGCAGAACAGGTAAAACAAGGCAGCCAGTGCCGGCAGCGTATTATGTTTCACCAGACCGCCATAGTACACCCCAAAGGCCGATCCGGTGCCGATGACCGCAACCGTTAGAGCTTTTAAGCCAGCAATGTTGGTAGCGAGCCAGGAGGTTAGTGAAAATGTGCTCAGCAGCGTCGCGCCACCATCTACCAGGGCGGTTACTCCCGCGGCTAAGCCTACCGCTGCCCCGACAACTACCACTACGCTCTTGCCGAATATCTTGAACTTTTCCCAGCCCGGCAAATTGGTCCAGAAATCCTGGGCCATCCGATCTAATTCTTGCGGGTCGGTCTTGAGTTCCACCCTCTTGAGAAAGGTTAGAAGTACCTCACTAATCAGCGCCTGGAGTTCGTCTCTGGTGCAGGTTTTCGGAATCCAGCGCTGATATTGCAATTCTTCTGCCAATTCTTCTGCCGTCTTGAAAGGCAGGGAGGGCTGGTCCGTTTGGGATGGGAACAAATTGGTGCAAATGTTCGACCAGGCTTGCCTGACTCTGCCGACACCTGACAATGATACAAGGCCACTAATCCAGTCTTTTACCGTTGCTGCTGCGCGAAGCGATTTCTGTCCTATCCAGTCCCCGGCACGGACCAGCCTGGGAGCATTGCGGATCATCGCCTGGTGTAGTTCGGACAGGAACTGTTGATTCGCAACCTGTTTCGGTTCGTTTCTTTCGTCCGTGAACAGTTTGCTACAGAACGTCAGCAGACCTTTATAGGCCTGGCGCGTGTTTTCTTCGCAGTCCGCTCGCCAACGTTCCAGAGAATCCAGCGCCTCCCGAACCACCCGCCGAACCTCTTGTGCGTGCGATTGGGCTGCTTGCTGCTGCAACTGGCCAGGCTCCAGTCGCCGATAGAGCTCGACCAGCCAGTACTCACGGGGTATGTCCTGCGGCGAATCAAAATGCCGGGGTTCCGCGGTATAGAACATCGGAAAACGCTCAAAAGATTTGCCGGAGTCGGTGCTGTTAGTCTGGCGGAGCTTATTGCTTGCACTGTCCTGCCACAGACCCCGCGGTGTATAGTCCTCCCAACCATTGACTTCATAATCCATAGCGACGTACACACCGTTCAGCTGAAACTTAGATTTCAAGGCGCTAACATCCGGGTCGTCCTGGAGAATGCTGCGGAGAAGGCTTGGCTGGGTTGGGCGAACTTTATTGACCAGCAGATACATAGGCACATCCGCCATCCGCTGCCGCAACTGATCAAGCAGCTCATCAAGCAATCGATCCCGCAACTGGGCACGTTCCCAAACTACGAAAAACGCCGAGCATACCCGGGCCGCTTGCGCCACGATTCTAATCGCTCATTCCGTCGCCTACCTGGCTCGTGTGAAGGGGGCTTCGAATCCGACTTGTCCTTAGTCTGAATATCCATGCAATCCAGAAAAGCGAATTCTGTTAGCCCTGGATCATAAGCGACTAATGGTACTGGAATTTCCTCAGGACGGTCGCGACCGCTGCTATATTGCTCGAATGCCTGTTTAGTGTCTTCGCTTAACATTTCTGGCGACTGTCTGTGAGCATCGGTAAAGAATCTTCTGAATAAGCTGTTGCTGGTGCGGGTCTTGACGGCAACGCTCTGGAAACCAGTAAACGAAGCGATGAGTACCATACTTAGATTCGTAACCGCGTGGCACGCGCCGGCGACCCGCTTCACTGAGAAACATGGCCACAACACTCGATTTACCCGCGTTGAGTTGGCCAACTACGCCGATGATCGGGATTTTCGCGATTTGCAGACGTGTCTTGGCAATTGCTACCGCTTTGTCCATCTCGACGAGCAACTCTTTGCAACCCGCCCGCTGCAAAGCCTGCGACCAACTCAGCGTTTCACGCGACGACTCGAGGATGGGTTGAACACGAAGATGCTCATAGCGACTGATTAGCCTTTCTAAGGCAGGCATTCCCGATTCTGCTTTGCTCATAGGCAAGTCTCCTCAGGTTTGCACGGATTGTCCCTGGTTACCCGCGAAATTATTCAAGGCGCTGGGCATGGCCTTTTCTCCCTGCAAATGTGACCCTAAATCTTGACGACATAGTCGCCGCATTGTTGCATCCAGACCCGATTACCGCATTCATCAACAGATACGATTCGCGTCATGCCTCGCCTCCACCTTTTTGGTTTTGCCCAGGTCTTATTAAAAGTTTTTGCTGCTTTTTGGCAACGGATGATCTTGCATAGAGGATAAATTCGACAGTAAGTCTCGATAGTGTCTATATCAACAAGAGCACAATACATCTATTGCATCAGGCACATGATAATTGCTAGCCCTTAATTAGTTGAAATGATTTACTTGGCCATTTAAACCACGACTGCAGTATGATGCTATGCGATTGTTGCCGTTATATAGCTGGCATTCGAGAAAGTTGCCATTCCCATCACCATCGCCAGAATGATCGTCGCCATCATCGCCACCATCGTCATCATCGTCACCGTGCTCACCCCTCGTAATGAAGACATTCACCATAATCCCAAGTTTGCCGAAAAGTATGTGGTTGACTATAACAACGAAAACAAGCACAAAAGATAACAGCCAGAAAATATCCGTCGAATTGTAGCCAAACCAGCTTGCAAAAATGTAGAAAAGGCTAAAAATAGCTAGTGGCACAATGAACAGAACTATGAGACTGCCAAGTTGATTAACACGGTTGTTTTTTGCCGAGTCTTTGATGATCCTGACAAGTGCATCAACCGGGTTCTCGTGATTGCGCATAGCTTTTACCTCCTTCGATCGTGAAGCTTGTAGCCATTGTAGCTTGTTAGGGCCAGTATGTGAATGTATCAGCTCATTTTGCGTTATTTGGCCTATACACGTTTCTAGTGGGCTTGGGACATAATTGTCTAGGGCGAAAAGACGCGTTTATAGGCCCGTTATGCGCATCTGAAAACCATTCGTATCACAGCGAGCGTGGCCTTTTTTCCCTGCAAATGCGAGTCACTCCGTTTGCCCGTCCCAGGAGCTCTGCAATCCGCTGTATACTTACCAATACGGGGCAGTCCGGCGTCTTGTGACAATTCTTGCGGTTTTTCGGCCTTACGGGGCCAACAACGCTCGTGGAAATTTTTTGTTGCCAGGTGAGCGGGCAATCGGTAAGATAAGCGGCAGAGCGGGCTACCACAAACCAGGGGTAGTCACAAAACGGGGTTGAGCCGCGTATTACCCTTAGGGAAGCCCAGACCAGGAGGATTCACCATGGGTTATTGCGTCTATGAGATGCCAGCGGTTTGGAATGCGAATTACCAGTATCGTCCCAGCATCGAGGACTTAAGAAGGCGACTCGAAACAACCGACCCCAGGCCGTATCATCAATTTCTGCCTTACCTCGAGGCCCTGGGACAGAATTAGTTCAAGAAACGCTACGATAAGTTCCGGCTGGTGGCCAAGTTTTTGCCGGTGGAAGTCGGCAATGGGGTTGTCCCGGTAGTCGTTTTCGTGGACTTCCTGCCACGAGCCGACCAGGCCTACGGCGACGGTTCCGCACAGTATTTCGAGCAGCGCTACGCAGGGGTATTGCAGGCCCATGCGCCGGCAATCCGGGAACTGGCACAGGAGCACCTGAGAAAGTCGGCGCCCGTTTTCAAGCCACCGCCATCGCCTCCAGAAGAACTCCACACTCTTCTTCACCCCTTGCGTCCCCGCGAACGTGCCGATGCCTTTTTCGTTCACGAAAAGTTCAGCCGAGCTTATGAGCGCCTGACCTCCAGGTCGGAACTAGGTGAGATTGAGCGTGGCAAGATAATGGAGGCGGTTTACTAGGCTCTTCAGGCCATCGAAAACGCCCAGGGCGAGCCCTATAACGAGTTGCTGAATCTCTCCTGGGGCTACGACGACAAGGACGACAAGCAGAAGATCACCGTATACTACATGCGGTTACAAGACCCGGAAGATAAATTCCGGCATGTGCTGTTACTCGGTCTGGTGGACGAGAGCGCCGCGGATCAGGCAACGCAGTTACAGGCCTGGCAACAGGCGCGCGAGCATTTGTCCGGTCAGATACCGCAGCAAGGAACCGAGCGGGAGCTTTCATCTACCCGCTACTGGGATGCCCTGAGCCAGTTGGCGGAACGTGCCTTCCCGTCCTATCTGCTGGCCGGTGACTATAAACTGTAGGAAAACCTTTGGGACACGGAGCAGCGGGAAGTTTTTCTAGCGCTGTCGTCGGAGGAAATGCACACGCTGGAGTCACTCCTGAGCAAGTGCCAGTTACCTGCCGTTATCGAAGGCCGCGCGGGCAGCGGCAAGTCCACGCTCCTGATTTACTACACCGCTGAGCGGCTCGCACAATCTTCTGTCAGCTCTGTCCAGGCGCTATTCCTGACGCAAAGTGAAGGATTGCTCAAGAAGGCCAAGGAACTGATCGTCAACATACGGGAGCGGTTATGCCAGGAATACGGTGAGCGCGGGAACATGGAGATGGCGTTCCGAACCTACCATAAATTCGCGCTCGACCAACTGCCGGCAGGTCGGCAGGAACGTTTTGCGGATCGCAGCCAACGCGGTGGCTGGCTCGATTTTGCTCAATTCAGCGAGTTGCTGCGCGGTCGCGGTAGCCGGGCAGCGGACATTTTCCGACACCCCTTCGGGCGCAGCCGTGATTGCAACCCGGAAATCGTCTGGTTCATCCTGCGAAGTTACATCAAGGGTTACAAGATCGGCGAACGGGGCGAAGACCGCTGGATGAGCCCGGATGAATACGAGGAAGAAGTGCCTGCTGGCGACCGCCAGGTATCGGTCGAATTGTACCGCCAGGTCTGGGACTGTGTTTGGCCGTGGTATAAACGCCTGACGGTGCCAGGCCGGGAGAACGATGAGAACCCGCCTTACTGGGACGATCTCGACCTGGCCTGGGAAGTGCTGGAGCATCGCCGCAGCGATGCCCCAACCTATGCCGTTCTGATTTGCGACGAAGTGCAGGATTTGACGCGGGTGGAGTTAGCGAGTTTGCTCGCCGCTTTGGTTTGGACACGCTATGATCTGGCAGAGTTGGTCAGGCAGTACCGGAGCTTGCCTTTGCCGATTATACTGGCGGGGGATGCCCATCAGACCATCAACCCTTCCTGCTTCCGTTGGCAACGGGTCAGTGCGGACCTGGCCCAGGCACTGGTGCAACATCTGCCCCACCTGCAACGTCCCAGCATTCCCCGGTTGGAACTGGCTTACAACTACCGCAATGCCCAAAGCATCGCCCAGTTGTGCAACGCCGCTCAACACCTCCGCCAGCATACCCTGGGTGTACGCAGCCGACTGCAGGAACTCTGGCGCATGCGCGACAGCCAGCCGAACCAGCGGATTCGCCGACTCGTCCTACGACCGGGCAATAGCGACTTGCAAGGACTTCTCGAGGAAGGCGTGCTGGCCATCGGCCCTGTGGAGGATGACCCCGAACTGGAAGGTGGACGCGCTTTCTGGCAAGCCTTCGGGTTCTCTGAGACACCGAAAGATTTTCCGAACTACGTCACGCCGGCTGAGATTAAGGGTCTGGAACAGGACTACGTGGCCGTAGTGGGTTTCGGAGTGCTGTTCAGCCAGTTGGGCCTGCCGGACTTGTGGAACTGGAAGGATGCGAACGATACGATCAGCAGGATGCCGGTCGCCGAGGCCAGGCGGTTTCTGGCGGAGTTTTTCCTCAATCGGCTTTATGTCGCCGTCAGCCGCGCTCGCGAACAACTCTGGATACTGGAAACTGAAGAAGGTTGGCGGAGCTTCTGGGAGCCGCTCTTGTGCTGGCTGCAACGCCACAACGTTAACGATGCGCAAAGCTGTTTTGTGTACAGCGACGGCGATTTAGACGAACTGATTAGTGTCTTCAAAGGAAGATGGTTGCCTCTGGCGCAGGAATTTGAAAGGTTGGCAGATGACCAGAAAAGCCCCGAACATGCCGAGCGTTCGGCTTACTATTACCAGCGTTGCGAAAAAGTGGTTGATGCCAGCCGCATGCAAGCCTGGAAGCTCTATTACGAGGGCAAGACGCTGGAAGCAGCGAAAGCTATGCAAGACATTGACAAGGACCGGGCCTCGATGTGGTTCTGGGAAGCGGCTGCCGATCAGCCAGAAGCGTGGAAGGAATTGCGACAGCCCTGGATTCGCCCCGACTGGCGGCGCGTTACCGCACAGCGTTATCTCGAACTCCAAGCGAACCGCACTTCTCACCAACTCAAGGAGTTGGTGGAACATCTCGTCGGCTTGGAGGAAGTAATCCACAAGGCCCAAAGCCAGCCCGAGGCCTGGCGTACTTGGGAACAACTTCTGTTGTACACGCTCGAACAGTCCCTTAGGTTGCCAGACGTGCCGGATACGCTTAAAGAGTCGGCTTATCAACTAGGCAGGAGCCTGTGTCCTCAAGACGCCACCGCTCGCCAATATAAGCGCTGGCAGGAACTGCTGGCTCAGTTAATTTTCAATTTGGCGAGGCCGAGTCCGGCTGCGCACAACTACTACCGACTGGCCGCCCAGCACTGGGAAAATGCCGGGAACACCGCGCACCGAGACTACTATGTGGCCAAAGCCGAATCCTCCAACTATCCCGAATGCCTGCGCTGGTGGGAAAGCGTCCCGGACTGGTCGCGCATCATGCAGGAATATGATCGGCATCCCAACGTACCGCTAGGAGTTGAGGATAGGAGGCGCGTCGGACGGGCTGCCGAGACCAAGCAACGGTACTCCACTGCTTTCGCTATGCTGGCTGGTGTCGAAAGCGAACGGGCAATAAACCAGATCTGGCCGCACATCCTTGCCGAGATTCAAAAGGGCGGCGTGACAGCACGCCAACTGTGGTCCCTCATGCAGCAACTGCATGACGGTTGGCAGCAACTCGGCCAGCCCGATTTTGTTCGCGATTGGACAAATTTCATTCTCGACCTCATCATCTCCACGGCACCCAAGGAGTGCGAGCAGGAAAATAGAGAATTCGACAAAACGCAGGAGGTTTTGCGGGGACTGGTGTATGGTTTCAGCCTTGACAGCGACCCTGACGCTGTCAGACATCGCTTCCGGGGCAGTTGGGAAACGCGAGTTTACACGGACAGCAACTGGCCGGACTTTCGAGGCTATCTGCGGCAGATTGTACAACACGCTCTGGCCATCAACCAGCAGTTGTGGCAAGTTGGTGACGAACTCAGCCACGTTCGTGCGGCCCGACTCGCCTGGTTCGTGCTCGGTTTGCTCTGGCGTTTCGAACGACGACCGCAGGAGGATCGGCAAGCCGTTCCAATTTTGCGCAGCGAATTATTGGAATATGTCGTATTGCCAGCCGAGCAAGCCAAGCCAACGGTCAACTACTTGCAGAGCATTGACTCCGAGCTTCATCAGACCGTTATGCTGGCCCTGCGCTGCGTCGGAGATGGTCCGAACGACTGGGTGCGTCAGCACGAGAACACGTTGGATAGCATCTGGCGCGACCTCAACGATTGGGTGGAAGCACTGGCTTACGACCTTGCCGAAAACCTGACCGATACTCTCGGAGCAGCCCAGACTGCTGCCGATATTGCTCCGCTCGAATGGTGGTTGACCGTCGGCCGTTTTGCTGAACAGGCTAGATTCCGACGCAGAGCGCTGGACTTTTACGAAAACCTGGACCGGCTAGCGGAAGAACACAACTGGCCCATGTCGCAACGGCAGCAGATTCAAATGCGGCTGCAAGCTTACGAAGAGCGCTACCGCCGTTGGCGCGAACAGCGGCCGGAACGTCCGGGGCGAGAGGATATTATCTACGTCAATCCTGGTGAACGGCGCAGCAGTCGTTGGCTTGAGGTCGCCAGCTTATTGGAACGGCCAGAGGCTGTGCTTCGTGTGCTGCCCGACCTTTATCAGGTGCGCTTTCAACCTCCCACAGAGCCAGACGGTCAGCTGTACATTCGCCCCGACCCGGAAGTGAAGCTGGTTGGACCAGAGGTAGTCGGGTAACAGCTTGTTTATCGTCTCCAGCACAAGGACCGTACCATGGTACTGCGGTGGCATAAAGACAATCGTGTCCTGCATGTGCAAGCGGACAGCCAGTTCGCGGTATTGTTCGCAAAAACAACCGGCTCGGCCGGTTCAGCCTGATGATTCGTACCACCCAATGAGAGAAGACACAATTTGGCTTCACCCTGGCCGTCCCGCAACGGGAGAGGGACATCAAGTTCGAATCACAATCGCCAGCAAACTCCGTGCTTAGCCGCACGTGCCGGACGGCGGTGTCAATCCACGTAGAGGAATTCGTTGGTGTTAAAGAGAGCGTGGCAGAGTTCGGCGAGGGCGGCGAGTCGAACCGGGTCGGGATGTTGGCGGAGCACCGGCTCCCAATCGGCAGGGAACGTGCGATCCGCAGCCAGTCGCGCCTGGGTTTCTTCCAGGAAGCGCTGGGCCAGTTGCGATTCCTGCGGAGATGGAGGTCGGCCCAAAGCTTCGCGCCAGGCCCGATGGATCAGCGTCTCGGCGGAATCGGGGCAGGTGCGAAGCAGGCGCTCGGCCCAGGCGATGGCCCGTTGTCGGGCGAATTCGCCGTTGAGCAGGCACAACGCTTGCGGCGCCGTTGTCGTCCTCGCTCGCCGAGCACAACTGTTGAACAGGTCCGGCTGGTCGAAGGCCTCGAAAAGCGGATATTTGCAATTCCGTTTGACGTACACATAAATCGAACGGCGATGACGCTGCTGCGGTTGCGGGTCGGGCTTCCAGGCATAGCGGCTCAAATTGGGGGGTAATTCCGGTCGGGCACTGGGGCCGAACATTGCCGCTTGCAACTCGCCGGAACACGACAGCATCGCATCGCGCAACGCTTCGCCTTCGAGTCGCCAGCGGGGATAGTGCCAGAGCAGGCGATTCTCGCGGTCAATTTCCCAGGCTTTCTGATGCGCGGGCCGGGACAAATCTACACACGCGCTCTGCCGATACGTTGCCGACGTGACCAGCAGCCGCTGAATGTGTTTCAGGCTCCAGCCGTGCTCGACGAGTTCGACGGCCAGCCAGTCGAGCAAGGCGGGATGGCTCGGCGGATCGCCGATTAGGCCAAAATCATTCGCACTGGCGACGATGCCCGTGCCGAAATGCTGCTGCCACAAGCGATTGACGATTACCCGTGCCGTCAGGGGATGATCAGGTCGGGTCAGCCAGCGGGCCAGCGCGGCTCGACGCCCGGTGCTTCGCACGCCGAGGGCGACCGTGGTGTCCGGCGTTTCCTGCGGTAGGAAATGAGGAAACCCCGGCTCAACCGGCTCGCGGGGTTTGCGCCAGTCGCCGTTCGCCAAGCGGTACGTGGGCGGAGCAATCGGCCCGACATCGCACACGCCCAGGACGGTGGGTAACGGTTGCGGACGGGGCAGTCGCTGCAGTTCGGCGGCAAGTCGCTGATACTTTTCGCGCAACGCCGGGGCCATTTTCGTCGGCGCCTCACTCATCGCTCGCTGTAACTGTTTCTCCGCCAGGTGGGCAATCTGCTTCTGGTAAGGCGTGCGCTTGTCCGGCGGGGTCAGAACTGCCTGCTGAATTTCTGGTCGGAATTTGCCCAGGGCGTATTTCCGCAATTCCTCCTTCTTCGGCGCCAGCAATTCTTCCATCTGCTGCAACATGGGGTGGGCCGACGCTTCCCAGGCACGCAGTTCCTGCTGGTACCGCTGCCGTTGTTCGGAGGTGGCGGCGGTGAGATCGTCCCGTGGCAGCATCGCCGCGAAAAATGCCTGCAACCGATAATAATCCACCTGGGTGGTCGGGTCGTATTTATGGTCGTGGCAACGGGCACATCCCACCGTCAAGCCGAGTATGGCTAGAGCGGTCACCTCGGTAACGTCGTCGAGAATCTCCTGCCAGCGCTGCTCCAGGTTGGCGGCGTTGTATTCGTCCGGCCACAGCCGCAGGAAACCGGTGGCGATGATCGCTTCGGGATTGTCTGGCTCCAGTTCGTCGCCGGCCAGTTGCTGGCGTAAGAAACGGTCATAAGGCAGGTCGGCATTGAAGGCACGAATCACGTAATCGCGGTATCGGAACGCATCCGGGCGATGGTCGTCGGCTTTAAAACCGTCGGTCTCGGCATAGCGCACCAGGTCGAGCCAGAACTGTGCGGCCCGCTCGCCATAATGCGGGGAGGCGAGTAAGCGATCCACCACTCGCTCCCAGGCGTGCGGCGAATTGTCGGCCAGGAACGCTTCTTGCTCTTCCACAGTCGGGGGCAGGCCGGTCAAATCCAGCGTCACTCGCCGTAACCACGTCCGCTTGTCCGCAGGTGGATTCGGGCACAAAGCTTCCGCCTCCAGCCGCTCCAGAATGAAATAATCCACGGGATTGATCGCCCAGTCGCGGTGTTGCACCTGGGGCAGCGGGAGCTTTTTCGGCGGCACAAACGCCCAGTGTGTCGGCGATTGGCTGGCAGCAGGTTTTGTCTCCTCCGCCAGCGCCAGGACTACCAGCGGCGTCGCCGCAACCCACGTTAGCCAAACTCGCGGCATGGCTGGCTCTCCAGCGGGAGGTTTTGCCGGCCAGGACTCAGGAGTGGTCTGCCTTCACGATGGGCTTACGCCCAACGCTTGTGTGTCCGCGAAAAGTTGTCCTGGCCTGCGGGTGTGTTCGGAGCTCGCAAGCCAATGGCGCCAGTGTATTCGACTGGCAACCTGCTCTTGATGGTAGCGATCGGCCTGGGTAATTTCAAGCCCCGCACTCCAGGCCAATAGCCAGTGGCAAGTGGACAGCGGCGAGTGGTCAAAGCAACCACCAGAACTCCCAGGAAACACTGAGGATTTTCTTCGCGTCCTGGTGGTTGGCAAGACGAACGCGAAGCCCGAACAGCCTGGCGCTCGCCGCTACTGGCTGGGAGAGATGCCATGACACGCAGGAAAATCGGTTGGCTGCTGGCGGTGGCTGGCATAGCGACAGCATACGCCGGCTGGCAGTATCGGCGAGAGGGCATCGGTTATTATCACGCCTGGTGTGGACTGTACCGACACGGTGAGTCCGCGGAATATCATCGGGAACAATTGCTCGCTCTGGGAGAACCGGCCTGGCCAGCGTTACGGTGGTGGTTGGAACTCCAGCAATCAGGAGCAGTCGGCGTAAGCCCGCCGTCCCAAGCTGACAAGGCTAGCGCCGCGGATACACTTCTGGCTCGCTGGCTGATTACCTTGGCCGAGAACGACCACTTGCCCGCAATTCTGCAACGGCTGGTTCGGGATTGGCCAAATCTTAGCGAGTTCACTCAGGCAGCGCTGCTGCAAGCTTTGTACATGTGTTCCCGGGCAGGCGCATCCGAGTCGGCCGGGAATGTCACTATGCCAGCTATGCGCCCTCTTGCGACGCCGCAATCGGTTTCCATCACGCCGGAAACAGTGCGGGGGTTCTTGCAACAAGTGCAGCCGCTGACCAACCATCGAGGGCGCCTGGCCGCGGTGCGGTTGAGCCATTGGGCTTCGCTCAGCGAGTCGTCTACCGCCAGCCAATCCTCTAGCGACCATTTCGCCGACTGGTGGCACTGGTGTCGGGAACTGGCGGAACTGGCCTTGACCGACGAACGCGAGGAAGTCCGACTGGAAGCCATCCGCCTAGCCGCCTTACCGCAATTACAGCTGAGACAAAAGCTGGCACGCCGATTGCTGGAACCCCCGGGAGAGCCCTCGCCCTCTGCGCGGGTCCTGCTACTAATTGCCGTCGGCGATGCACAGAGCGAGGACGTGGCGCCAAGCGAAAGCCTGGCGCGTTTGCTCCACGACGAAAGCCCCGAAGTACGGAGAACTTGTGAACAAGTGTTGCGGACTCGCGGATTGACGCCACGACAGATTCAGCTGGCGCGGATGTGGACAGATGCGGACCCTCTGGTTCGCATTCGCGTGCCCAGTCTCGTGTACCAGGAAAACGATCTTGATCCGGTAGCCTGGCTGGAGCGGCTCAGCCGCGATCCATCCGCGGCGGTGCGGGCAGCGGTAGTTCGCGCTGCTGGCGAACGGAAGGAAGTCCGGTTTGCGGCAAGAGTTGCGGAAATGGCTCAAGACGACCCCAGCCCAACCGTGCGACAACTGGCGAGTTACTATCAGCGAGAGATATTCGCGCGGCAGCCGTGAGAGCAAAGAGTGCGGCAGATGTAAGCCCGCGGCGGGTCGTTGCGTTCCGCTCCGATGGGTCGGTGGCGCTTGGGAATTCGGGTGTTCTGCCGCGCAAACAACGCCTGGTATAGAAATCGCGTGCCGAATCTGACGCTGGTACGCAATATGCTACGGACGACTTTGTCAAAGCGGGGAAAGCTTTGCCGTAAACCCTTGACCCGCCAAGCGCAGAGGTATAGAGTTGCATGGAGCTGAGGTGGAGCGCAGGCGCCGGCACCGTACCCAGCGGCAGTGCCGTGCCGACTCGTCGCTTGCCGACCTCACCCTCGTGGGTTGACGCGTGAGTCCGAGCTGACGGCTCACGTGGCCGCAGATGGGCATCGGTCGGGCGAGCAACCGGCTCAGCCCACAGCACAAGGACGAGCGACGATGTTGGTGCTCTCGCGGAAAAAGAATGAGTCCATCATCATCAACGACGACATCATCATCACCGTCGTCGAAATCCGCGGTGACAAGGTTCGCTTGGGGATTCAGGCGCCGGCTTCGGTTTCCGTGCACCGGAGGGAAGTTTACGAGGCAATTCACGGCCACGCACCGCAAATCGCTCCTGCCAAAACTGAAAATTGTGCTAAGCCGGCCGAGCAAAGCTAATCCCTTGGGCCGACCTTGTCCCCGGCACCAACGCGGTGATGTCGGTTGTAAGGGTGCATTCTTTTTGCCGAGTCTGCGTTGATAGTATCGCCAGCTGCGGCAAGTGCGCCGGTTCGAGCGAGTCGCGAATTGTCGGGCGACTGGCCACTGTCCGGCAATAAGCGCTAGTTTCGGGATGGGCACAGAAATTCCGCCAGTATCGCCGTGGCTTCGTCAACATAGTCAAGCACCTGGCGAATCGGCAAGGGCCGACCGGAAAATCGCGCGATATCCAGTTCGGCCAGCAACCGTTGCCATTGTGAGCACTTCTGCCGCCAACGCTCAGTCACAGCCGTGCCTGCAAGCGACCGCTGCCCGGAGGTGCAGGGCGACCTGCTACCTGGCTGCGCTGAGTTGCCAGCATACCACGAGCCTGAGCAGGAGGCTGCTGGCTCGCCGATAACCCACGCATAATCGCTCAGCCATTGCCGCAGTTCCTTCGCCAACAAGTCCAGCGGGGAGATTTCTTTAGCAACCATCGGCGGACAGTGCAACGCCGATTGACGTCGGTCAGAGCCGAGCGGGAAGTCGCCCGACGCCTGGTCAGTGACGTTTGGCCCAGCATTCGTCCAAGCCGCTGCGGTATCGCTGAGCGCTCGAGTCAATTGCGCCCGCAGGCTCAACAATGCCAGCAGCGCCCTCGCCGTCGGTTCCCGACCCCGACGTTGCCAGGCCCATAGCGCCACCGCTGCCAGACCCAGGCACAGAACAAACACCAAAGCTAGACTCGGCCAGCTCAGACCGGTCGGTTCCTGAAGCCATTCCGGTTCGGGAAAAGGTCGCAATTCTTCCGGAGAAACCGGCAGCATGGTGAGCAAAGCCAAAGAGCAGCAGGCGGCAGACCCCCGTAGTCACGTAGCCAGGGCAATGCAGGGTCAGCGGATTTTCTACTTTCTCCCGTTGCAGAAGGGGCACGCTGAGGGCAAAGCAGGTTTCAGCTCTCTTCGTGTTCGCGGAGTCGAGCGAGGATGCTGTAATCTTCGAGGGTCGTAGTATCGCCGACCGTCTCCCGCCCGGCAGCGATGTCGCGCAGGAGTCGCCGCATGATTTTTCCTGAGCGCGTTTTGGGCAAAGCATCGGTGAAACGGATTTCCTCGGGGCGGGCGAACGAACCGATTTCCCTGGCCACGTGCTCGCGCAATTCGCGGCGAAGCTCTTCCGAAGGCTGGACGCCGGCGGTCAGCATGACGAAACAGACCAGGGCCTCGCCTTTGATGGGATCGGGTCGGCCCACGGCAGCGGCTTCTGCTACTTTCGGATGTCCCACCAGTACACTTTCGACTTCCATCGTGCTGAGCCGATGGCCTGAGACGTTCAAGACGTCATCCACGCGGCCCATGACCCAGAAGTAACCGTCTTCATCCTGTCGGGCACCGTCGCCGGTGAAGTAGGCATGTTCGATTTGTCCCCAATACTGTTGTCGGTAGCGCTCATCATCGCCGAAAAGCGTACGGAGCATGGCCGGCCAGGGACGACGTATCACCAGATAGCCTCCTTGTCCGCGTGGCACAGGCCGACCCTGACGATCCACGACCTCCGCCACAACACCGGGCAGCGGTAAGGTGCAGGAACCGGGCTTGGTCGGCGTGGCGCCGGGCAACGGCGAAATCATGATCATACCCGTCTCCGTCTGCCACCAGGTATCCACGATCGGACATCGTCCGCCCCCGATCACCTCGTGATACCACATCCATGCTTCCGGATTGATCGGTTCGCCGACCGTTCCCAGCAACCGCAGGCTGGACAAATCATGGCGGCGTGGCCAATGGTCGCCCCAGCGCATGAAGGAGCGAATCGCTGTCGGGGCTGTGTAAAACACATTGACGCGATAGCGTTCCACGATTTCCCAGAATCGGTCTTCTCGAGGATAGTTCGGCGCGCCTTCATAAAGCAGGACGGTCGTGCCGTTGGCCAGCGGTCCATAGACCGAATAGCTGTGGCCAGTCACCCAGCCAATGTCCGCCGTGCACCAATAAGTATCCTCGTCGCGGATGTCGAAGACCCATCGGTGGGTCAGGGCCACCCCCACCAGATAGCCGCCGGTTGTGTGCAGCACCCCTTTCGGTTTACCGGTCGAGCCGCTGGTATAGAGCAGAAACAGCGGATGTTCACTGTCCAGCGATTCCGCCGGGCACTCCGCAGGAGCGTCGGCCACAAGCTCGTGCCACCAGAAATCCCGTCCCGGCGTCATCGGCACATGCTCGCCCGTTCGCTTGACCACGATGACTTTTTCCACCGTCGGCGAACGCTGTAGTGCCTGGTCCGTGTTGGCTTTCAACGCAATGACCTTGCCCCGGCGATAACTGCCGTCGGCTGTGATCACCAGTCGGGCCTTCGCATCGTTGTTACGATCCGCCAACGCTTCGGCAGAAAATCCGCCGAAGACCACGTTGTGCGTCACGCCGATCCGCGCGCAGGCCAGCATGGCGATCACCGCTTCCGGAATTAGCGGCAGGTAAATGGTAGCCCGATCGCCTGCGGTCAGACCAAGCCGCTTCAAGACGTTGGCGAATCGGCAGACTTCGCGATGCAGGTCCTGGTAACGCAGGACGCGAGTTTCGCCCGGCTCGCCTTCCCAGATGATGGCGGCCTTATTGCGTCGCCAGCTCACCAGGTGTCGATCCACGCAGTTCCAGCATGCGTTCAGCCGACCGCCGACAAACCATTTCGCAAACGGCTCGTTCCACTCCAACACCTTCGACCACGGGGCAAACCAATCCACAATCCGCGCCTGCTCCGCCCAGAATCCCTCTGGGTCACCGTATGCACGCTGCCACAGCTTCCTGTATTCCTCCAGGCTACGGATGTGCGCCTGTTGCGCGAACGCCGTCGGCGGAGGAAAGACCCGGCTTTCCCGCAATACACTTTCAATCGTCGCACTTCCGATTGTCGGCACCGACATGCGTGACACCTCCTCCTGGCTTCGCCCATCGCCCGCCGAAGACGACCTGCCAAAATTCTTGCCCTTTCGCTGGGGGAAGGAGTGGCGGGCATCTGCGCGCCGGGGCAACCCGGTTCACCGTGTCCGGCTAATAAAGCCGGCTCAGGCTCGAGAGCGGCGGGCCTCAGCTCGCCAGTGTTATCGCCGCCGGTTCTGCTCGCCGCGCTATTCTAAAGACTGTTTCCCGCCTCGCCATCCCACTTACCGTGCCACCTCTCGCTGCCGGGGATTGGCACATTTCCCAAGACTACCGCCGGGCGCTCTACGTCCGCTTCGATCATCATGATTGGCAGCCCACCAGGTCCTCCTCGCGCAGATCTGTTACCAGCATGTGGCCGGGTTTATGCGTGATCACCAGTTCCGGTCGGCTCTGGAAAATCACCGCCTGCGAAGTCACACCACACGCCCAGAAGACGGGCACCTCGCCGGGATATACTGGCACCGGGTCACCAAAATCGGGTTTATCCAGGTCGGTGATCCCGATCTCGGCGGGATCACCCCAATGGATCGGTGGCCCATGGGCGAATGGATACTTTTCACATATCCGCACCGCTTCCAGGGCCTGTCGCGGTTTCATCGGGCGCATGGAGACGACTAACGGCCCACTAACTCTGCCCACCGGCTCACAGGCGATGTTAGTCCTATACATCGGCACGTTGCAACCGCACTCGATATGCCGAACCGGTAATCCCGCACGCAACAACGCTCGTTCAAAACTGAACGAACAGCCCAGCAGAAACGCCACTAAGTCCGGCCGCCAGTACGCCTGAAGATCCGTCGGTTCCGCAATCAGCCGGCCATGCTCATAAATATAGTAACGCGGCAAATCGGTGCGCAGATCGGCTCCGGGCGCACAGCGTTTCGGTTCCGGCGAGCCTGGGTCGGTGACCTCTAAGATCGGACATGGTCGCGGATTGCGCTGGCAAAAGAGAAGAAACTCGAAGGCCCAGTCGCGCGGCACGATAACCAGGTTGGCCTGCACATAGCCCAGCGCCAGCCCAGCCGTGGGCCGCGCCCACTTCCCCTCCCGACACAGCTGGCGTATCTCTTTCCCCGTCGCTGTCGGAAGCTCCGACGGCATACGTCCTCTACCTGTTCGATTCCCGCCCATTTACATGCTGCACATGCTCAATGCGCAGTCCAGAGTTAGACCATAGCACCTTCTCATCTTGTTCGCCCACTATTGTCCGCTACTTTCGCGGTTGGCCGGGCTTTTTGAATTGTTCGCTGTAAATCCGCGTGGTGCGCAATTCCCGGCTGCCGTGCTCGACCGACGGCTCGATCTCGGTACCTTCATGCCATTCGTTCCAACTGGTGATCAGTATCCAGTCTGGTTTCGCTGCGATCGCTTCTTCCCACAGGACTTTATAAGTGTCGCCATCGTGTCGGCGAGTGATCGGGCGAGGCGGTTTGCGTTCCTGAAGTTTGCTATCATCATAACCGGGAATGATCGTCAGGCAGCTAATCTTTTCGGGTTCGGCCAGGCGTACCCAGTTGCGGAAATGTTCTTTGGCCCAGTGGCGGATCTGCTGCGGGTTCTTGCCAGCGGTATGCTCGGTAATGTTATAAGTGTGAATGCCATCGAAAATGCGAGCCGCCGACTTCGTTAGACGGTCCCCGATCCAGACGGCCCCGGGCGGATGCTGTCTCTCGACCTCGGCAATCACCTGCCGCCAGCCGTCCAGACCTAGCTGCTCCACAGCGCGGGCATATACGAAGAGCACGGGCTTATTGCCGACCCGTAACCAGGCTGGATGCTTACCATATTTATCGAGAATATAGACTGCATCCTCGACTGCTTGATGCACCGTCTTTTTCGGGACAGTTTCTATATATGCGGTCACCGCGAGACCATGTTTACTGGCTGTGTCTAATAACGGCGGAAAGCCTTTATCATGGAAATCGCCGGGACGCCACCATGTGGCGATGAGACCATCTATACCTGCCTGCTTCGCCTGTTTGCAATGCCGTTCGATGATGGCCGGGTCGTGACTATCATAAACACCAGCGGCGGGATAGTGGGTACAATTAGCAATATGTTTGCGATTGCTATCTACGCCTTCCCAGTGCACCCAGCGACCGCTGGTGTGCGGCGTGCCGTACCAGCCGTAATAAAACACCAGAACTAAACGGGGAACCTGTGGCGCCGGTTTCCTGGTTCCGCTCTGTCCGGGCGTTTCTGCGACTTCGACTATCGAGGCAATCCAGAGTAGCCAAATGACCAATACCCGTTTCGCAGCGAGTTGTAAAAGGAGCATATAAGTTCGCATAGCGTATCAGTCCGGGTTTTCGGTGAATACGGTTTCGTCGGCTTTGCGGACACGGAATGGACTAATCTTTCCGAGCTGGCTGAGTCGGCGTCGAGCAACGCGAACGGCCGTGCGCGAGTTGTCCACACCGATCCAGCGGCGACCGAGAAGTTCGGCAGCGACCAGCGTCGTCCCGGAACCCACAAAACAATCCAGCACGATATCGCCCGGATTCGAGGATGCCGCGATGATAGTTTTCAGCAGGTCTAAGTTTTTTTCGGTGGGATAACAGGGATAAGCGGGGTCTTTAAAAACCCAGACATCCTGACGTTTCTTACCGCGAGTCCGCACTTCGTCCGCATAGATCATCTTGCGAGGATTGCCGCTGGCCGACCACTCGATTAGTCCTGCCTGGTCAAGGCGATCTAATTCTTCGGGTGGATAGCGCCAGTGTCTGCCAGGCGGCGGCTTTCGACCACGCCAACTTTGACCGGTAGCGCCGTTTGCCGTTTCGCCGGGCGCATGCAACGGTGTAGTCGTATAGCGTCGGCCCTGGGCGTCCACCTTCGGAAACAACCGCTCGATATCTTCCTCCATCATCGGCTCACGCGGGTCATTCCAGATATAGCAATCCGTCTTGCTATAGAAAAGAATGCTATCCTTGATGTTACCGTAAGCGCGACGGGCAAAGTTTTTCGGATTGCACTTGATACGGGTGATGTCATTGATAAAGTGCTCCGGGCCGAAAATCTCATCCATCAAGACCTTGATATAATGGCCAATCTTGCAATCTATATGAACATAGATCGAGCCATCGTCCGCCAGTAGCTCCCGCAGCAATTCCAGGCGCGGGCGGAGAAAATCCAGATATGCCTGTCCGCGCAAACGATCGACATAAGCAACGCAGCCGTGGCGAGGTCGGCTGACAGTAGCGGTTCGTTCAGGCCGATAGGTAAAGTCCTGATTCGTGGCAAATGGCGGGTCTATATACACGAGGCGCACGCGGCCACGGAAATCGTCGTGTTGCAACAACCTGCGCAGCACCGACAGATTGTCGCCGTAAATGAGCAGGTTGTGCCAGCCCTTAACTGGTAGCTGGCCTGGTTCGATGCCTTCGACCGGAGTTCGAGCAGAGTTTAGCTGGCAATCTTTTCCGGACATAAGATTTCCGATTGTCTGCCAGTGGTAGGGCAAATCTAGCGTGCAGATGAGCCGGGATCGGTGTAACATCCGTTAAGCCGAACGGGCCGGACTCAGCGATCGCCCGAGGCGCCAGGTGCCGTTTTCACGGAGGATTTCCCGATATAAAGTGTCGCGTTCGACGGGAATACGGCCCGCTTCCTCAATAAGCCGACGCAACTCCGCCATGGTGAGCTCCTGCGGCTCTTTCGACCCGGCATCGTGATAGATCTTTTCGTGTACCACGGTGCCGTCAATATCGTCGGCACCGAAGCTTAGTGCGATCTGGGCTGTCTTGACACCTAACATGACCCAGTACGCCTTGATATGCGGGAAGTTATCGAGCATGAGCCGGCTGATAGCGATGGTCTTGAGGTCGGTAAGCACACTCGGTTTCGGCAGGTGAGCTAGGTGGGAGTTTTCCGGATGAAAAGCGAGGGGAATAAAGGTCTGAAATCCGCCGGTTTCATCCTGCAATTGCCGCAGCCGAATCAAGTGATCAATGCGGTGCCAGGGTTTTTCGATATGCCCATAAAGCATAGTGGCGTTGGAACGTAAACCGAGTTGGTGAGCTTCGCGGTGAATGCGGAGCCAAGTGTCGGCATCGGCCTTATGTTCGCAAATCTGATCGCGTACCTCCGGATGGAAAATTTCTGCTCCACCGCCTGGCAGACTTCCTAAACCCAGCTGCTGACATTCGGCTAATAACTCTTTGGTCGGTCGGCCGGTTATGCGCGAGAACCAATCCCATTCGACGGCAGTATAGGCTTTCAGATGAAGACGGGGATAGTGGCGGTGGATCAACTCGATGATATGGCGATACCATTCATAGGGCATCTGATGATGTAAGCCGCCGACGATATGCATCTCGGTAGCGCCACGGGCGTCGGCCTCGGCCGCGCGGGCCAGGATTTCTTCGTCGGCCATCAAGTAACCTTTCGGGCTTTTCAAGTCGGCACGAAAGGCGCAGAACGTACAGCGATACACGCAGATATTAGTGGGATTGAGATGCACGTTGACGTTGTAGTAGGCGTAGTGGCCATGCAAACGTTCGCGGACGAGATTAGCGAGTTGGCCGAGTGTAAATAGATCGGCATGTTCGTAGAGGTAAAGGCCTTCCTCGAAGCTGAGGCGCTGGCCGTTTTCGACTTTATCGCGGATGGCGTGCAGTTGGCGATCGGGCATGATTTTGTCTCCGGGTGCATCGGCGGCATCCTTGGCTATTGTAGCGGAACAGGAGCGGAGGAAAGAAGCTGGTCGGCGGTTTGCTGAATCAGTTGCCAGGCTTGCTGGACGTGGCGGAACTGGGTGCGAAGATTGCCGATGCAGAAACGCACGGTGAAACGCTCGCGGACGCGGGTATGCGTCAGGAACAGCCGACCGCTGGCGTTGAGGCGGTGCAGCAGTTGTTCATTGAGGGCGTCGTCGGCCCGCAGCCGGAAACAGACCAGGTTGAGGGAAACGGGCGCGGCCAGTTCGAAGCGAGGATCGCGGGCGACCCAGTCGGCAAACTGATGGGCCCAAGCGACGTGGCGACGCACAAAGGCGCGGATGCCTTCGGCACCGAAACTGCGCAGCACGAACCAGAGTTTCAAAGCGCGAAAGCGTCGGCCCAGGGGAATTTGCCAGTCGCGGTAATCAATCACCTGGCCGGACTCGCTGGCGGTGTTGCGCAGGTATTCGGGCAGAACCGACAGGCTGCGAATCAAGGCAGCACGATCAGCGAGGAAGAAACAATCGCAATCGAAATTGACGCCCATCCACTTGTGGGGATTGAAGCAATAGCTGTCGGCGAGTTCGGCGCCATCGTTTATCCAGCGGAATTCCGGACATATCGCTGCGGTGCCGGACATGGCCGCATCCACATGCAGCCACAAGCCGTAGCGTCGGCAGATTTCGCCGATGGAACGCAGCGGGTCGTGGGCCTGCGTCGAGGTCGTGCCGAGCGTGGCACAGACGAAGAAGGGGACGCGACCCGCCTGGTGATCGGCGACGATGGCGGTTTCCAGAGCCTCGGGCTGCATGGCCAGGGTGTCGTCCACGGCAATGCGACGCAGACCGCCAGAACCGATGCCGGCAATCCGCAGGGCCTTTTCCACGGAGGAATGGGCCTCGGTGGAAGCGTAGGCGGTGAAACGCTGGGCGATACCGGCGGCGTTGGTAGTACCGTCGGAAGCATGTTCGCGAGCGGCCAGTACCGCGCACAGCGTGGCGCTGGAAGCGGTGTCCTGAATGACGCCGCCGCCCTGGTGCCGCGAGGAAAATTTTTCCGGCAAGCCCAGCAGTTCGACAAGCCAATCGAGGACGTGGGTTTCCAGTTCGGTGCAGGCAGGACTGGTTTGCCAGAGCATGCCCTGCACGCCCAGCCCCGCCGCCAGCAATTCCCCGAGAATCGAAGGATACGAATTGTTGGCCGGATAAAAGGCGAAGAAGTTCGGCGATTGCCAGTGGGTGATACCCGGCAGGATCTGCTCTTGGAAGTCGGCGAAAATTCGGGAGAAATCGTCGGCGCGTTCCGGGGGCGTGCTCGGCAGGGCAGCGCGAACCTCACCGGGACGCACCGCGGACAGCACGGGGTAACGTTCGACATTTTCCAGGTAGTCGGCGATCCAATCAATGATTCGGTAGCCCCAATGGCGGAACTCGTCGGCAGTCATGGCCGCTCCTTCAGGTCAAAAGTCCGCCCCAGCGAATGGCGAGTAAGGAATGGCGAATAGCGAGTGGCGAACCGTGAGCCACCGCGGGCCGTTCAGACAGAAGCGGTAGGTACCAGCTTGTCCTGCGCTGCGGAGGCGAGCACGGGCAAGACGTAAGGGCCTTTGGGTATGACCGCCAGGCGTGCCTGCGGGCCGTATTCACGCAACGCTTCCGCGACCGCATCTTCGACCGTGCTGGCCGGTTCGACGTGGCACTGACGCAACACATCCGGCGGCAGACCATCGCTGACCACCTTGACGCGGCACCGCTGGAGTACCTTGGCCAGTTCCTCCAGTTGCCATTGGTCGAGCACAAAATAATCGCGCCCCAGGATACGCTGTTGGAATCGGTTCAGGTCGGGATGCTCGCGAATGAGCTGGTAGAATTCGGGGCTACCGACGCCCTCGCTCAGGCTGGCTGCCAGAATAATCGTGCCGCCAGGCTTGACAATCGGCAGAGCGCCGGTCAGTCCCTTGATGGCCTGATACCAGGTGGTGTCCAGGGGATAGCCGGCGGCGGTGGTGACCACGACATCCACCTGTTCGGGAACGGTCACCCGCACCACCTGGTCGCAAAAGCGGACCCCGTCACGCCAGGCCAGTTCCATGTCGCCGGCACCGACCCAGGTGATGCGCCGTTGGCCGTCTATGCAAACGTTGACGATAAAATCGCAGCCGGCCAGACGGGCAATCGCTGTTGCTTCTTCGTGGACCGGGTTGCCGTCCAGGATGCCGCAATCGGCCCGCGGATGTTCGAGGAAATCGGGTCCGTGCCAGAACTTCACCGTCTCCAACGCCGCCAGGCCGGGACAGATGACCTTGCGGCCACCGGAATAGCCGGCCATCAGGTGCGGTTCGATGAGTCCGGTAGTGATTTTCAGCTCGGCCTCGACATATCGGCGATCCACATAGACGGGGACTCCCCGCGGCGAATAGCCGAGAAAGCTATGCTCCTGCAGACGTTTGCCGAAGTGGTTTTCGATGCGATACTGGCCCACGATGTCCGCGCCAAGCATTTCCTCCAGTTCCGGCCCCAGGTTGGGACGGTGCAAGCCGGTGGCAACGAGAATGAGGATGTTCCGCCGCGGAATGCCTGCTTCTTCCAGCGTTTGGAGAATGGGTGGCAGGAGCAGGCGATTGGGGACAGGTCGGGTAATATCGCACACAACCACGCAGGCGTTCCGACGACCGCGTGCCAGTTCCGCTAGCGGCGGTGTGCCGATGGGACGCTGCAAAGCCTGAGTAATGGCGGCTCGAGGATCGGCCAGCGGTTCAGCGCTGCGGATGTCGAGCGGGCCGATGGTATGTTCCGGCAGCTCGACTTCCAATCCCGTGCGCCCGTAATCGAGTTTGACCCGCATCGTTTTGCTCCCGAAGGCGTGAGGAAGAATCCTCAGCTGCCGCCAGTACCGAGGAGTGAGTGGCAGATCGCTTGTGGGGCGAGCGCCGAGGACAAAGCGGGGGGGCATCGCGACTGCGCCCGTACGGTATTGTAGGACGCGGAAAACTGCCTCATGACCCATCGTTTTAATCGGTCGCAATTACCGCCAGATGCCGGTGCCGGTTTCGCCCAGCCTGGCCCAGGCTTGACCCTGCCATGAACGGTGCGGGCACTGGCAACCGTCAGAAGCGCTCTTGCGGTAGCCTGGCCCAGGCTTGACCCGCAGGAGGCGACTGGCACGGGTTGGTGTCAGCGCCGAGGCGCGGCCTGGTGTATGCGGAACGGCCCCCATGGAGTCAATCCGCTGGCCCGAACCAGCGGCGTTCACGACCGGCATGACCGTGGATGGGCAAAGGCCGTTTCCAGTACGGGCGCAAGTTTTTGCGCCGGGGCGAGGATTCCTGTATTGTTTGCGCCGAGGAATTTGACCGGTGCGGATTTATGAGCCAAGCTGGAGGTAGTGATTGTGTGCATGGTGAGGCTGGGATGGGCCAGCCCATTGCCAGGGAGCATTTCGGCGCAGGCACCCTAGCGGGCAAACACCACCCGCTCTCGATCCTGGCAGACGATAGGCAGGTGGCAGTCGGCGTTGCTGGAGGACGGCGGGCTGCCTACGGTGGGCTGACAGCCGCTTCTTCTGGTTACACCCGGGGCACGGCGGGCTTACCCCCGCCGCTCCCGCACCTTAGGCCATTCGAGGACAAGCCATGACCGCGCAGCAATTAGGAGCTTGCGAGTGGTTTATCTGGGACCTGCGTCGCAGCGAGCTGCTGGATCGGCATCTGGTGGATAAAGTCGCCTGCGACTATCTGCAAAAACATCCCCAGGCCGAACCAACACAACTCGCCGAGTACCTGGTGTCACAGGGACTGTTGACGCAGTTCCAGGCGGAAAGCCTGTTGAACGGACGGAGCAGTACCCTGGTGGTAGGGCCGTATGTTTTGCATGAACCGGTGGGCACCGGCAGTATGGGGACGGTTTACAAGGCACGGTCGCGTCGTCAACCCGATCAGTGGTTCGCTGTCAAGATTTTGCCTCGCCGCAGCATGTGGAACATCCGCCTGGCCAAACGGCAGGTGCGGGAATTTGAATCGTTCAGTCACCCGGCGGTGGTTCCGTTCGCGGACATCGGCACCAGTGGCGGATTGCACTACCTGGTCTGGCCGTTTGTCGAAGGCGATACTCTCGACCGACTGGTAGCGCGGCAGGGAAAGCTGGAGATGGGGCAGGCGGTCGCTTACATCCTTCAGGCTGCCGAAGGATTAGCCGTCTGCCACGAGCGCGGGCTGATCCATGGCCTGATCAAACCGTCGAATCTGCTGCGTACGCAGCGGGAGCAAATCTGTGTTCTGGATTTTGGCGTCGGCTCGTTGCTGATGGAAACCGAAGGCGAATCGGTCGTGGACACCATGTCCAGTGCCAACGTGTTGCAGAACAACCTCGATTGCGCCAGTCCGGAAAGCATAGCCGACCCGACCCGCGTAGGCCCGGCTGCAGACCAGTACAGCCTGGGGTGCGTTCTGTATTTCCTGCTGACGGGTCAGTATCCGTTCCCCGGCGATAACGCCATCGAGAAAATGATGGCGCATCAAACGCGGCAACCGACACCGTTGCGGCAGGTGGTGCCGGAACTCCCAGAACATCTAGAAGCTGTGGTGGCGCGGATGCTGGCCAAGACTCCCGAAGCCCGTTTTCCCAGCCTGGTGCATGTCATGCAGGCACTAGGCCCGTTCCTGCAAGGGTCGGCAGGTTTGTATGCGCCGTGGGGTCAGAGCCAGACGACGGCGCAAAAATCGTGGAACACGGCAGGCTCACACCCGCCGTCTCTGGCACCCCGACCGCTGTCCGATATGGGACGTTCCACTGTCCACGATCCCAACAAGCCCACGCCCTTGCCGAGTTACACCCTGGCCGATGCCGTCGCACGACGCACCCCGGTGCCGGAATCGGGTCGTGCGGCAACGATGTCTGGCGGGCTAGCAGGCGAATCGCCTGGGGCGTCCGTCCGGAAAAATGCACCACGCTCGAATGCTGGCAGCGGATTCTTTTCCGCCGCGACCGCGGCGGCATCGCCCCGCGAGCAGAAAGGCCCTGTACCTTCCCAACCGACAGGCCAACTGAGCACGGCAGGTTACTGGCCGGACTCGCCGACTGCCCCGGCCGGGCGGGAAGCCACTGGCGGCCTGACATCCGCCGGCCCTGTTTCTGCACCTGTCCTATCCGGTTCCAATTTGCCTGCGGGTCGGGTAGGGCGTCGCCCGGTCCTGTTGGCACCGACCAGTCCGACCGAACGCGACACGAAAAACGAAGAGCGCACCAGTCCGCTGATGCTGGTGCTGCTGGCGGTGTTGTCGGCGGCGCTGGCCTGGTACGTTTCGCAGTTCTTCCTGTAAACGCTCCCGCTGACGACACCGGTTTACCACGCTCAAGTGCCATGCATCAGCCCGCCGGGATGAACTGTCCTACTCGCTGCTGGCGGGTCGAACACTCCAAGAGTGGCCAGCACTATTCGCGATTAGGGGAGTGGGCGTTTGACGACGAGAACAGGACAGGAGGCCTTGCGTACCACCTGTTCAGCGACACTGCCCAGTAGCAATCGCGCCAGTCCAGTACGGCCATGACTGCCGAGAACGATGAGATCAGCGGGTAACCTGTCGGCCACGCGCAGAATGACCTCCACAGGATCGCCCGTCTCCAGCAGTCGTTCAACGTTCAGGCCGCTTTCCGTCGGTTGCCATTGTTCCAGGGCCTGGCGAGCACTGGCGACTTGCTGCTCCACCGCTTCGGTAGTGATCACCTCGCCGTAAGCCATGGTCACGGGCATGACCACATGCAGTGCCACCAGCCGGGCTTTGTACGTCTGGGCCAGCGCACAGGCCACCTGCCAGGCCGCACGCGACGGTTCGGAAAAGTCGGTGGGGTGCAAGATGGTGCGAACGGTAAGCATGGTGGGTCTCCTTACGCCGATTCGCCGCTGACTGGTTGGGGGGCCTCACGCCGCAGATGTCGCAGAATGTCCATCGCTGTAATCACACCAATCAACACACCGGAAGCATCCGTTACAAACAGGCGATGCACATGCCGCTGCAACATTTCACGAATAACCTGGGCCGCGGGCGTGTCCGGGGCAACGGCATAGATCACCGGCGTCATGATTTCGCGAACGGTGGTGGCGTCGGGATACTCGACGTGAAAACCAAAGGGAACCTGCTTGCCCGTGGTGATGTCGGTGGTGTCCTCAGCGTAGTATTCGGCAGGCGAAGGCAGATGCTCGCTCTTTTCGCGTTCGTACAAGACAATATCGGAGCGGCTGATGACACCGACGGGCCGACCCGCCTCGTTGATGACCGGGGCAGCACTGATGCCGCGATCGATCAAAATGGCCGCCGCTTCTTTGATGGTGGCGTTCTCGCTGATGGAAATCGGGTTATCGTGCATCAGGTCTGCTGCCGTCTCCGCCGCCAGATAAAGCCGCTCCGCTGATCCTTTTTGCTGCGCCATGGCCGGTCTCCTTATGTCCGATCACCAGGAAAGACCCGAGGGCGCCGCCTTGCCCACGGTGGGGTCACGCCCACTGCTGCCGCTTTGTCTTAATGTTCGGCAGTTAGCCGAATCGCTCTCGCCGAGTGGGCCAGGCAGACACTCGGGTCTCGCGGGTCGTTGGCCCGAAGTTCCCTCTCTCCGGGTCAGGGCGAGGGCCACCCGAGCAGTTCCGACAGCGGCCTGCCACCTGCGGCTCGTTACGATCAAGGTGGACTTACGTCCGCCGCTCCCCTGGCATACTATGCACATAACGTGCCGATTGCCACAACAGTGGTCTGGCAAATGGGCAGTAGCGGGCCGCACAGGTTTAACACAGAAACTCTTTCAGTCGCCGTTCCAGTTGGGCAGGAAGACCTCGGCGCGGCGTTGCTGACGGCGGGCGACCTCGGCCAGCAGAGCCACCGCCTGCAGCTGGACGTGGAACGCCTCGGCCAATTTTCCCTTGCGCAGCAATTCGGCCCGCTGCCGTACCAGCGACTCATACGCTTGAGTCGGATATGGCCATTGCGACTGCTGGATCAACTCCAGAAGAGTCCGCTGCACTTGAGTCAATCGCCCCAGCAACTCCTCATTCAGAACGCAGGATGCCCGGCGGTAGGCACGGGGTGGATTGATGCGCGGTTGGTCTGCAGGAGCCGGTTCCGGTTCCTCGGAATGGCGTTCCATTTTCTGCAAACGATACAAACCCCAGATGAATATCCCCGAAGCCGCCACAAATACGCTCACCGCCACACTCAGCAACGCTATACGTGCCGCCTGCTCGCCGCGTAAATGGAAACCCAACCCTGCCACGAGCAAGCTGAGTACAGTCAGGGCAATGGCCAGAAGTGCCAATTGTCCCGGCGTGGCGGTTTTGAGCCAGTGGAGGAACGATCGGCCAAGCCGTTTCCACCAGGACAACCGCTGACGATCGTTGGGGGGCTGGAACTCCTGGACGCGTACCAAGATGACGGTGATGTTATCCGGGCCACCACGCAGATTGGCCAACGCCACCAGAAAATTCGCCGCTTCCTTCGGTGGCAGGTGGGAAGCAATGGCGCCCATTTCGGCGTCGGTAACCAGTCCACTTAGTCCATCACTGCACAATAGGAAGATGTCACCGGCTTGAACCGAGTGTGGCCCCTCCAGGTCCACCTCGACCGTCATTTCAGGACCGAGTGACCGGATGATGGCATTGCTGGCCACATCGGTGACCTGATCGGGGTCTTCCTGCCGTCGTCGCGCCACTTCCCAGCGCAGGCTGTGGTCGAAGGTGAGCTGTTCGATGACGCCATTGCGGATACGGTACAACCGCGTATCGCCGACATGGCCTACCCAGGCGCCGTTCGGATGTAAGGCCAGGACGGTAGCAGTTGTTCCCATGCCGGCAAAACCGAGGTTCTGCTGGCCCCGCTCGAAAATGGCCCGGTTCGCCTCTTGAAAGGCCCGATACAGCGCCGCCGGCGCTCCCGCCTCGAGATGCTTGAAATAGGTGTGGGGGATGATGTCAGCGGCAAGCTTACTCGCCAGTTCGCCGACTGCGTGAGCCCCCATGCCATCGGCGACGAGGAACAAATGGCCTCGTTCACACCAACTGGAGTCGCTGTCGGCCACGACCACGGCGTAATTGTCCTGATTATGGCTGCGGCGTGCGCCGACATCCGTCAAAGACGCATACTCGACGCGGCAGTTTCCGCGGATTTCGCCCATAGCCGTCACCGAGGTGGCTGTCCTGCCCGCGAGCCGTCCCCACTAAACTTATGCTACCAGAATCGCCACCGCCAGGCGAGTCCCGACCCGAGTCGAAGTTACGGATTCGGCGTGGATTGGATTCTCCACACGGGCGGGAAGCCGGAGCGGCGGACGTCCGCCCGCTGTCGGATCGTGAAACCCGGCGGCGTAGCACTTCCGAACATTGCGGGCCAACTCGCAGCGCCAATACCCACATCCATCCCCACCCGAGCGCTGTTGCCGGACCTGGGCATTTACGGAGAGAACTGCGCCGGCTGGAATGGGCCCTCGGCCAAGTGCTGAAGACGGCGACGGGCGACTTCGGCATAGCGTGTGTCGGGAAACATGATCAGCACTTTGCGAAAAGTCTCGATGGCCAGTTGGGGTTCCCCTTGCCGCAACCACGATTCGGCCAAGGAGAGTTGCAATTCCCCGAGGCGATCGACTAGGCGGTCGCAGGCGCTCTGCAGGCGTTCGGGTTGGCTCTGGAGTTGCTCCAGCAACTTCTGGGCCTGGCGGGATTCGGGCAGATCAGCAAATTCGCGGAGCAAGCGGTCGCAGCGCTCCAGGCAGGCCAGCCAGTTCTGCTGCTCGAAGTCGGTACGTGCGGCGGCCAGGAGAGCGGCAGCGGTCTGACGGCTTTGTTTTTCGCTTTGCTGCCGTGAGGCCTGCAACTGGCTCTGGGCTCGCGCTGCTTCCTGGCCGACTGGTGTGCCGGCAAAACGCTCGCTCAAATCCCGATAAAACAATTCCCGCTCCTGTGGCGTCAGTTCGCTTTCCAGAGTGGTGAGGGTTTGCCATTCCCGCTGGGCGAGAGATTCGATTTCGGCCAGGGCGGCGCGGGCGCGCGGATGCTGGGCCAGCGCTTGCGGTTCCGCGAGGAGTTTTTGCAAAGCGGCGACAGCTTGGGCATAGCGACCCGCGTCTTTGTCGTTCAGGGCGGCTTGCAGCGCCTGGGCATAACCCTCGCCACTGCCCCACGCTGCCAGCGTAGATTCCAAGTAACTCTTCAGCTGCTGGGCATCCACGTAGCCCTCCAGAGTATGCAGAATTCGCCCATCGGGCAGGGCCAGGATCAGCGTCGGATACCCATGAATCCGCAGCATCTCCACCAGGGCCGGCTCGCGACTGGCATCAATTTTTACCGGAATAAAACGCTCATTGAGCACGGCAACGATGGCTGGGTCGGCGAACGTGCTGGCCTCCATCCGCCGACAATGCACACACCATTCCGTGGTAAAGTCGAGCAGAAGCGGCAGGTGTTTATCGCGAGCTTCGCGGCGAGCCTCGGCGTATTGCGTCCGCCAGGCGATGGTACTTCCTGACTGCGCCACGGTGACGGTAATGCCACACGACCATGCCAGCAGCCAACACATGACCGTGCCGACCACCGACCAGTTTCGGCGGAAGAAATGGCGGAGTTTTTCACAGCCCGGATTGGCCAGCCAGGAAATCGGCAGAGGCATTCCAATCATCCTCTCTGCTGGGCATGTGCCAGCTCTGGGATTTGTCGGGGCCGAGCACGGAAGCAGCTCCGGCCTGGTCAGGGAGTCGGGCGTCGGTGTTTCTCAGGCCCGTGGATGGGCAGCACGGTATTTGTCCTGGAGTCGGCGGGTCGTGACATGAGTGTACACCTGCGTCGTCGCCAGGTTGGCATGCCCCAGCAATTCCTGCACGGCACGGATATCGGCACCGCGATCCAGCAGATGGGTGGCGAAGGTGTGTCGGAGTGTGTGCGGAGTGACGCGCGTGTTGATTCCGGCCAGCAAGGTGTATTTGCGCACGAGTTCGCGGACGGCCCGACTGCTGAGCCGACTGCCGTTCTTGTTGATAAACACAGCCGGGCAATCGCGACCGAGATGCCGGAGCCATTCCCGCCGGTGTTGCAACCAGGCATTCAGGGCTTGGCGTGCCGGTTTGCCGAGCAAGGCCAGCCGCTCTTTCTTTCCCTTCCCCCGCACCAGCAAGGTGCCACCGTCGAGATCCACGTCTTCGAGGTTCAGGCCGACCAGTTCGCTGACGCGCAGTCCGGCGGAATAAAGCACTTCCAGCAAGGCGCGGTCCCGAGGTGCCAGACGCTGGGCCAGGTTCCGCCGAGTCCCCCCACCAGAATCAGGGATGGCATCGAGAAGTCGCTCAGCGTCCGTTTCGGTAAGGAATTGTGGCAATTTCAGCTGGCGGCGTGGACTGCGGATTCCCTCGGCCGGGTTCTCCTGCAATATCTGTTGTCGGCAAAGGAAACGAAAAAAAGCCCGCAGTGCCGCCAGCCGCCGGGCGATGGTGTTACGTGAGTAATTGCGCTCGTGCAGCCAGGCCAGGTATGCTCGCACCTGCCGCGTCGTAATCTCCGAGGGACTCGGCGACCGTCCGAGGGCGTTGTGCCAGTACACAAGCGCTTGCTGTAAATCTTCGCGATACGACTTCAGCGTGTGTGCCGAAGCGTCGCGCTCGTCCTGCAGATGGCGAAGGAAATTTTCGATGGCCTGCTGCATGGTCGGCCCGTCGGCACCTGGTGGATTCCAGTGGCGCATCCATGTGGATTCCGCACAAAAGCGGGCTCATGCCCGACCCACGCTAGGCTGATGCTCGCCGCTCCTGTCGCCTTGGGTCAGCGGATTCGGCTCAGCGGCAGCGGTGTTGCGGGGAAGTGTGCTGCGGTTCATTGCCAGTCCCCAGCCGCGCTGTCAGCACCGCCGCATCGAACCAGGAGAAGCTCAACCGCGGATCGGCCGCCCACTGTCGCAGGATTTGAATCAGTTCGGATTCGGCCCCTTCCCCGTACAGGAAGACGTAATGTTCTTCGCCCTTGACCAGCGCCAAGATGTGGAGTTCCTGGGGCACGTGCAGCTCCTCGGGCCGATGACCGCGGGCGCTTTCGAGATACCGCTTGACCACGGCGGGCGGACGCTCGTTGCTCTTTTCGCGTATTCCTGGGCGAACTCCTCCCCTGTCGCCGATGGGAATATCGTCCGGGGCAGCAAAACCCCTTCGCTCCTGGTCAACGCCGTGCCCTGGCTCACCGTGCGCAGTCGCGTCAGAATCGGTACATCCCGCGTCTTTGTTTTGTCAGCGTCGCTATCGGGCCAGGCATTTCGCCAGCGGCTTTGCTACAATAGTGTCGCCCGAAGATCCGCCCCGCAGACCGGCTCGCCCTATTCAGGAATCTCCCATGTCCGACCAGGACAAGAAACGCAAAATTCGCATCGAACTGCGTAAGAACCGCGACAAACCAGCACGGGAGCGGGATTGGACTCGCCAGTATCTCGAAGGCGAAGAAGAAACTGAGGCAGCAGTTCGGGGCGAGCGTGTCAGGGCCAAAGGGGAGTTGTCCCGTCGTCGCACCGTCGTTGCCGATGCCGCGGATGAAACCGGTGGGCTGCCAGTGTTGCCAGCCGTTGACCTGAGCCATTGCCTTCCCGGTCGTGTCTTGCGTGTCCAGGGACTTTACAGTACCGTCCTGACCGAGGATGGCCGAACTTTCCGCTGCGTCGTTCGCAAACTGTTACGCACCCTGCAGATTGACGAGCGCCACATCGTGGTTACCGGCGACCGCGTATGGATTCGCCCGGCGACGGCTCAAGAAGGTGTGATCGAACGGGTCGAACCGCGCCACGGTTTGCTTACCCGCAGCGCCCGGGGCAAGGAACACATCATCGCCGCCAATATCGATCAAGTTGTGATTGTCGCTTCCCTGGCCGAGCCCGTTCTCAAACCCCATCTCGTTGACCGCTACCTGGTCAGCGCGGAAAAGGGACATCTGCGACCTATCATCTGTTTCAACAAAGCCGACCTGGTGGACCTGGTCAACTACCAGTGGCTGATCGGCATGTACAGCCAGCTCGGTATTCCCGTCGTTCCGACCAGCGCCCGCACCGGCATGGGGATCGATCGGCTCAAGGAATTGCTCCGCGATCGCCAGACGGTCTTTGCCGGACAAAGCGGCGTGGGGAAAAGCTCGTTGCTCAATGCCATTCAGCCCGGCCTGCAACTGAAAGTCCGTGAGGTCAGCGAAGCCACGCAGAAAGGGCGGCATACCACCACCACCGCCGAACTGATCCGCCTCGACTTCGGCGCCTGGGTCGTGGACACCCCGGGTATCCGCCAGTTCGCACTCTGGGAAATCGTGCCGGAAGAACTGGACGGCTACTTTCCGGAGTTCCGCCCCTTTGTCGCCCACTGTCAGTTCCCTGGCTGTTCGCACACGCACGAAGCCGGCTGTGCGGTCAAGGAAGCCGTACGGTTGCGGCAGATTCCGATGCAACGGTACGAAACCTACCTCGGCCTGCGTCAGGGCGAAACTTACGAGTGAAACATGGCCTGGAGACTCGCCTTCAGCAGCAATGCGTTCTTGCGCTACAGTTTCGCCGAGGCGGCCCGACGGATTCGCGCTGCGGGTTACCAGGGCGTCGAACTATTGGCCGACGTTCCCCATGCCTGGCCCGTTTTCCTTCTCGACGACCAGAAGCAGGCCATTCGCCACGCCCTAGCCGAAACCGGTCTGACACTGGTCAACATCAACGCTTTCATGATGAACGCCGTCGCCGACGCCCGCCAGCCCTATTGGCATCCCTCCTGGATCGAACCTGATCCCCATTACCGTCAGGTGCGGATTGACCACACGTTGCGGGCTTTGCAACTGGCACACGAACTGGGCGCGCCGAGCATAAGTACTGAACCCGGCGGCCCACTCGAACCAGGGCAAAGTTGGCACCACGCGTTGGAAATCTTCCTGGAGGCCATCGCTCCCGTTGCCGAGCGGGCAGAGCAACTCGGCGTCCAGCTGCTCGTCGAGCCCGAACCGGGATTGCTTATCGAAAACGCCGACCAGTTGGAAGAATTCCTGAACCGCGTCGCTTCGCCGGCCGTCGGGTTGAACTGCGACATCGGCCATTTTTACTGCGTCGGCGAGGAACCGGCTCAGGTCATACGCCGACTGGCCCGCTACATCCGCCACGTCCACCTGGAAGACATCCCGGCCGACCGCCGCCATCAGCATCTCATTCCCGGCGAAGGAGCGATAGATTTCGCTTCCGTTTTTGCGGCCCTAGCGGAAATCGGCTATAGCGGCTGGCTCACGGTCGAACTCTATCCGTACCTCGACGATCCCGACACTGCCGCCCGCACGGCGTACCAACGCTTGCAACCGTTCCTGAGCGCTGCCCATCCGAATGTTTATCACCCTCTGCAATAACGCTGTCTAATCCGATCGAGCGCCTGGTTGCTGAATGCTGCCCATCGGAGCCGGTAACGCTGCCTCGGTTGCGATCGCTACTTGGTTGACAGTCTTGCACACACAGCAGCGCCGCGCGCCAATCCGCCGTGGTGCGGAAAACGTACTTGCACAGGCGCTGCCATAACTGCCACCAAGACGCTCGACGGCGCATCGCCGAACGCCATTGCAATCGCGTTGGGGTAATCACGAAGGGCTTACGCCCCCCGCTCCTGCTGCATAAACGCTCGCCGGCTTACGGCTTGCGATTTCCATCGCATGGCGCTACCGCGTGCACGGCTGGCTTACGCCCGCTGCTCTCCACGTGCTTCGTTCACTGTCAAAAGGCGCAGTCCCTTGCCAGCGCGACTGTCGCGCTGAGGCTTCCGGCTCCCGCCGGCAGCACTGGCAACTGGCTCGGTGAACCGCGAAAGCACAAATCTTCCTGGCCACTGGCCCTGCTCGGAAGCCTAAGGTGAATGAGAAGCTTGCGAGGAGACACCAGGATCTTCTTCGCCCCTTAGTGCTCTGGTGGTGGGACCGCTGGCGGTGACGATCCCTGCACCTGGGCTTCCAGACGGGCAATTTCCTGTTGCAGTTCCTCGATTTCTTCGAGTTTGGCGGCCAGCAGTTCCCGCAGTTGACGCAGGCGTTTCTGCGGGGTTTGACCGGTGAGGCGCTGCACCAGTTCCAGGAGCAAAAACGCTCGCCACATCCGCGTCACTACTGCCCGCAAGCGATACACGCGCCCGAGCCGAATCAGTTGCTCCAGCCGCAGCAGTCGCAACAACCGCAATGCTGGGACTAAATCCGTCAGCACCATCGGTAGCACTTCCAGCAGCGGTAAAACCACAATGAGCAATTCGATCCAACGCCGGACACAGAACTGCAGTTTCCGCTCGCTCAGGCTCAGCAACAGGATAAACTCGATGGCGAACGCCGACCAGATTACTGCCGAGCCGATGTCCAGTGTCAGTCCAAACCAGCCGTAGCGTCCGCGCCATTCGGGCCAGCCGAATTCCAGCACCAGAATCGGCAGGACCAGCAACGCCAGCACGACCATCGGGACACTGAAGATTCGCTCCAGTCGCCGATATAACTCTTTATCCGCGCGTTGCCAACCGAAGCCGGGCAGCCAGATTTCCTCTCGCCGAATATAGCCGCGAAAACCGAGGCGAATTGGCGGCATCAGAATAACGAGCACGGCTAGGCCCAGCCGCGTTCCCCAGCTGGCTGCGGCTCGGCCCAACACCAACCGCACTGCCGCTTCCAGCCAGAACGCTGGCCAGACCACCACCAGCGCTGCGGTCATCATGCGAATTTCGATCGGACTGGCATCCGCCCGCGGATAGCGATGGGAGAACCCGGCCAGCGCCGCCAGATGCACCAGGGCTAATGCGAAGTATACTGCCGACAACGCCGTCTCCGCCGGCAGAGCGCTCGACCTGGACGTCGAATCTGCAACCGAACTGAGCTTATTCATCCGGCTCATCCCGCCACCCCCGTTGCTTGTTTTCAAAAGCGCCTCATGTTATCATCAGGGACAAAACCCGGCGAAGTCCCCCAGTACGCCTCCAGGCGACCGTACGCCCTGCAAGTCCAGCAAACCTTTGCGGTACGATAACGGGGTAAGGGAGCCTCCATGAGCCAGACACTCGCATGTCCGCACTGCCGCCAGCCGGTTTCGATCCCCACCGGGTTAACCGGAAAGAAGCGTGTCGTGTGTTCGATTTGCCGCCGCCAGTTCGGCATCGAATGCTCGGCCGACACGGTGCGCGTCTTCGCCATCGCAGCCACTGCCGTTTCCGATGCCGCAGGCACGACCTCACCCGCCGAAACCATCGCACGACCACCGCGACCCTGGCAGTACCATTTTGATTTTGGTCTCATCCTGAGCCGTGCCCTGTCGCACTACGGCTCGGCTTTTCTGGCCGCCCTGGTATTCGGCCTGCTGACCTCGTTCCTGGGGCTGTCCGTCCAACTGAGCCTTCCGGCATTCAAGGTGTTAATGGATCTGCTTGGCGGACTGGCAGGTGCGATCCTTACCCTAGTCATCGCTGTCGCCGTGGCTGTTGCCGTCTTGCCGCTGATTTTCGGCTATTTGTCTGCCTGTCTTTCCATCGCCCGCCGCAAAGGCTGGGACCTCGCCTGTTTCTTTACACCCTACGGCAACTTCGGTGGCTGTCTCATGTGGTTCCTGGCACTGGTGGGTTTGGGGATTGTCTTTGCGATGTTGACTTCCGCGGGGTTCTATGCTCTGGGGTTATTTCGCGATCGGCACATCCGCGCGCTCCTCGCCTTGACTTTCGTGCCAGTCGAGTTGATTGCCTTGTTCGCTCTCCTGTTGCGCTACTTCTCCCTGTCGCCTTTGTTTCTGATAGATGGCTTCGATATCAACCAGGCAGTTCGCCTCAATTTTCAGGTAACCTCCCACTGGAAATGGCTGTACTGGCTGGCGCTGGGACTGTTGCTGTTTATCATCGCACTGGTTCAAGGAACGATTGGCAGAGTTATCCGAGCAGTCACGATACAGTCGTTCGGCATGCTGTGGGGTTCGCTGATCTATATCGTACCCGGGACGATCCTTTCCGCCATTTTCTCGCCACTGGTCTTGATGCCCTGGGTCGTGGCTTACGTGGAGACAACCAAGCAAATTCGCAGAAAGACTGCCGCTGCTTAGACAGTTTCCTCACAAGCAAGCCACGACCCTATTATCCGACCGAGCCGCTCCTATACTTAGTTCCGCACCACTAAGACACGAAGCAACTGAGAAAGACCGCCCTTCGTGCCTTAGCGGCTATAGTCACGGGAAAGCGGGAGACTGGCATCGCGCGATCGGCGGCGGTGCTGCCAGAGCACATTACGCGGCGACAGCTAATCATCGTCGTCGCGATCCTGGATATGGGGGAAGACGAAAGCCGCACGAACCGGGGGCGGCATAGGGCTATCCCGCCCCTTGATCGACCGCCAGATGATTTCGTTGAACAGGATATCGTCAATAGCATCTTCTTTAGTCAGGTCCATCTTTTCGGATAGATCGGTGCCCCAGGCGGTAGGTTTATTGCGTTCGTCTAAGTCCACCTGAGGTTTGACCGCTTCGTAAGGAGTAAAGTCCGGCTTGCTGGTGAAGGAGTTATACATCGGCCGGGCGGCGGCATCGAACTGGCTCATCGGCGGCAGACCTAGAATCAGCTCCATCGTGCGGAGCATGCTGCTGGTCGAATAAAGGTTAGAATCCACAAATCGCCGTTTAGTATATGGACTAATCACCAGTGCCACGGTGCGATGTGCATCCACATGGTCTGGGCCATTCTGGGCATCGTCTTCGACGACGAATATAGCGGTCTGTTTCCAGAATCGGCTTTTCGAGACCGCCTCGACTACCATGCCGAGCGCGAGATCGTTGTCGGCTACCATGGCGCGCGGTGTCCAGGCACCCACGCGGGTTCCGGCAGTATGATCATTAGGCAGACGCATTATCAGGAAGCGCGGCATTTCCCCCTGGCGTTCCCAGTCACGCAATAACTCGATAAATCGTTCCGCTCGCTTCACATCGGGATAATCTAAGTCCCAACCGCGATACCAAGGATCGAAATGACCCTCTAAGGACTTGACGCGAGCCCGGCCGGGGTCTTTTAAAGTCTTACCCGTGGCGATAAACTCGCCGAGACTATAATAACTGACCCCGGCTTCGCGACAACGTTCCCAGACATAGCCACCAGCGGGGCGAGCTAAATGCTCTTTTTCGCCTTCGGAAGGATAGAAACTAAGTTTTTTCTTGGGGCTGCCGCGATACGTCAGCGGCCAGATGCGTTCGACGAAATCAGTGCAGTAAGCGGCGGTGCTCCATTCGTGACCATCCGCGGAAACTTCGCTTTCGACATAGAAATTATCTAACAGAACGAACTCGCGGGCCAGCTTATGGTGATTCGGGGCAACCGGTTCGGGGAAGAGACAAAGATTCGGGTCGCCATTGCCCTGGGGCATATCGCCGAACACCTGGTCATACGTGCGGTTCTCCTTGAGAATATAGATGCAATACTTGATGGGAGAGGAATCGCCGACTTTAGCTGGAATGGGATTATCCGGGTCACGCTCGGCAGTAACAGCGAGATCGGGGCGCAACGGACTGCACTGGTAGGCCTGGCGGGTATAGTTGGCTAATTGTTTAGGATCGGGCAGGTTGATAAGCGAAAGGGTGCCACGGAACAATCGAGCTATATGTTGCCGGGTGGTTCCTGCTGTAGGGACTCCTGGCTGCGGGCCCTGGGGATTAGCCAGCGGCGTGGTTCCCTTGCCGTTAGTTACATAGATTTGTTTGCTGTGCGGATTATAGCGAACGCAAGTGGGATACCAGCCGACGGGGATAAAGCCGAGCGGTTTTGCCTCGCCACGGTCGGCCACACTGAATACCGCAAGGTTATTATTGTCGGCGTTGGCAACGAAAAGGATTTTGCCATCGGGTGTCAGAGCGATGCTGTTCGGGGTGTTGCCGACGGGAGCAGTCGGATAGAGCGCGCAGTGCAAGGTCTCTAAGCCGCGGCCCGTCTCGGTGTCTAACACACTGACTTTCGTGGAATTAGCACAAGCCACATAGAGGGTCTTGCCATCAGGAGCCAGGAGCATTTCGGTGGGGTGTTTTTCAGTCGGCCAGGTAGCGATCACCTGTTTGGTATCTAAGTGAAGGACAGCGACGGCTTGTCTCGCCCAGAGACTGACATAAAGTCGGCGTCGTGCCGGGTCGGGCAGAACGGCGTAGGGATGGCTTTGCTCGGGTAGCCGCACCAACTCATACGTCGCCGATTCGCGAAGGGGCCGGATGCTGATGGCGTCGCCAAACACGCCGGCAGCATAAAGCGTGGAGGCGTCGCTATCCAGAGCAATACCGGCGACGACAAAGGTGGATTTCTCGTCGGCGACGGGCCAGGCATGATGGCGAAAGAGCAGGCCATCCTCGAATTGCCATTCGTGCACCACTTCCCATTCGCCACCGCTGGCAAAGAGGCGATCGCCTTTGGGTGAGAAACACAGTCCATAGAAAGTTTGTTCGATGGGAACGCGGCAAGTGATCCGTCGGCGCTGGGTGTCCAGGAGGACGACTTCGTGTTCGCCGTGACCGGCATGGAGAATAGCCAGCCAACGACCGCTGGGATGCAGGGCCATGTTGACCGGAAAATCGGCCAGTTCGATCTGGCTACCGGCGGGACGCAACGACCATTGATTGGGAAGCTGAACGCGCCCATCGGGCTGCGGGCCAGGCCAGACGGTGGGAGCTTGGGTCGGCTTTTGCTCGCCGGGTACGCTTGGCCAAAAGGCGAGCCAGACGCTGAGACTGCCCAGTAATGCGAGCAGGACATACCGGGGCGTGGTCGTGTTCGTTCGGGTCATGGTCGGGCTCCTGGTCGGCGGTGTGGCGGGGCGGATTTCTGCCGAGGTAAGTGCGTCGCTAAAGTATCGCGCAGGGACTATTCCGGCAGCAAGACGATGCGGTGTGGGGGTACGGAGAGGCGAATCGTCTGACCGTCGGTCAACTCCGACCATTGCCCAGTCGGAACACGCCAGGTCAAGGTAAGCTCGCTGGCAACCAGCTCCAGTGCGAAGTGGTCGCCATGAAATTCGACCCGTTTGACGCTGGCCTCGAAGGCGTTCGGTTCGGTAGGGCCGGCGGGCTGCCAGTGTTCGGCCCGCACCAGGCAAAAGAGGGCTTGACCCTGCGTGAGTGGCGTGGGCGGTGGCGCAGCGACACGCCAGATTCCCAGGGGCGTTTCCAGGCGAAAACCATCGTCGGCCTGGCCACGGTAGATTGCCGGCACAATGTTACCGCCACCTAGAAAACTGGCGATAAACCGGTTGCGTGGTTGCTCATACACTTGGCGGGGTGTGCCGACTTGCAAAACGCGACCTTGATGGAGAATGGCCAACCGATCGGCCAGTGCCAGGGCTTCTTCCTGGTCGTGGGTTACGTAGATGGTGGTGATGCCCAGGCTCCGCTGCACGCGGCGGATTTCTTCCCGTAACTCCTGCCGCAACGCCGCATCCAAGTTCGAGAGCGGCTCATCGAGAAGCAACAGGCGTGGCCCAACTACCAGGGCCCGCGCCATGGCGACACGTTGTTGCTGACCTCCGGACAGCTGTGCCGGATACCGGTCGCGACACGCTTCCAGGCGCATCAGTTGCAACATCTCTTGGACGCGGTGATGAATTTCCGCCCGGGGCAGCCGCCGCACCTCCAAGCCGTAAGCGATGTTGTCAAAGACAGTGCGATGCGGCCAGAGGGCGTAATGCTGAAAGACGATGCCGAGGTTCCGTCGCTGCACCGGAACGTGTCGGATCGGCTGGCCGTCGAAGTAAATCTCGCCGCTGTCCGGCTGGAGAAAACCCGCCACCAACCGCAGCAGCGTTGTCTTGCCACACCCAGACGGCCCGAGGAGAAAAAACAGCTCGCCGGCAGCAATGTCCAGGCTGACACGATCCACGGCCAGGGTCTCACCGAACCGCTTGCTGACCTGGTCGAGGCGTACTGCGGTCATGAGCTTCCCTTTCACCGCCCGGAGACGCCAGGAGTCGCCCGGCCCGTGCCTTGTTCAACGTTTTACCTTGCCGACAGGCAAAAGGAAACTTACGCTGTCTTGGGGCGACCCCATTCACTTGGCCAGCAACGCATCTGTGCGGTCACCGTGCGGAGGAAGAAATCATGAAGAAGCGAAGGCTACCGGCCATCACTGTGGGCGTATTCGTGTTGGGATTGGCGACCACGCTGGCTCAGGAGTCACCAGACGCCAGCAAGCCGGGCTCCACTAACACCGGGCCAGCTGCGAGCAGCGAAAAACCGTCCCCCGCTAAGCCCGGAGCCGGCGACGATACCCATGCCGCACGTCTCGATAAATTCCAACAGGAATTGGTGCAACTGAGCAAAAACCTGGGCGAGTTGAAACAGGAACTCACCGTGCTGCGACAGGGCTTGGCCACGGTGGACAAGAGCGTGGACGAACTCAAGAAAGATGTCGCCGCCGTCAACACCGTGCTGCAGCAGCAAATGCTGGCCAAACGACTCGACGCTCTGGAGCAGGAGTTGGCCAGACTCCGCGACACCCTCAAACAGGAAAGCGACCGCCTCCATGCCGCTCTCGCTCAGCGCAGCACGCCGGAGGTGCGGAAAGCCTTTGCCGCTCCTGTGCCGACAGGTCAGGTGTTGATTCGCAACGATTGGACCCTGCCGGTAACCGTGAGCGTGGACGGAATCGCCTACACGCTGCAACCCGGCCAGGAACAGCGGATCATTCGCGCTCCGGGAACGTTCACCTACGAAGTGCACGGTTGGCAGGCACCTCGCAGCCGTACCCTGACCGAGGGCGAGCAATTCATTATTCGCATTTCTCCGTGATCGGAACACTGCCAGGATGGCTGACCTAGACAGGGAAGGTCGAACCATGATCATCACCATAGATGGCCCGGCCGGTGCGGGAAAAAGCACGGTGGCGCGCAAGTTGGCGGAGCGCTTGGGGTTCGCTTATCTGGACACGGGAGCCATGTACCGTGCGGTGGCGCTGGCGGCGAGGCAACGGGGCATCGCACCACGCGACGAGCAAGCCTTGGCCGAACTCCTTCCCCAACTCCAGCTCGAATGGAAAGACAGCCGCATTTACCTGGCTGGGCAGGATGTCAGCGAGGAAATTCGCCAGCCGGAGATTACGGAACTCTCGCGTCAGGTGGCGGACAGTCCCAGCGTGCGGCGATTTCTGGGCGAATTACAACGGCGGTTCGGCCAGCAGCTCAACCTCGTTACCGAGGGTCGCGACCAGGGAACGGTTGTTTTCCCGCATGCGGAGTTCAAATTTTTTCTCACCGCCTCGCCGGAAGTGCGTGCCCGCCGACGCTGGGAAGAATTGCGGCAACGCGGCGTCTGCGTCACTTATGAAGAGGTGCTGCGTCAGCAACAGGAGCGTGATCGCCAGGATGCCGCACGCACTCTGGCCCCTATGGTCCCTGCTGCAGACGCCGTCGTCGTGGACACCAGCCAGCTCTCCGCAGACGAAGTCGTTGCCCTCCTGGAACAACACATCCGCCCGCGCCTGGCAGAACAATCCGCCCTCGCCCATTTTCGTTCAGAGATTTGATCCGCAAGCTCCGTCGGTTTGTTCTGGCAAAGCAGACAGCTGCCACACCACTGCGGGAGGGCTTTGCCTTCAAACCCTGCAAAACCACTGCCGCACCACCACGGTTACCCTTCAGTTCGCCGCGACGTTCATCGGACGTCCCTTGACCGGTTCTGGTAATCCGCCATGTCGTCGGTCCAGTTTCCGGGGCAAGTACTTGCTTTGCATGTCACCAGTTCGGTACGACTTTCGTTTAAACAAGTTGGACGGACGATGAAACGGTACTGGTGAAGCGAAAGTGGGTTAACTCAGCTTGCATTTCGCCAGCCAGCGGAGCCCTGGGAGCCTTGTACTCCATGCGTTCAGCATCACAACTCTTCGTCGTCATTGCTACCGGACAGAATGTGGCCAACTTTCCACCGATTCTCGAACTTGCTCAGCCAGGAGACATGGTGTTATGGCTGGAAAGTCCCCACGCCGCCCAACTGAACTGGCGGCAGCCAGCCGAACAAGTGTTACAGAAGGCGCATATAGAAATGCTGCCACCTCTGCCTGTACCCGAAGAAGCGAGCGTCGCTCTCTGGGGCGACAAGCTCCGCGAGAGCGTGGCGCGATGCCGCCAGCAGGGTTGGCAACCGGTCTTGGTTCTCAACGGCGGACATAAACTCATGGCCTTGATTTTGTGGGAAATTTGGCGCGATTTGCAACCCACGCTCATTTATAATTTCGACCGGCCTGCGGCCTTATGGATCAGTGAATCCGGCCTGTACGGACCCAGCCAGCTGCGGCCTTACCGTCAACACCGGTTCGACCTGGAAGAAGTATTGACTCTGAACCACCACCAGTTGCACAATCGGCCCTGCCCGGGTTGCGTTTGGTGCAGTTACCAACCCGCAGAAGCACTAGCCAACCTCCCTGCTACTTTTGAGCCGATCCACCTGGTGCAAACGCTACTCGCGCAAAGCTCCGTCGGGCAACGATGGCGACCTTTGCTCGAATGGCTGCCGGAAGTCCAACTGCGCCAGGCGATAACTGCCGGCTTACCAGAATCCTGGTTGGCGAATGTGCTGAATTTCGCTGTGTCTCAGCGCCCTAACGAACAAATATATGAAAACATTTACCACGCCGCGCTCAGGGTTCTGAAAAACTTGAATGTACTCCCCCTACTTGCCGATTGGGAATTTGCTTATTATGACGAGATGGTTGGACTTGTCGGACAAACTAAACTTCAAACATGGCAGCGAGAATTGTGGGGCCTGGTACCGCGGCTTTCTGCAAAGGAACGGAAGCAAACACTGACACCCGAGTTGTTACAAAAAGTTTTTCTGAAAGTTTGCCAGCAAGTGTATGTCGTCGCCCCCGATGTGAGTTCATCGGTAGCAAAACCGGCACCTGCCTGGTCAAGCGGTCAGCAGTTCGAGCTTGTCGTGGCCAAGCGTGTGGCCGAGTTTCTGCAGGATAATTTACCAGCGAAACAAATCGTGCAGTCGGTTTATGCCGGGGTCAAGGTCAGCCCCGTTCAGGAACCACAATCGGTTGCCGCCGAGCTCGATGTCCTCCTAGTCCTGAAAAATGGTATCCTTATTCACATCGAGTGCAAAACCGGCGTTTGGACTCGCAAAGACCTGGATGCACGCTTGACCAATTTACGCCGGCTAGGCTCCAGCATAGCGGTACTCGCAGTCTGTGCCCCGCTCTTTACCGACGACAAACATTTTAACCTGCTGCGTGGTCACGACACGCGCATGCAATTGGAAAAATCGCGGGAGATACGCTATCTCCCTTTTACCAAACCTGGCCAACCGCGACATTACACGATCACTGGTGAAACTGGCGAAAAGCAAACTTACGAAGTCGAACCATTTGAGCAAGCCCTGTTCCGCTTGCTTCAGCCTTACCTGCTAAAGTCGCAAACAACCGATCTGGTCCCATCGCCCGCCACGGTGCAGTGACACCCACCCCTTGTTTATGCACTGCTTCCAGAACCCCCGATGGTGCCGATTTTCCAAGAGCACTTGCAGGCACGCTGGGGGATTCGTAGCATAGAGATGAAGGTAGAACGAGCCAGCAGGGTCTGGCTCGCCGCTGCCATCCATCCCACCCGGAAACCACCCGCCCGAAATGGTGATGTGAATGTTGCTAAGCGTGGCTCCAGCGCCAGGCCGAATTTCCCCAAACTTCCCAGAGGTCCTCACACAGGAGGCAACCATGAGGCAGGAACACACCATTGGCCAGTTGCTCGGCGGCATGGCGACGATAGCCATCAGCCTGCTGGTGATGTCGCCGGCGGTGGGACAGAATGCTTATCCCCAGCCACGTTTGCAGGCGATTTTTCCACCCGGCGGTAAAGTGGGGACGACCGTGGAAGTTACCCTGACGGGAGCGGATCTGGACGACGCCAAGAGACTGGTGTTCAGTCATCCCGGTTTGCAAGCGGAGCTGATACCGCCACCGCCGCCTGATCCGAAAAAGCCCGGCCAGGCGACGCCGATCCGATTTCGCGTCCGCATTGCCGCTGATGTGCCCCCCGGCATTTACGACGTCAGCGTGGCTGGGCGGTTCGGTGTGAGCAATCCGCGGGCGTTCTGTGTCGGCGAGCTGGAGGAAATCATCGAGCAGGAGCCGAACAACGACGTTGACCAGGCTCAGAAGGTGCCACTGAACGTTACCGTCAACGGCGTAATCAATCCCAGCGTGGATGTGGACTATTTCGCGTTTGAAGGGAAGAAGGGGCAGCATGTGGTAGTGGTGTGTCAGGCGGTGAGCCTGGACAGTCGGCTGGATCCGCAGGTGCAGATTTGCACGGCAGCGGGTCAGCAATTGGCAATCAATCGGCGCTACCGAGACCGCGAGGCCGTTGCCGACGCCCTGCTGCCCGCCGATGGAACCTACTACGTTCGCGTGGTCGAGTTTACGCATCAAGCGGGTGGGTTCGAACATTTTTATCGCTTGCATCTGACGACGCTGCCGTGGATTGACGCGGTGTATCCGCCGGTCGTGAGCGTGGGCAAACCGAGCACGGTTACCCTGTATGGTCGCAATTTGCCCGGCGGACAACCGGAAAAAGTCCCGGGCTGGAGTGGGCCCATTCTCGAAAAGCTCGCGGTCACCGTGCAACCACCGACCACGCCCGAGGCACTGCATCGGCTGGAATACGCGGGCACCCTGCTGGCTGCGGAAGCAGTCCTGGACGGGTTTACCTATCGGCTCAAAACTCCGAGCGGACATTCCAATCCCGTCCTGCTGCAAGTCACCGATTTGCCGATAGTGCTCGAACAGGAGGACAACGATCAACCCGAGAAGGCCCAGGAAGTTGCCGTGCCCTGCGAAATCTGCGGACGCGTGGATCGGCCAGGGGATCGTGACTGGTTTGCCTTTACCGCCAAAGCCGGCGAGGTCTTCTGGCTGGAGGGTTATGCGGAACGGCTCGGTTCGCCGATGGACCTGTACCTGGAGGTTTACCGGCTGGACAAAGAGAAGCCGCAGCTGTTGCAAGAAGCGGACGACGTAGCGGAAAGTTTACACATCTTCCGTTTTTTGACGCGAACGAGTGATCCCCGGTTGCGTTTTGCTGTGCCCCAGGACGGCAAGTACCTGCTGCATGTCCGCAGCCGCGAAGCCGATCTGTTCGGTGGGCCGCGATATATCTACCAGCTGAGGATTCGCCGCGAGCAGCCGGACTTTCGCCTGTTCGCTCTGGTCGCTGACGACGTCCTGCCGAATCTGACCAATCCAGGCGGGCTGACGTTGCGGCAAGGCGGAGCGCGAGCGCTGTTGGTCTTGTGCGAGCGGCGGGATGGTTTTGCCGGGGAAGTGACGGTTACTGCCGAGAATCTGCCAGCGGGCGTGCAATGCGTCCCGCAGGTCATTGGCCCGAACCAGCGCTTCGCTCCTCTGGTATTGCAGGCCGCTGCTGATGCTCCAGCGGGGGAGTCGGCGATCCGGATTCGTGGCACAGCCAGCATCAACGGTCAGAATGTGGTCCGCGAAGCCCGACCCGCTTGTGTCATGTTCGCTGTGCAAGCCGCGGTTCCTCCGTACGCCCGGCTCGCTCGGGAACTGCTGGTAGCGGTGCGCGACAAGCCGCCTTTCGCGCTGCAACCGGCCACGACGCAAATCGAGGTACCTCCGGGCGGGCAGCTCGCCGTCAAGGTCAAAGCCGCCCAGTTGCAACCGGATTTCAAATCGGCCATTCAGCTGGCACCGCTGCCGTTCCTGCTGCTGGCCAATCAGCAGCCCAATCCGCAACTCCAGAATATTGCCAATGTCAATCCCAATGCCGAAGTGGAGGTCAAACTGCAAGTGCCGCCGCAAGCCAGCCCGGGCACGTACAACCTGGTGCTCCGCGGTACTGCTCAGGTACCGTTCACCCGCGATCCCAAGGGAGCGAATCGGCAAAACGTCCTGCTCGCTCAAGAAACCCCACCTATTCGGGTCGTCGTCTATGGCAGTGTAGCCGAACTGGCTGCCGAGCCGGCTTCCCTTACTGCCAAAGCCAATGACAAAGTGGCCATCACGGTGCGGGTCAAACGCCTGCACAACTACAGCGGCCCGTTTAACCTTCAGCTGGTACTTCCGCCGGGTGTGCAAGGGGTGACCGCTCAGCCCGTTCAGATTCCCGCCAACGCCAGCGAAGCCAAACTCACTCTGCAAATCGCGGGCAATCTCAAACCGGGGATGTCTATCCCGGTCATCGTCCGCGCCACTGCCAACCTACCCAACAACGTCAACCTCAACCACGAGACCAAGCTAGAAGTCAGGATTGCTCAGTAGCCGGGACTGCACGGAAGTCGGATTCCCTGACGAGAGGAAGCAAGGCCGAGTGCCACCTGGTTCGCATCACCTGCAGCCTCCACTTTTCCTGCTGTGACGCAACCAACTACGGAGAACGAAGCCATGACACCTGACCTTGCCCCCCGATCGAGCCGAATGCTCTGCACAGCCGCCCTCCTGGCCGTCGTGGTCACTGCGCTGGTCCGCGCGACGATCAGCGCTGTTTTGGCGCAGGAAGTGCCGGTCGAGCCGATTCGCGTCATCACGCTCAACCGCAAGGAACCGGTGAGCTTCGAGAAGGAAATCTACCCGATTCTGGAGGACAAATGTATCAGTTGCCATGCCGGGCCGGTCAAATCCGGTGGCCTGGACATGAGCAGCTACGAAGGATTGATAAAAGGGGGCAAGCGTGGCCCGGCCATCCAGCCTGGCCGTCCTAATGACAGTTTGCTCGTGCAACTGGCTGGACGTACCAAACAACCCGCTATGCCTCCAGTCAAGAAAGGGAGTAAGGACGACCCTCTTACCCCGGAACAACTCGCCTTGATCAAACTCTGGATCGAACAAGGAGCCCGTGGCCCCAGCGTTGCCCTCGAGCGCAAACGCGAGTTCAAGCTTGGTCGCATCCCCGCTGCCATCCGACCCATCGGGGCACTGGCGATCAGCCCGGATAAGTCCACGCTCGTCGCCAGTCGCGGCAGCGAAATTCATGTGTACGACGCTGGCACCGGTCAATTTATCCGCTCCCTCGTCAATCCGGAACTCAAGGACGAAAAGGGTCAGCCGATGAACATCGCCCATCTCGATCTGGTTCAGGCGCTGGCTTACAGCTCCGATGGCCGATTCGTCGCCAGCGGCGGTTTCCAGGAGGTCATCCTCTGGGATGTTCAGACGGGGCAACTGCGACAGCGGTTTACAGGTTTCCGGGATCGGGTTACCGCTCTCGATTTTTCCCGCGACGGCAAATATCTGGCCACTGGAGGTGGTGCCCCTACGGAAGAGGGCGAACTTCGACTCATCGAGCTTTCCTCGGGCAAAATCGTTCTCGAAAAACGCGACGCCCACAGCGACACCATCTTCGGCGTCCGATTCAGCCCGGACGGCAAACTTCTGGCCACCTGCGGCGCCGACCGGTTCGTCAAGGTCTGGGAGGTGCCTTCCGGTAAATTCGTCAAGTCCTTCGAGGGACACACCCATCACGTCATGGACGTCGGCTGGAAAGGCGATGGCAAGCTCCTGGCCAGTTGCAGTGCCGATAACACCGTCAAGGTCTGGGACTACGAAAAAGGCGAACAGGTTCGCACCATCCAGGCCCACGGTAAACAGGCGACGCGCATGGCTTTCCTGGGCAATGGGGCACAGTTCATCACCATCAGCGGGGAAGGCTCGGCCAAGATGTGGAACATGGACAATGGCGGACAGATTCGCACGTTCCCGGCTGGCAACGACTTTCTCTACGCTGTAGCTGTCAGTCCCGACGGTGCCATGGTTGCGGTCGGCGGCCAGGACAGTGTCATCCGCATCTTCAACGGCCAGAACGCCCAGCTTATCAAGGAACTCCGACCCCCGGACCTGGTCGCCAGCCAGCCCTGAGGGGAATTTGCTTCTGTGCAAACCGTCCGGCATGGCGTGTAATCAACCCGGAGTTACACGCTCCGCAAAAGCCGCGATTTCTTCTCTTCACCTGTCGCCACTTCTTCTGCAGCGACAAAAGCGTTACCAGCAGCGAACGCTCACGAGTGGGCGGCTTTGCACGGAATCCACCGGCTGGGTGCATGTTGCAGGCTTGAGGAAAAGGCCACACCGTGGTGTCAACAGTGCCTTGCACGGAATGCATCAGCTGAGGCGCGTTTCCGAAACTGGTACGGAAAACAATGTCGGCGGAGCAAGTTTCTCGGCTCGGAACGAAGCATGGGAGCGACGACTGAACAAGCTGACCACCCCGCTATTAGCGAACAGCAGGTTTCTTCGCTCGCAACGAGTCGTGGGGAGCCCTCTGGAAAGTTTTGCCCAAGGATATATCGGAAAAACCAGGGATTTTCTCGCATTCCACGGGCCGCCAGTGTCAACGAGGTGTCAATGAGGGCGGCGGGATTCGAACCCGCGACCTACGGATTAAAAGTCCGTTGCTCTGCCTGCTGAGCTACGCCCTCGTTCATCAGTGGGTTCGCTGGGATCGGTTGTGCCAGGGATTTCAGCCGCGTCGGGCTGCGCCCTCGCTTATCAGTTGCTTCGTCTTTGACCGCTTGTGCCAGGGATTTCGGCACTGTTGAGCCACGCCCTCGTTTCGGCTGCTCTGCGTCTGTCCACCTCAGGCAATCCGTTTACCAGTCCCATCGCGGTGTCGAGCTAGGCCCAGGTTTCAGTTGGTCTGCCTCTGGCTGCTCGTATCAGAAGTTCCAGGTTGCTGAGCTCCCCACTCGAAAGTCGGTCGCTGATGCCCTGCTCGGCCGCGCTGCGATTACGCCCGCCGCTCTTGCTTGTTTCGACTGCGCCAGGCGGCCGTACCGTTTGCCCGCACCCTCCGTCCTCTTCCAACTGGCGAAGGAACACCGTAGCGGGGCCAATTGCCAGTCGCTCAGAGCGACCGAGTTGGCCACGGTAAGCTTACGCCTACGCTTGAGCTCGGCGGCCAGGATTTACTGAGCGAGCGGGCATACAATGCTGCTGCAGCGAGGACTAATAATGCTATGGTTCCGGCAGGGCCGAGTCAACGGCGTCGCAGTCGCTACCCGGCGCCAAGAGCCTTTGCTGATCGAGGGTAGGCAAATTATCGGGCGAAGCACGCGACAACAGCCCTGACACAGACCGATGCAGAATTCCGGCCTGATAGCGGTAGCGCCGCCCCGCGACGCGAACAGCGAATAGCGGAGGGCGAATGGCGAGCAGAGACGGCGAGAACCCGGGCGCGGAAAATAAGTTGACGGAGGTGGGCTGGCCTATGGATTTGCCGAGCATAACCCGGCAGTTACTGGCGAGGCAGGAGTTGACGGCACAGCAAGTATGCGCCACATTGGAGGCCATGACGCAGGGGAAAAGCGACCCAGTAGCGGTGGCGGCGTTGCTGACGGCTTGGCGCGCCAAAGGGGAGACGCCGAACGAACTGTCCGCCGCCTGTCAATGGCTCCGGCAACGAATGGTGCGGGTGGATACCAATGGCCTGGCGGTGGTGGACACCTGTGGCACAGGCGGGGACGAGCAAGGAACATTCAACGTCAGCACAGCGGCGGCGTTGGTGACGGCGGCCTGTGGCGTGCCCGTGGTCAAGCACGGCAACCGCAGTGTCTCCAGCAAAAGCGGCAGCGCGGATGTCCTGGAGCGGTTGGGACTTCCTGTGGACCTGGACGCCCAGCAAGTCTCGCAGTGTTTACGTCAGGCCGGTTTCGCCTTCTGTTTTGCACCGCGATTTCATCCGGCACTGGCCAGCGTGGCGGAAGTGCGTCGGCGTCTGGGATTTCGCACCATTTTCAACTTGCTCGGCCCTTTGCTCAATCCGGCCGGGGTGAAATGGCAACTGCTGGGCGTGGGTAAACCGGAGTTGCTGGATTTGCTGGCGCAAACCCTGGCGCGGCTGGGCGACGTACGGGCGCTGGTGGTGCACGGCAGCGACGGACTGGACGAAATTACCCTCAGCGGGCCGACCCATGTCCGTAAAGTCGCGGATGGGCTGGTGGAAGCGGAGGTGTGGTATCCGGAGACGTTCGGCCTGCCGCGGTACCCGACGGAGACCTTTCGCGTTACCGGGCCGGACGCTAGTGCCGACTTGCTTCGAGCGGTTTTATCGGGCGAGAAATGCCCGGCTCGGGACATAGTACTGGCCAACACGGCAGCCGTGTTGTTCCTGGTGGGACGCATTTCGCGACTTACTGAAGGAGTGCGCCTTGCCGCAGACACCATTGATTCCGGCAAAGCGTACGCCCTGCTGGAAACGCTTCGCCGATGGTACCGGTAAGCAAGCTGGTACCGACGAGCGGGGCTGAACCTGCAGCGGCTTATACCTACGGCTGCTGTCGGACCTGTTCAGCATGGTGAACGACCGGCGGGTGGGACGCTTCTCAGCTCGATGGCTCTGAGTTGAGGAAGCGGCGTGGATTCGGTGGCGGCAGCGCAATCACTGTTTGACCAGGAACGGCGGACGTCCGCCCGCCGTGATTGGGTAAAATTGCCTTCTTGGCGGTGCCGCCCACGCGCAGGAGCGATAATCTATGCTGCTACCGTGCCCGTACTGGAGAGTCGCCGACTCTATAGCCGTGGGCATCCGCCTGCCGTGGCCAACTTGGGCGTTAGACGGCCGTGGCGTAACAGGGCCATGCTACAAGGAGTCCGTGAAACCGTGGAAAAGAAGCTGCATATAACCGTCTTCTGTGGATCGCGTGTGGGTCGCCGTTCCGAGTATGCGGAAGCGGCACGGCAATTAGCCAGCGTTCTGGCGCAGCGGGGAATCACCCTGGTGTACGGCGGGGGACATATCGGGCTGATGGGCGTTTTGGCCGACGCCATGCTCGAATTCGGCGGTCAAGTGATCGGCGTCATTCCTGAGAGCATGGTCGAAAGCGAATTGGCGCACACGGGCCTGAAGGAGTTGCACATCGTGCCGAGCATGCACGCGCGCAAGGCCCTCATGGCCGAGAAAGGCGACGCGTTTATCGCCTTACCCGGCGGATATGGTACGGCGGAAGAGTTCTTCGAGATGGTGACCTGGCGGTTGCTGAAACTGCACGACAAACCGATCGGCCTGCTGAATGTCTGTGGCTATTTTGATGCCCTGTTGGCCTGGGTCGAGCACGCTTTTGCCGAAGAATTTATTGCCCCCAAATATCGCCAACTCTTCGTGGTGGAGACGCAAGCGGCAGCGCTGGTGGATCGTCTGCTGGTACTGCGAACACCAACCGCCGACCCACCTGTGATCTCCTCCGAGTCCGGTTATGCCCCTCGATAGGCACGGCGCTTCCGCTACGGTGGGCGAAAAGGCTGAGCGGATCTCTTGGGCGAGTAGCTACGCACAGCGCAGGAAAGGTCAAGGCGGCGGGGGGCCAGAAGCGAATCAATGGCGGAAGAGGAACTCTTTGGCGTTGATCAGCGCCCAGTGGACATCCTCCCAGGCCTTGCGTTTGTCGGAGCTGCTCTGAACATGCTGCAAGGCGGCCTGGATTTCGGCCGACTCCGGTCGCCGCGACAGCGTGCTCAGGTAGAGTTCCTCGATGATCTGCTGCGGCGGGAGATTTTTCGCCAGCAGTTGCCCGATGCGATTGTTCGGCTCACGGAGTTTCTGGTGAATCGTCGGGCCGTTGATCAATTGCAACGCCTGCGCCAGGTTGCTTTCGCTTTCCCGTTCGCACTCACAGGGTAACTCGCGAGCCGGCTGGCCGAAAGTCTTGAGGAAGACGTGATTCACCTCGCCGTCCGGCAACTGTACGGCCCGGGTGCCGCTCGGCAGGCCGGGGAACTTCTCCGGCACGAGTGTCGCCTGGCAGATGGCATCGAGCAACACCTCGGCCGGTAACAACTTCGGATAACAATGCGAGAAATATTTCGTGTCGTCCTGGTTGCGGTCATTGGTCTGGGCGCTGAGTTGATAGGTGCGCGAGTTGAGGATTAGCCGAATAATATGTTTGGCGTCGAAGCCGTGGCTGACGAATTCTCGAGCCAGCGCATCCAGCAGTTCGTCGTTGCTGGCGGGGTTGGAATCGCGGAAATCATCGGCCGGCTCGACGATGCCCCGACCAAACAGATGAAACCAGATACGATTGACCAAGGCTCGGGCCACGAAGGGATTGTTGGGATCGGCGAGCCAGTTGGCCAGGACCACCCGGCGATCGGCGACGTCTTCGCGGACGGCCTCCCCGCCGAGAACCTTCGGTGCGACCGGCTGGTTGCTACGCGGATGCACCACCTCACCGCTGCGGTCCACATACACGTATTCGGCACCGGGAGCCGGTTTGCCAGGCACACGGTCGTTGAGTGGGTCGTTTTTGAGCCGGACGCGGGCGAAAAACGCTGCCAGGCCGTAGTAATCATTCTGCGTCCAGCGCTCGAAGGGATGATTATGGCATTTGGCACACTGCAAACGAATGCCGAGGAAGAGCTGGGCCGTAGTCTCGGCCAGCGTGGTGGGCTCGCGTGCTACCCGGTAATAATTGGCTGCCGGCTGGGCGTAGGTGCTTCCGGAGGCGGTCAGCAGTTCCTTCAACAGTTCGTTCCAGGGCCGGTTAGCAGCAATCTGGCTACGCAGCCAGACCTGGAATTTATGCACGCCGTCCACTTGCATGGTTTTGCGGTTGGCCCGCAGAACATCGGCCCATTTGAGAGTCCAGAAGTCGGCGTACTCCGGCCGTTCCAGCACGCGGTCGATCAGTTTCCGCCGCTTGTCTGGATCGCGGTCGTCAAGGAAAATTCGCACCTCTTCGGCAGTCGGCAGCATGCCGCAGACGTCGAGATAAACCCGGCGAATGAATTCGGCATCCGAGCACAACTCCGCGGGGGGAATCTGCAAGCGCTTCAGCTTGGCGAAAACCAGCCGGTCAATGAAGTTGTTTTCCGGCACATTGGGCCAGGCAAACTTCGGGTCAGGTCGCAGCATCGCCAGCCGCACTGTCATCATCGTCTCCAGATAGCGCACCAGAATCGCCACTTCCCCGGGCTGGCGAAACCGTACGAGGCCCTGGCGATCCAGCGTGGCTACCGTCTCGTCACTGGAACTGAACACGCTCAACCACGTAACATCCCGCCGGCTCCCGTCGCTGAAATACGCCAGCACCGTCAGTTGCTGCGTTTGCCCCGGCCAGTAAATCGTGCGGTTGCCAGGCAAGACCTCGACCCGCTTCAATTGCGGTAAGCGGCGGACATCTTCCGGCTGCATGCCTTCGGCGATCCATTGCCGAATCATATCGTACCAGAAGGAACCGACGGCGAAACGCTGACCCCCTTCATGGGGCACCCGGCCCGACCCTTTGAGCAGGATCAGGCTCAAATCGGGCTGCAACAAGTTAGTACGCCTTCCGTTCATATCGCGGGTGAGCTGGACATAGTCGGCATCCGGGTCGTAACCGCGCAGGCTCAGCTTGAAACCGTTTTTACCGTTCGGCGTACCGTGGCAGGCACCCATATTGCAGCCGGCCACGTTGAACGCGGCGATGACCTCGTGGCGAAAACTGACGGGCGGCTTCTCCTCGACGTGTTCGACGCGCAGAGCGATGGTAACCCGTTGCCCAGCTAACTCAGCTACCACCGCCCCGGAGCCATTCGCTAAAGGCCTGACCACGCCGGATTCGCTGACCTGAGCCAGTTGCGGCGGTTCGACGCGATAACGCACCGTCTGTGTCAGATCACGCAAAACGCCGCCAGCGTATTCTCCGGTTACCACCAGCTGTTGCCGATCCCGACCGTGCCGCAAATACACTTCCGCCGGTTGGAGGATCAGGCGCTGCGGCAAATCCAGCAGTGGATTACCAGGTTTTTCCTCCGCCCGGAACAGCTGCGGAACCAGGAAGGTTCCCAGTAAGGACACGACCGGCAATACGCCCAACACCACGAACCGCGTGCGTTTTGGCATGGCAGGTCTCCGTTGGGGCGGGAAATCCCAGTGGGGGCTTGCTCAGCTTACCATCGCAAGCCGTGGGCGGGATCGAGTTCCCCCGGGCAGCAAGAGCAGCCAGTCTAAGCCCACTGTACCCAGCGCTGCCGGCTGGCCGTTTATGGACGATTCGAATCGCGGCCGCCTGCTCTCGCCACCCAGCGGAACTCGGCTCTATTCATTATAGCGAACTGCCGCGGCTGGCTACAAGAATCCTCCTGCAACCCTGGCCTTCGGGCCAACACACTAAGAGCGGTGAATGGAACACCGCCGTGTTCCTGCTGGAGCCTATAGGCATTGTCTGGAATCCGAGTGCCGTTATAGTAAGGCCATTCTCCCGACACGCACCAGCAATGGAAAGGCAAAGCAAGCGATGGGGGTAAATTCCCCGCCAAATAGCTACCTCGCCGGTAAGGCTGCTTCCACTGCCGAGGGCATGCAGGTATCGGCAAAAGCTGACCAACGGCGTGCGCAGCTTCCGCTCGACAGTGACCGGAGTATAACTCGCCCCTGCGCAATAACGTGAGCGTGCCCTGCCGCCGATGACTGGTGTCCTCCACTGACCGGAGCGTCCCGATAAGGCGGAACCCAGCGATGAAAAGTCCTGAGATTCGAAATCTTGTGCCACGTGCTCCTCGTTACGCAGCCTCGCCGGGCTCTGGCGAACCTGTGCGGTTGCAGCACGAGGCAAACGGAACGGCCGACGAAAGGACTCGGCATTTCGGTGTCGCGAGATTGACCAGGGCAGAGGCCAAGCGGGAATGTGGCCGCAGTCCCAGTCGCTGCGGTGATCGCAGCCGCTCTAGTAATCGGCCGGAGCATGTTCAACTTTGCCACCGGGACGACCGTGGGACATTTTTGCTGCGAGCGCTGCGCCAAACCGTGAGCACCTGGCCGGCCGCGTTGCTATTCGGCCTCAGCCTGACGCTGACGGTAAGCGGATGCCGGGAATCGTCCGGTGCCGGGCACCAGTTACCATCCTCGAAGCCCAGCGGGGGCACGCCTGCCACTTCCGCGGCGGTGCCTAGTGCCCAAGGCGATGCTCCAGCAGGCTCATCTTCCGAGCAAGCAAGTAACGCAGCCAGTCTGGTTACTTCCTCGCAGCAGCCAGGCTCCGTCAACCCAGAACCCGCCTGGAAACGCACGCCCATCTATGCCTTCCTGCATCAGCCGTTCGAAGAGGCCATTCAGTCCGCGCCACCGCCGGGAGCTCGGCGCCCGCCGGATGTAACCGTGACCGGCAAGTCGGTGGGGAAATTGTTTGAAGCGGTGCGGCAACGCTGGCCGGAGATCGTTTTTGTCAGCCCACGCGGTACGCTGCGCCGGCCGCTGGCCGAACTGGTAACCGAACTCGGCACCATGGAAATCGAACTTTGGCCGGAAGTGGCGCCGAATCATGTCCGGGCCTTCGTCGCCCTGGCGGAATGTGGGTACTACGACGGCTTGTTCTTCGAGTTGCGGCTGGGGAATCGGGAATCGTCCGGCTTGCCGCGGGCGATCGGGGGTGGCTCACCGGAAGCCAATGCCCAGGAGACGGCAAGTATCGGTTTCTGGCTCAAACCGGAAATCCTGCTGCCCGAAAAGGCCCGAGCGCGAGGCATTCGCCATCAGCCGGGCAGCCTCTTCTGCCACTGGTTGGGCTGTTTCTTTTACATCGGGCTGACGGAAGCCCCCATGTGGGATGGGGAATATGTCCTCTTCGGACGTGTGGCCCGTTCGCTCGAGGTGGGTGAGCGCATCTTCGACGCCCTGGGAACTGATGCCAACCCGCCACAGATCCATCGCGTCTCCATCCGCTGGCAGGACACTGGAAAAACTCTCGACCGGTTGCCATAATGTACTAGGAGCGGCGAGCATTAGCCCACCGTGATTGCGGAGGGCGCAAAAACAGCAGACATCTGTCTGCTGGGTCACCGTGGCGTTACACCGATCGCTCCTGCTGGCAGGTCGCGCACGAAGGCGTACCGTCCAGCAAAATTGGACAGCGATGGTCCGAGCGGCGGGCGTCAGCTCGCCGTGCGGCGACGCCTAGCTGTCACGCAAGGCTCATTGGCTGCGTTTAACCCATGACGGCCTGCGAGGCGGGCAGCTTAGCGAAATACCAGCATTTCCGCGGTAAGGGGCGAAGGGGGACCCACGCAAAGGGGTGTCGTGAACCTGGTCAGGCCGAAAGGAGCAGCCATAAGCGATTACCTCTTGTGCGGCGGATCATCCTCCGGCGCTACCTGCCGCGGACGCCTTTTTCCGGCCAATCATGGTGACGGCGAGTGATTGCGATGAAGCATGGCTAAGCGCCAACGCAGCGAGGAGAGCCCCCAGACCAGCCCGGTCGAATCTGCCCCGTCGGCCATGTCGGGGGACGACCGACCGTACACGGTGTTGGCCCGGCGATACCGACCACAGCAGTTTGCCGATCTGGTTGGCCAGGAAGCCTTGGTACAGGCGTTGACCAATGCCTTGCGCAGTCAGCGGGTGGCTCACGCCTATTTGTTCTGCGGCGCTCGCGGGGTCGGCAAAACTTCTACCGCACGCATTCTCGCCAAGTGCCTGAATTGCGTAACCGGCCCAACCGTGACGCCCTGCGATCAGTGCGAATCCTGTCGGGCTATTGCCATCGGCGAGGATGTGGATGTCATCGAGATTGACGGCGCCAGTAACAATCGCGTGGAGGAAATCCGGGAGCTTCGCAGCCACGTCCAATATCGCCCCAGCCGCTCGCGTTACAAGATTTACATCATTGACGAAGTGCACATGTTGACAACGTCGGCGTTCAACGCGTTGCTCAAGACCCTGGAAGAACCGCCGCCGCACGTCAAGTTCATTTTCGCCACCACCGAAGTGCATAAGGTGCCGCTCACCATTCTGTCGCGGTGTCAGCGTTTCGATTTTGCTCTTCTTCGCGTTGAGGATATTCTCCAGCAGCTCCGCAAGATCATCGCTCAGGAAGGCGTGACCGCAGAAGAAGAGGCGTTGCGTTTACTTGCCCGACGCGCCAGCGGTTCGCTTCGGGATGCCGAATCCCTGCTCGATCAGGCCCTGGCTTTCGGCGCTGGTCGGCTGACCCTGGCGCAAGTCGAACAACTGCTCGGTCTGGCCGGGGAAGAACACCTGCTCGCCCTGGCTGACGCCGTGCTCGACCGCGACCTGGCCCGGGCCTGGTCATTGCTCGACGAAGCGTTGCAGCGGGGCGTCCAGCCGGGGGAATTGCTCGACCAACTCCTGGAATACTGGCGAGACCTGCTGCTTTTGAAAACCGTTGGGGACAATTGCGAAGCCTTTACTTTCGCCGACCGACATCGCGAACGTCTCCGCCAGCGTGCCGACGCACTCGCGCTGGATGACATCCTGACGGCGATGGACCTCATTGCCGGTACCAAAGCCCGACTGCGGGCCAGTAGTCATCCCCGTGTGCTGGTCGAAATGTTGCTGGTGCGCTTGACGCGACTGGAGACGTTGACCAGCCTCAGCGCTCTGGCCGAACGACTTCTGCGACCGGAAACGGCGAGCCCAACAGGAACCACGGGAGGCTTACGCCTCCAGCTCTCGGGCACGGCTAATCGCGGGGGACGAGTCCCGCCTCCAGTCGGAAATACTGCGGAGGGCGACGAAGGCCCTTTTGTCAGTCCCCGACATGATGTGCCGCCCAGGGAGCTTCCACGCGCCGCTCCCGAATCGGGAACGTTTTCCGGCTCGCCTCCCCGCTTGCCTTCGGGCGAGGCGTCGGCAGTAGTGACCGGCACGCTGGTTCAGGAACAGTCGGCCTCGCCAGGCGCCCACGAGGATCAGCGTGGTGGATCGGTTTCGGACAGTGGCTCGGCCAGCAGCGTGCCCCAGGAATCCCACACCGACAAAGCTTCGGACCGGCGTGAGCCGGCCTTTCCTTTAGAGTTCAGCGAGGCTGCCTTGCCGCAGGCGCGTCAGGCGTTGTTGGATTATTTCAGCAACAGCCTGCTGCGATTCGACCTGGAACGAGGGCAGCTAGCAATTTGTGCGCCGAACTGTCTGGCCTTGCGATTTCCGGCCAACTATAATGCCGAGAGAGGTCGCTGCGAGCGACGTCGGGAGGACCTGGAATCGGCCTTGCGACGTATCTTCGGGCGTGAAATCCAGTTACGTCTGGAGACGGACAGCAGCGGGCCTACAACTCCCCTGGTGACTTCACCGTCGCGAGCTCAGGATCGTCTGCGGCAGCTGGAGCAGATTCCCCTGGTACGTGCTTTGTGCGACAAACTCGGTGCCCGCTGGATTCCGGAACGTACCGACCCGAACTTTGGCTACATGGAACTGGGTGATGTCAGCCAAAGTAGCTAACCCCTCGCCCGAAAAAGGAACCGACCATGCTGGAAATGTGGCAGGAGTTGTTCAAGGAGCTTCCTGTAGTCAGGCAATTGATGCAGAAGCTGCAGAGCGCGGGCAATGCTATCGTCGTCGAAGCCCAGGCCGGAGCCGGCATGGTGCGGGTTCGCGCCAACGGCCACGGACGCATCCTGAGCATCCAGATTGACGAGGAATTGCTCAAGGAAGCTGACCGGGAAACACTGGAAGAACTTCTGGTAGCGGCCTGTAACCAGGCGCTGCAAGATGCCCGCAAAAAATTCTGCGCAGAAGTCGACGCAAGCTTCGGCTCTCCGGAATTCTTTTTGTCGGCGGTGGGAGAACTGACTGCAGTGGCAGAGTTCGACGAGGATGAGGACGACCTCCTAGAGGAATCGCCACCCTCGTCCAAAAAGACGGGGGCCGGCAAAGGCCAATCCACGAACAAGCCTTCCGGCCGAAAGAATCCCAAAGCGTGATGGCTTGCCATGTCGCCACGTCGCACTCCGGGCCTGGAAGAAGCCGGAATTCTGGAACGTGTGCTGAGCTATTTGAATCGGTTGCCGGGCATCGGACCGAAAAGTGCCGAGCGGCTGCTTTACTATCTGTTAGCCGCGGAGGAATCGGAAGTGGTGGCTCTGGCGGAGGCGCTCCGCGAATTGAAGCAGCGGATTCATCCCTGCCGGCAGTGCTATCACTGGACGGAACACGAGCTATGCTCGATATGTAGCGACCCCAAACGCGACGGGGCAATGATTTGTGTCGTCGAGCAACCTCGCGATGTCATTGCCCTGGAACGCGCCGGGGTCTATCGCGGCCATTACCACGTGCTGGGCGGACGACTCGCCCCTTTGGAAGGGATCGGGCCGGAGAAGCTGACTGTGGATAGCCTGCTTCGCCGGGTCCAGAGCGGTCAGGTTCGGGAAGTGATCCTGGCCACCAACCCGACTTTCGAAGGGGACGGGACGGCTCTGTATCTGGCGAGCCTGCTGACTCCCACCGGGGTCAGGATTACTCGATTAGCTCGCGGTTTGCCCAGCGGTTCTTCTCTGGAATTCGCCAACTCGGCTATGCTGGCTGACGCGCTGGAAGGTCGCCGTGCTTTGTAGCCCTGCTATCTCCCCCGCGTCCTGACAGGAGGCCCTTGTCCAGGCCGGGAACGGCAGGCGCGAGTCTGCCGGGCACAGGAGATTCAGCTATGCGACTGGAAGCGACACAACAGCTCGGGTTGCACCAGAAGATGATTCTGGCGCCCCGGATGATCCAGTCCATGGAGATCTTGCAGCTGCCGGTGCTGGCTTTGCAAGAACGCATTCAGCAGGAGCTGGAAGAGAATCCCGTTCTGCTGGTCCTGGAAAAAGCCCCGAGCCTGGCCCAAACCCCGGCCGCATCCGAAAACGAAAGCGACCCGTCCCCCGAATGGCAAGATGAACTGGAACAGCTCGACCGACTCATCGAGGAGCGGGAAGCGGCACGGGCAACCCGACATCGCCTGTCTCGTAACGGTTTGCAGGAAGCCGCCGATCGCCGACTCGAAATGATGCTCAACACCCCGGCTCGACCTCCCTCGTTGCAGGAATATCTGTTCGAACAACTGGCCTTTTTCGATGCCCCACCACGCATCTTATCGCTGGCGCGTTTCCTCATTTCCCAGCTCGATGAGAACGGTTATCTGACCACGCCTTTGGAACAATTGGCGGCACTGTATAACCAGGCCACCGACGAAAACGTCACCGTCGCGGAACTGCAAGAAGCGCTGCGCCTGGTGCAGCAACTGGAACCACGAGGTATCGGCGCCCGTAATCTGCAGGAATGCCTGCTGCTGCAACTGACTCCCGACCTCCCGAACGTCCACATCCTCCGCATCCTCATCGAAGACCACCTGAAGGACATCCAGCATAACCGCCTGCCTTTGATCCAGAAAAAGACCGGCTTCGACCTGCAAGCCATCCGTCGGGCTATCGAGCAGTTACGTCAGCTCAATCCGCGTCCAGGGGCCGCCTTCGCTCCGGAAACCGCTCGCTATGTCGTGCCTGACCTGATCGTCGAACAAGACGAGAACGGCGAGTACCAGGTGCGGCTGGTGGACGATTATGTGCCGGAATTACGCATCAGCAAACGCTACCTGGAAATGCGGCAGCAGGCACGCGATCCCAAAACGCGCGAATTCCTCGCACGCAAGATCCAGGCGGCTCGCTGGTTGAAAGAGGCTATCGAACAACGCAAACGCACCCTCGAAAAAGTCGCTCGCGCCATCCTTCGCCGCCAGAAAGATTTCCTCGAAAAAGGCCCCGAACATATTGTCCCCTTGCGCATGCAGGAAATTGCCGACGAAGTCGGCGTGCACGTCACGACCGTCAGTCGCGCTGTGGACGACAAATGGATCCAGACCCCTCGGGGTATCTTCCCGCTACGGCGGTTTTTCGGTGGCGGGGTTACCACCGCACAAGGGGAAGAAGTCGCCTGGGAAACCATCAAGCAGAAACTCCTCGACATCATCCAACACGAAGACAAAGCCCATCCTTACAGCGACGAGGAACTGGTGCAGAAACTCGCCGAACAGGGTCTCCCCGTTGCCCGTCGCACTGTCACCAAATACCGCAAACTCCTCAACATCCCTTCCTCGAGGCAACGGCGTGACTGGACGCTGGCACTTCAGCGCTCGACCAACCACGCCCCTGCCAACACCGCGGAGTAGCCCCCGCCACGCAACGATCGGTTGATTGACCCCGACAATTACAACCTGGCACCGAGCCAAAATGTCCGCGCACGAACGTTGCCACTACTGGTTGCCCCCGAACATCCATTTGGACAATGCTCGCACTTCTTCGTGCACTTGAACAGGTGGGCGATTCACCGATTTGCCCGAAACGGGATAACCCCTAGCAATGTTTACCTGGGCGGCTTAATAACCCACGAAGGCGCTCAGACACGAAGTGTGCCCTTCGTGCCTCCGAGTGCTGCCGGGTAGCCGAAATCAGCTCAGCATCAGCAAACGGAGTCTGGGCGGCGGATCGCTAGGCGCCGGCGGAGGCTGCAAGAGCGAAGCGGCGCTGGGCGAGTTGTGAAACGCGGCTGGCAATGCCGGCAGCGTCGAGGCCCAGATCGGCCAGCAATTCGTGGCGTTCGCCATGTTCGATGAACCGGTCGGGGATGCCGAGCCGGTGAATGTGTCGGGTATCGAGACCGGCTTCGTTGGCCGCCTCCAGCACGGCACTGCCGAATCCGCCCTCCAGCGTGCCTTCTTCGACGGTGATGACCAGGGGCAGTTCGCGGACGGCCCGGAGGATGGTCAGGCGGTCGATCGGCTTGGCGAACCGGGCATTGATCACGCCCAGGTCGAGGCCGTGCTGCGAGCGGAGCAGTTCGGCGGCGTGATGGCACTGAGCCAGCAGGTTGCCGTACGCAACCAGCGCCCCATCGCGACCCCAGCGGAGGATTTCCGCCTGTCCGAGCGCCACGGGAGCAACTTCCCGCGGAACACGGTCGAGATTCGCTTTCGGATAGCGCATCGCCGTCGGATGCTTCTGTTCCAGAGCGAAGCGAAGCATCGGCGCAATGTCCAACTCATCTGCCGGTGCCATGACGATAAAGTTCGGGAACAGCCGCAAATAGACGGTGTCGAACACGCCGTGATGAGTCGGGCCGTCGGGACCGGTCAGCCCGGCACGGTCCAGGCAGAAGACCACGGGCAGATCCTGCAGGGCGATTTCCTGAAACAACTGATCGAACGCCCGCTGCAGGAAAGTGGAATAGATGGCGACGACAGGGCGCATGCCCGCCTTGGCGAGCCCGGCGGCAAAGGCGACCGCGTGCGCTTCGCAGATGCCCACGTCGAAGAATCGGTCGGGAAAATCGCTGCGCACCTTTTCGAGCTTGTTCCCCTGACACATGGCCGCGGTGATCGCCACGACCCGGCGATTCTCGGACATGAGCTGGTAAATGGTTTGGCTGACGGCGTCGGTATAGGAAAGTTGGCCGGCCCGTTTGAGTTTGAGGATGTTGCGCTGCTCGTCCACTTCTTCGATGACGGGCGGGGCGTGGAAGGTGACGGGGTCTTGCTCGGCCTGAGGCACGCCGCGACCCTTCTGCGTGAGCACATGCAGGAGAATCGGCCCATCCTGGTGCTTGAGGTCACGAAGCCAGCGGCGCAGGCCGAACAAATCGTGCCCATCCACCGGGCCAAAATACCGCAGGCCCAACTCCTCAAACAGCATGCCGCCGGTGAAAAATGCCTTCAAGGCGTCGCGAGCATGCTCGAAATAATGCGTGGCCATGGAACCGACCAGCGGCAACGACGCCAGCAGGTTCTGCAAAGCCGCTTTGCTGTCCTGATAAAGATGCGTCAGCCGCGCCCGATCCAGCATCTGCGCCAGACCACCGACCCGCGGACAGATGGACATCTTGTTGTCGTTGAGGATGATGAGCAGCTTCTTTTTCAATCCGCCAGCGTTATTCATCGCCTCGTAGGCAATGCCGCTGGGCAAGGCGCCATCGCCGATAACGACGACGGTATGGCGATCGCCTTCGCCGAGCAATTCATCGCCAACTCTCAGTCCCAATCCGCAGGAGATGCTGCAACCGGCATGACCAGTAAGAAACAAGTCATACGGGCTTTCGGCCGGGTTGGGGTAACCCATCAAGCCCCCTTTGGTGCGGATCGTGTCAAACAGCGGGTAACGTCCGGTGACGAGTTTGTGCGGATAAATCTGATGCCCGGTGTCCCAGATCAGGCGATCGCGACTGAAATCGAAGGTGAGATGCAAAGCCAGGCACAGTTCGACCACGCCGAGGTTGCTGGCAAAGTGGGCAGAACGCAAGCGCAGCACTCGCACCAGTTCATCGCGAATTTCCTGGGCGAGTTGCAATAATTCGTTATCGCTGAGGCCACGCAAATCCGCTGGCGAGCGAATTTGCGGCAAAATCCTGGCCGGATTCATGCAGCGACAACCGCTCGGTTATCTTTCCTCGCCTTCTGACTGACCACCGAGGCATCCAGACACGAAGGAAGAGCTTGGGCTGATGCTTATGGCATCTGTGCGAGCACGCCGAGCAGACGGTCGCTCGCCCTTGTTGGTCACGGTCGGCTTACGTGCACCGCTCCTGTGTCTAGTGTCCGGATGGTCAGCCGAAATAAAGCCCAGCAGCTGGCGTAATGGCCGGACTGGTCGTCAGGCGCTGGCGGAGGTATCGCAAGTTTCGTGCATGCGACTGTGTATGACCAGCGACTAGCGAGTCGCGAGTACTAAGCCCAGTGTAAAATTGCCTCTGCCCTGTCCATTATAGAATCCGCTAGCGACTCCGCCGTACCACCAACTCGGCGAGGTGGCGTAACTTCTCCCCGGCTGGGCCAAATTCGACCAGGGCTGCGATCGCCTCGCGGCCTGCCGATTCCAAACGCTGATGCGCCTCGGCTACACCGAGCAAACCGGGAAACGTCAGTTTGCCACGGCGAGCGTCCTTGCCCACACGCTTGCCCGTGTGCTGTTCCACGCCCTCGACATCGAGCAAATCGTCAGCAATCTGAAAAGCCAGTCCCAGGGCCGCTGCATAGCGGTCCAGCGCTTGCAATTGTCGGCTCGCCAACGGGTCATTCATAAGCTCCGCGTGTGGGGTAGCGAGTAGCGATTGGCCAGCGGCGAGTGCTAAGCCGGTGGGCCTGCTTGACGGAGCATGGTCCAGACGGTGCCCGTGCGCGATCAGGCCGCCCAGTCGCGCAGCCGCCCGAAACAGCGCCGCCGTCTTGCGAGCGTGGATGCTGGACAAGATGACAACTTCCTGGGGCAGGGCCTGCCGTTCCGCCAGCAAATCATCCATCTGCCCGCCGACCATTCCGGCCATACCGGCGGCGTGAGCGAGAGTCTGTACACAGGCGCTGGCGAGAGCGGCCGGCTGAATGCTCGCCAGCACTTCAAACGCCAAGGTCAACAGTGCATCGCCAGCCAGAATCGCCGTCGCCTCGTCAAACTGCCGATGACATGTCGGGCGACCGCGACGCAGATCGTCATCGTCCATTGCCGGCAGGTCGTCGTGAATGAGCGAATATGCATGCACCATCTCGACGGCACAAGCGGCTGGCAACGCCGACTGATAGTCGCCACCGCAAGCCTCAGCGCTAAGCAACAACAGGATCGGTCGCAGGCGCTTGCCGGGACCAAGCAATCCATAGTGCATCGCTTGCCGTAACCGCTCCGGTACATGGGCTTGCGGTCGGAGATAGGCTTCCAGCGCTTCTTCAATAACCTGCCGCAGTTCGGCAAATGGCCAGTCGTTCATAAGCAGCGCCAGATCAAGTGGTCTTGGACTGGGCAGCGGAAGCACTGTTGGCGGCCCGGCCGGGAGTAGCTTCCTCTTCCGGCAACGAGAAAGGTCGAACCACGGCCTCTCCGCGTTCCGATAAGCCGACCAGTTCCTGCACGCGCTGCTCGGCACTTTCCAGCAACTGATAGCATCGCCGCAGCAGCTTCACTCCTCGCTCGAAACAAACCAGCGCGTCTTCCAGCCCCAACTGGCCGTGCTCGAGCGCATCCACTTGTTTTTCCAACTCCGTCAACGCCTGTTCAAAGCTCAGTTGCACAAGCGTCTGGTCGAATTCATCTGCGGTCATGAGTGAGCATCTCCCGGAGATTGTACGCTTTCGACACGACTGCGCAGGCAGCCCCGAGCCAGCTGGGTAATCAAACAATCCCCTACCGCTACCTCATCGCTACTGCGGAGCAACGCTTTTTCTCCTTCTTTCCACGTCAAGCTGTAACCTCGCTGCAGGACCTGCAAGGGACTGAGAGCGTGCAGTCGGCCGGTCAGCAAAGCCAGTTTCTGTTTTCGCTCCGACAGGAAATGCTGCATGGCATGGTGCAACTGGGAACCCAGATCGTCCACCAGTTGCACTTTTTCCTTGATACGCTGGAGGGGGCGGCGAAAAACCGGATGCCGCAGAAAACTTTCCAGATGCCGTCGAGCATTTTGGACTCGGCTCCGCAATGCCTGTTCGAGTCGCCGTTTCCAGGTTTGCAGCAGCTGCCGCATTTCCTGCTGATCGGGAACGACCATTTCAGCGGCCTCACTGGGCGTGGCGGCACGTTTGTCGGCGGCATAATCAGCAATCGTCCAGTCCACTTCGTGGCCAACCGCAGAGATCACAGGTACGCCATTTTCACTGCAGGCACGAATAGCAAAAGCAACGCATTCTTCGTTGAAGGCCCACAGGTCTTCGGCACTTCCTCCGCCTCGGGCCACAATCACCACGTCCACTACTCCGCTCAACCGACCAAACCAGCGCACGGCTTCCGTGATCTCCGCCGGAGCCGTTTCGCCCTGTACGGTTACGGGACGAATCCAGATTTCTGCGAGTGGCCAGCGGCGTCCCAGAATGCGCAACATATCGCGGATTACCGCACCGCGTGGACTGGTGACGATGCCGATACGTCGCGGCACACGGGGTAATGGCCGTTTTCGTTCCGGGGCAAACAAGCCAAGTTTTTGTAACTTTTCGTACAGCTGCCGAAAAGCCAGCTCCAGCGGGCCCAGACCACGCGGTTGCATCTCGCGGACGTACAGCTGGTAATCGCCCCGTGGAGGAAAAACGCTTACCCGTCCACGCACGAGAACCTGCAAGCCATCGTGAACCCGAAACCGCAACCGTTTCGCTGCATCTCGCCACATCACACAGCGTATTTGCGCTGTCTCGTCCTTGAGGGTGAAATAAACGTGTCCAGACATGTGCTCCTTATGGTTGGAAATCTCGCCACAGACCCAAACGTCGTCGAACGCTTCTTCGAGCAGTTCCCGGATAAGCGCGGTCAACTGCGAGACGGTCAGTGCCGACACCGCTTTCGCACCGGGTGGGGATGGCGGCGTGTCAAAAGGTAGCATGGCTGAGGACTGGCTCACGGTTGAAACTCGCTTTCTGCGGGCATGATGAAATCGGCCAGGAAAATCTGCGACCCGGCCATTCTCCCATCCCGTGTTGAAGTCCACATCAGTTTCTTGCCGTCCGGGCTGAATACCGGCAGGACATCGGCTCCCGGTGCATAAGTAATTCTAACTTTCCGACGGGTGGCGACATGCATCAGCCACAAATCATAATTCGGCCGAACTGCCGGATTGGAATGATCGGCAGCTGCGTAAATGATATGTTGACCATTCGGGTGCCAGTAAGGGCCCCAGTTGACGCCTTCAGTGTCGGTCAATTGTTCCTCACCAGTACCGTCGCTGTTGATGACGAAAATCTGAAGGTAATCCTTTTTCCTGCGGTCGGCACGGAAGATGACCCGCTTACCATCGGGAGAGAAGAACGGCCCACCGTTGTAGCAGCCCGGAGCGTTGGTCAGTTTCCGCACATTTCGGCCATCGCTGTCCATGATGTACAGCTCCAGGGTGCCGTCGCGGGCGGAGCAGAACACGATCTGTTTGCCATCGGGGGAATAGCTCCCTTCGGCGTCGTAGCCGGGGGTGTCGGTCAAACGCCGCAAACCCGTTCCATCCAATCGGCACTCGAAAATGTCGAAGAACGGGTCGAAGGTCCATTCGTAGCGGCGAGGTTTACCCGCTTTGGCCTCTGCGGCTCGGCGATCCAGTTCCTCGCGTTGCTTGCGGCGTGCATCGGGGTCGAGATGCGTGCTGGCAAAAATCAATTTCTCGCCGCTGGGATGGAAATAGGCACAGGTGCACCGCCCCACACCGGGACTCACCCGCCAGCTTCTCCCGCTAACCAATTCCATGACGTAAATCTGGTAGAACGGATTTTCCCCTTTTTCCTCGGCCTGAAAAACGATGTAGCGCATATCCGGCGAGAAATAGGCCTCGCCAGCACGCTCGAAACCGAAGGTGATCTGGCGGATGTTGCGCAGATACTTCGCCTCGGCTCGAACCCAATCCGGCTCCGCTTGCGTCACGGCGTAGCCGAGGCTTGCCCCTAAAAGCACCAGCAGCGCCACACTGCGTCGCATCAGCATCTCCCTGATTGAGCTGACCGTCAGGTTCCGCTGGCATTATACAGGCTCTTGCCCTGGCTTCGCCTTTACCGTTCGAGCGATGATCTTCTGCTGCCACCCTGCTCTTCGCCCCTTTGTGTCCGAGCCCGCCAGACAGCGTGGCCTGGCGACGGCTTCATGGGCGATGTCACGGGCAGCCAGCATCCATCAGCTGCGGCAGGCTTCATCCCTCGGTGATTGGCTACCGACATGCCGCCAGAAGCCACCAGGCGCACAGGTAAAACGCACCGGTGGCGTCCGCCTGACCATCAATCCCCTGACGCCAGTTTAAGTGGCTGCCATTTCTAGCTCCGGTAATCCTGGTAGAGCAATCACTGACCGCTTTCCGTTTTTCAGCATTTCTTCCCCGAATCTTCACGAGCCGGTGCTATAATCACGGCGACGACTATGACATCTAAGCTTTCGCGACGATGCTATCGCAGACAGGACCAGGCAATACTTAGAGACCATGCTTCCGCGAGCGGATAACCACTTAGGAGTGTCCATGCAAGTGCTGGAACATAACAAATGGCTAATCCAGGAGGCCGAATGTATGCAGGCATTTCCAAGCCTTCAGCAACGCGGACCCGAACTCGGTGATCGGGGCGATTCAGGAACCTGTACCATCAGGAGCTTAGCTATGAGGAAGCCTCAGTCGGGTGGACCAGTGATGCTTAGCGACCGTCGCCATCACCACGGATTCACGCTGGTGGAATTGCTGGTGGTGATCGCCATCATCGGATTGTTAGTGGCTCTATTGCTGCCGGCCATCCAGAAAGCTCGGGAGGCAGCGAACCGTGCCCGGTGTGCGAACAATCTCCGACAAATCGGTATTGCTCTCCACAATTTCCATAGCGACCGCAATAAGTTTCCCCGTGCTGGTGAACATCTTGTCACCTGGACGGACGGTAATGTGTATAAGACCCAGTGCTTTCACAGTGCCTGGACGATGCTGCTGCCTTATCTGGATGAAGAAGTTGCCTATACGGATATGGACTTAACATTGCGATATAACGAGGGAATCAACGCGGCATTGGCGAGCCAGGGACGTGGGCCGGGCAAAGTAATCAAGACCTTGATATGTCCCACGGATCCCCTGCGAACTTCGCCGCGCGACTCGGAAGGATATGCCGCTTCGGATTACGCAGTGCTGCCTTATGTCGAGATCAGCCAATCTGCCTCGCAAGCCACAGGGTTACCGGCCGGCAGGTTCCCGACAGCGATAACGCCGGAGCCGTATCCCTTAGCTTTCTACAAGCAATATCCGGTCAACAGCGGGGCGCCCTGTTTTGTCAGTCCGAACAAGGGGCTGCAACTGTTAGAAAGCTCGGTGCTCAAGCAAATGGGCGGGATTGACTTGACCTATGGCGGAGCGAACATTTCGCAGGTGATAGACGGCACGTCGTACAGTATCCTTGTCTATGAAGACGTGGGTCGGAATCCAACCATGACGGGAGACCCGGGCGGCAGCGGCTTTCCCGTGAATAGCTATCACGATCCGGTAACTGGTTGCGGTCGTGCCCACTGGCGCTGGGCGGAACCTGATAACAGCTCCGGCTGTTCTAAAACTATGAATAACAACGCTCGTCCCTTTGGTGGTCCGCCTACCTGCCCGTGGACTTATCACGATTGCGGCCCGAACAATGAGTGGTTTAGTTTCCATGTCGGTGGGGCCTATGCCCTTTTCGCTGATGGAAGCGTGCGGTTTATTTCCGAGGGGATCCCGCTAAGGGTCGTCTATGCCCTCGGTACCCGCAGTGGTCGCGAAACTGTCAACCTGGAAGATTAGTCCTCTAATCAAGGGTGTGGCCCAAAAACGCCCTGCATTGTGATCGAAAGCTATAGCCCTATACCAGGGTGTGCCTGTTCCAACTGGCTTGCCAATCAAGGGGAGTCGCCCTACCGGAATTTCGGGGCACGGTGACTCTCCAGCTATCGAGGTCTAAACATTATCGAGGCTAAGCAAAACGGGAGGTGATTCGACTATGCGGAAATCCCCCTTGAAAAATAGCGGGTGGCTGGCGGCTACGATCGTGCTTAGCGCATTGCTGAGCGGCTGCGGCAGCGCAAAGCATCCATTGGTGCAGGTCAAAGGGCGCGTCGTTTTTGAAGACGGACAACCGCTCCCGGCCGGCACACGAATCATTCTGGAGCCGGTCGAGCCGGATCGAATGCCCGCCGTAGGAGAGCTGGCCAGCGATGGTACGTTTGAGCTGAAACATACTAGCGGTAGCCGCGGCGCTGAGATCGGCAAATATCGCGTGCGGTTAGCAGCCCCGGCCGACGATGCTGGTAGCTTTTTCCGTCTGGTACCGGAAAGCTACGCCGAAGGGAGCGAACTGTCGCTGGAGGTCAAACCGAACCTCGACGAAGTGGTGTGGAAGGTGCGGCGGAAGAATCGTACCTGAAAGCCGGACACTTGGCCGCGATTTCCTGGCAGGTGGCGGAGGAACGGTGCGCCTTCGGCTACCTGCATGGTCGGGGCGGCAGTAGAGCACCTCCGCTAACCGCGACGCTGACCAGTACTGCGACATGAGAGCAGTCCGTTCCGGGACCGGCGTGAGGCGTTGCTTTTGCTGTGCTGCCACCGTGTGACGGAGGCAGGTGATAAAATCGGCACCGACGGTTTGACGGGCAAAATCGGCAGAGTTTTTCTAGACTCCTGCGCCGGCATTGCCGATACAACCGTTAGATTCTCGCCAGGTGCGACAGAGAGACCGCGCAACAGGTGTGCGGCGGATCAGGCCGTCTCCTGACTGGCAACGGCGCCAGGGCAGCCATCGCGCTTGCCGAGTCCGCAGCACCGTAAAAGGCGACATGGGGGACAACAGGTGCCAGGGCAGCCTGGCGACCGGCGAGGAGAGGATATGCGGTGGGTATACAGCCTGTCGGCGGGAGTATTTTACCTGCTGACGCTCGTGCTGGGATGTCAGCAACACAACCTGGTGAACGGCCCGGCCCTGCAGTACTCTGCCCTGGTCAGCTCCAAAAGTGATCTGCTGCCGGAACGCAGCACCAATTTGCCGGCAGAACCGGCCCTGCCGGCCGATGTCCGCACGGTGCTGAATCCGGACGCGCCCAAACGTTACATCAGCCTGGCGGAATGCATCGCGTTGGCGTTGGAGAATGGCCGCATCGCGCAAACGGCAACGATTGCTCCGGTGCCCATCCGTGTGCAACCAGGCGGCTTTGGCGATCCGTCGTTACTCACAGACCAGATTCGGGTATTTGCCTACGATCCCGCTGAACTCTCCAACGAAATCGAAGCATCGCTGGCCAAATTTGACGCGGTATGGCAGACGGCGATGATCTGGCAGAAGCAGGACCGACCGGTAGGAACGGCCCTGGAACAGTTCCAGGCGGGTCTTCAACAAGTCATCGAGCGGGACATCGCCCAGTTTCAGACGCGGTTAGTCAAACCCCTGCCGACCGGCGGAGTGGCCGGCATTACCTTCCGCACGGATTATGAATTCTCCAACTTGCCAGCGCGTGTGAACCCGGCGTATCGTCCGGTGCTGGAGTTCTCGTTCGAGCAACCCCTATTGCAGGGAGCTGGTGTGGGGATCAACCAGCTGCGGAGCACGCATCCGGGCAGCCTGTTGTTCAACATTCCCGTCGGGGGTCGCGCCCAGGGCATCCTGCTGGCCCGGTTGACGTACAACGCCAGTCAGTTTGAATTCCAGCGTCGTGTCCAGGAACTGTTGCTGGGCGTAGAACGGGCCTACTGGGACTTGTATTCGGCATACTGGGAACTATTCAGTGCGGAGATCGGCATGCGGCAGGCGTTGCGTGCCTGGCAACGGGCCAAGGCTCGCTTCGATGCTGGCCAGGAGCCGATTTACAACGTCGCCCAGATTGAGGAACAGTATCAGGTCTTCCGTGCCCAGCGACTGCAGGCTCTGGGACGGGGCGGCGCCAGGCCCGGCGTGCTGGAAGCGGAACGGCGACTGCGCTACGTCATCGGTCTGCCGGCCGAGGACGGAACGCGGCTGGTTCCTGCGGATGCCCCGACGACAGCGCCGTACCAGCCGAATTTTGAAGAGGCCTTTCGCGAGGCCCTGGCGAATCGTCCGGAATTGACCGCGACCCGCCTGGCCTTGCAACACGCGCAGTTGCAACTGCTCGCCGCTCGCGACCGCTTGCTGCCTGACCTGCGTACTTTCGCCAGCTACAATGTCAACTCCCTGGGCCGAAAGCTCGATGGCGACGATCCGAGTTCGGCTATCCACAACCTCTTCGAGGGCCGATTTAACGACTGGCAATTCGGCTTGTTGCTGCAAATGCAACTGGGTTACCGCGAGGCTTTCTCGGAGTTCCGCCAGGCACAGATTCAAGTGGCGAAATGGACGGTGTTTTTGCGCAATCAGGAGGAAGCCACCAAGTTCCAGTTGCAGGACAGTTACCGGCGAATCATTCAACTGGTGCAGGAGATTGCAATCCAACGAGCACGCCGCCAAGCCGCCCGTCAGGAGCTGGAGGCATTTCAGAGTCTGTACGAAGCGGGGCAGGCACAGACCCGCGAAGGTCGTGATGTTTTGACCGCCTTGCTCAATGCCCAGCGATCGTTTGCCGAGGCCTTACGGGATGAATATGTCGCCATCTCCGAGTACAACGTCGCCCTGGCCGAATTTGAACGCGACAAAGGAACCCTCCTGCGCCATGACAACGTGGCGATCGTGGAAGGTCCGTTGCCGGATTGTGCCCGGGCACGTGCGAGCGAGCACATTCGCGAGCGAAGCCGTAGTCTGATTCTGCAGGCGACGCCGGCTGGGCAACATCCTCCCGCCGAGCACGGCGGGCTGATGCCCATCGCTCCTGCCCTCACTCCAGCGACCGATGGTGCTTCCTTGCCGGAAGGAGCCGACGGAGGCGTACTGCCATTACCGCGGTTGCTGGAACAGCAACGGACTTTGCCGCCGCTACCGGAAACCCTCTTCGACAGGAGCAAACCGTCCGGCCAGCCGCCGATGCTGCCGTCGGATGCTTCGCCCGACAGGCCGTCGTTGCGTGAGCCGGGCGAACTCTTGCCTTCCGCTCCTGCTTCGCCCGTGGATTCCACCCGCCCGCCGTCGGTGCCGTATCCCGATGGGGCAACCAATCGTTCCGAAATCAAGCCCGACCGTTTGCCGGAACTGCAAACGCCGACACCGGTTCCCTCCAATCCTCGCCGCTGATCGGTAGGGCTCCGGTTTCGTCCCACTGCCGCATGGACGTCATTTGTAAAATGGCAGCGTGCCGATGCACGCTCGCAACAGCTCCTGCCAGTGGGATAGCCTGAACGGAAGCCTAGGTGCGGCCACGGACCGGTGTTTCGCGGCAGGCGAAGTGGTGCATCGCGAATCCAGCAACGAGGACAGGCGCATGGCGAAGCAGCGTGGATGGGTGCTCGCGGGGCTGGTCGCACTGCTGTTCAGCCTTCCGGCAACGGTGCGGGGCGAGTTGGTCGAACTCGAGATTTATCGCCGCGAGCCGTTTGCACAGGGCCAATCCTTCGGAGATACCGGGCCGTACGTGAAACTGGTCGGAGTGGCGCGGTTCGCACTCGACCCGAAAAATCCTGGCAATCGTGCTATCGTGGACCTGGGATCAGCACCGCGCCGGCCCGACGGCAAAGTCGAGTTCCGTGCGGATGTTTATATCCTGGCCCCGGCCGATCTCGGCAAAAGTAACGGCACCATTCTGTACGATGTCAACAATCGCGGCAACAAACTGGCGTTGCGCTTTTTCAACGACGCCACCAGCGGCAACGATCCGAGCACACCCGCGGATGCGGGGAACGGTTTCCTGATGCGGCGGGGTTATATTCTGGTGTGGAGCGGGTGGATCGGCGAGTTGTTACCGGGGGAGGGCCGGTTATTGCTAGCGGCACCGCCCGTGCTGGAGAACGGTCAGCCAGTCCGCGGCATCGCTCGCTTTGAAACCAGTACCGACAAACCGGCGGAATGGTTACCGTCATCGCGTCGGCCTGGGCATGGCAGTTACCGCCCGACCGCAGCGGGCCTGGAAAAAGCCGTGCTCACTTGGCGCTTGCGCGAAAGCGATCCTCGCGTGGTTATTCCGCGGGAACAATGGCGCGTGGAAATTCGCCCACCCGAATCCCCGCCGTTGGGCGTGCCTGGAACCTTGCCGCAGGTGCGACTGTACGTCGCTGGCGGATTTCGACCGGGCTACCTTTACGAACTGGTCACTGAAGTCGAAGGGGCATTCGTGCAGGGGGTTGGTTTTGCTGGGGTACGCGACCTGATTTCGTTTCTGCGTTACGATACCAGCCCGCGCAATCCGTTGCGACTGGGAGCCACCACAGCCGCACGATATGCCTACGCGTTTGGCGTGTCGCAATCGGGGCGATTTCTCCGACATTTTCTCTATCTCGGCTTCAATGCGGACGAGCAGGGTCGCCGTGTCTTTGACGCGGTCTGGCCGCATGTGGCCGGCGGTGGCCTGGGATTTTTCAATCATCGCTTCGCGCAACCGACACGGCATAACGGCCAGCACGAAGACCATGCGTATCCCGGCGACATGTTTCCATTCACTTACGGCGAAAGTTACGATCCGTGGCAGCAACGCCGCGATGGCCTCCTCGAGCGGCTGTGCCGCGACTATCCCCAAGCCGTGCCCAAAATCTTTCACACGCAAACTGCGGCCGAGTACTGGCACCGTTCCGGTTCTCTGGTGCACACCGATCCGCTCGGCAAAAGCGACGCGGTCATCCCGCCGAACGTCCGCATCTACGCTTTCGCCGGAACACAACACGGCCCCGGCAACGGCGTCCTGCCGCGCACCATGAATACTACCTCAACCGATCTCCCCCCGAATCCGACCGATTACCGGCCGCTGCTGCGGGCCTTGTTGGACGCACTCGATGCTTGGGTCAAAGAGGGGAAGGAACCGCCGCCCAGCGTCTATCCGCGAATCGCCGACGGGACATTGGTTCTGCCCGAACAACGAGCGACAACCTTTCCGGCTCTGCCCGGCGTGCGTTATCCGGAAGTGATCCAGCGACCACAATTATTCGATTACGGCCCGGACTTCCTTGAGCGGGGACGAATTACTCAGGAGCCGCCTAGACCCATCGCTGCCTATACCGTCCTGGTGCCCAAAAGCGATGGCGATGGCAATGACCTCGGCATGGTGCGGTTACCGGATATTGCCGTACCGCTGGCCACTTATACGGGGTGGAATCTGCGGCATCGCCAGGTCGGTGCCGAGGCCATGCTCGCCAATCTGCTGGGCAGCTGCATCCCGTTTGCCCGTACGGCCAGCGAACGTCACCAGCTGGGCGATCCGCGACGTGCCATCCTGGAACGCTACCGCAACTTCGACGACTATCGCGAACAATACCGTCGCGCCTGCGACGAACTGGTACTTCGTCGGTTCCTCCTGGACGAGGACCGGCAGCGGTTACTGGAGAAACTAGCGGAGCGACAGGATTGGTTTCGACCATGACTGCGGAGCCGGGCCGGGTACGCGTGAAAATCTGCGGAGTGCGAACAGTCGCGGAGGCCGAGGCCATTGCCGCCGCCGGTGCCGATGCCATCGGGATCAATTTCTACCCGCCATCTCCGCGTTACGTATCGCCGGCAATAGCGAAGGACTTGTTGGCAGTTCTGCCGCCATTCGTGGAAGCGGTGGCAGTGGTGGTTCGGCCGGAGCCGGAACTGTTGCAATTTCTGGTGGAGAAAGTCGGATTTCGCACGCTGCAAATTCACGAAGGTGAGCCCGGGCTGCACTGGCCGGCGGTGCGCTACATTCTGGCAGCCGGTATTGCCGACCCTCACGACTTAGACCAAACCGAAGCACGATTGACCGACTGGTTGCAGCGGGGGGTGAACGTGTCCGGCGTGTTGCTCGATGCCCGTGTCGCTGGGAAGTATGGCGGCACCGGACAAACACCCCCCTGGCCTTTCCTCGCCAGGTTTTCGCGACGTCGACCTCTCATCCTGGCCGGCGGACTTCACCCCGATAATGTCGCCGAGGCCATTCGCCAGGTACGGCCATTTGCTGTGGACGTGGCCAGCGGCGTTGAAAGTGCTCCCGGCGTCAAAGACCTGCACAAAGTCCACGCCTTTCTGCAAGCGGTGCACCAGGCGAGTTGCGGCGGTTAGTGCCCAGTAACGCCCTCACTCTTGCACTCGCCCAATCGGAGAGGGACTCTGTAGTGGCACTAAGACCAAGAGCGGCGGGCGTCAGCCCGCCGTGGCTCCGGAGACGCAATTGCAAGAACGCTTCCGCAAAGTCGCTGGAGACTGCCGACGGAGTGTTGGCGAACGCTGTTGCGTGTGCGTTACTAACAATCCACGGGGGGCTTACGCCCCCCCCGCTCTCGTGCACATGCGTTCGTACATCGCAAAAGTCGCATTCCCTTGCGAGTGCGTTGCCCGATCGGCACGGGAACTGACGCCCCCCGCTCTCGTTTTGGCGAAGACGCGTTTGTGCAGCGCAAAAGTCGCTTTTTCACCGCCGAACGAACGCCATACACAAGAGCGGCGGGCGTCAGCCCGCCGTGCGTCGCGCTGACGCACTTGCAATGGCGCTTCCGCCGCTGTTGAGGAGAGTGTCGCCGGTGCGTTGGCGAACGCCGGTGCAGTCGCGGTAGCGAGACCACGGGGGGCTTACGCCCCCCGCTCTTGTTCGCGCGCGTTCGTCCGCCGGCAGAATTGCGACTTATCCGATGCACAAACGCACATGCACAGGAGCGGCGTTCGTGAGCCCGCCGTGGGCGCGAGTAACGCAGTTGCAACGGGGTACGTCTTCGTCGAGAGCGGCGGGCGTCAGTCCGCCGTGGTGCGTTGTACCGTACCGGTCTTGGTTGCTTCTCCACATTGTCGCTGGGATCGTGGCGTATGTGAATCCGCTGGCCAGACGCGCAGGCTGCTCGTGCTTTCGTGAAGCGAAGAACGTTCGTGGCAATGCCATCATCTCACCGCACTCCCAGGAGTCGCCACCTGAATTCCTGCAGGTCGCTCCGGCTACGCCTGGAAAAGTGCCCAAGCGCTGCTGGATCGTGGTCACGAGTGGGCGGAAACACATTAGACGAATTCCCGACACGGTTCGACGCTCTCGGAGCGGGCGATAAGATTTCCTCAACTGCGAGTTCTGCTTGAACCGAGGCAGAGGCCAAACCATGAGTGGCGGCTTTGAACTGATACTGGCGTTCCATTACTGGCTCGCCGTGCAGCAAGGTGGAACGCCGGCGGCTAAGTGCAGCGTCGACAAGTTGCCGATCACAGGACTGGCACCGGCGCGGGTGCAGCCAGGGCTTTCGGTTCTCCACTACCGAATCAGTACGAATTCCCAGCAATGTCAGCAATTCTTCGACCAGGGTCTGGCCTACTTGTACAGCTACGTGTGGATGGAGGCGGCGAGGAATTTCGAGACGGCCCTGCAATACGACGGAGAGTCGGCCATCACCTGGTGGGCCTTCAGCCGGGCACTCGAAGCCTGGGGTAAGAGTAAGGAAGCTCGCCAGGCGCTGGAAAAAGCCTGGCAGTTGCGCGCCTTAGCCAGCCCGTCGGAACAGTTGCTCATTCAGGCTCGTGCTCAGGAGAAGGGCTTGCTGCCGGAATTAACCACGCCGGAGGCCCGCCGCCAGGCCGCCATCGCTACCCTGGACCGATTACTGAGCCTGCATGAGAACGACGAGGAAGCCTGGTTTTACCGTGGTCAGCTGGCGTGCGGTGGGAAACTCTTTGGCGGGGATGTGCATGCTGTGCCGTTTTACAAAGCCCTGCTGCGAATCAATCCGCTGCATCCCGGGGCGAACCATGAGTTAGTGCATTACTACGAAAATGCCCGGCAACCGGCCCTGGGTTGGCAGGCTAGCGAAAACTATATTGCCAGTTCGCGTGGCATTCCGCATGCCTGGCACATGCAGGCCCACCTGGCAACGCGGTTGGGGCGATGGGATCGCGCCAACGCTTCCAGTGCTCGTGCCGTGGCGTTGCAACTCGCCTATCACCGCGAGATGCAAGTTCGCCCCGAACAGGATCATCAATTCGTGCATCACGTGGAAGTACTAGCGATTTCGCTGGTGCATGACGGCCGATTTCAGCAAGCTCGACAGCTTCGTGATTTACCGGGTATTACCGACAAGAACGCTGCCGTATGGTTCCGATTGGCGCTAGCGAGTGGCGACTACGAAACCGCTCGGCAAGTGGCGGAAGCTAATCGCCGCCGCGATAAAATCCTGGGTGCTTATCAGTCGGCACTGGTTGCCCTGGCCGTGCAGGACCTGCCACGCGCTGAAGCGGAGATTCACGTCCTGGAACAAGCCTGGCAGGATCGCCGTGTGCGTTCCGACGTGCAATTGAAACTGCTGGAGACGCGGGGCATTTATCTGTGTCGGCTCGCGGTGGACAACCCGGATGCAGTTGCAGCACAGCATGTGGGTAGCGCTGGCCTGACTTTGCTCGAAAAAGCCGTGCGCATCACTATGGATGACTATCGGCATCACGCCTGGGGCAATGGTGCCTACTACATGGAAATCTGGGGTATGGAAGCGCTGCGATTGGGACATTGGGACATCGCCGAGGAAGCCTTCCTGGAAGCGCTGGCACATGATTCCGGCAGTGTCCGTGCCGCTCTGGGTCTGGCTTGCCTGAAGGAACTGCAGGAAGATAGCGCCGTGGCGGAACGCTATCGCCAACTGGCGCAGCGGTTCTGGGCCCAGGCCGATTCCGGCCAGCTGGAACGCCTGCAACGAGAATTCACGGCACTGCTGCGGCAGGGGCGATCGTCGGCCACACGCATTCACGGAGTCGCACCATGAGGGAACTCGTCCTGGTGAGCTGTCTGCTGCTATTGCCAGGCCAACCGCCCGTCAATGGGTTGAAACCGGGTGAGCGGCTGGCTCCGTACATGTCCATCGTCAGCGTAGGCAATCAGCGTGGTCAGCACCATTGTTTCGTCTGAGAGGTGCAGGATCGGCCCGCGGTCATCGTCTTTGCCCGTCAGCCGGACGAACCCCTGGGCCGATTCCTGATCCAGTTGGATCAACTGCTGCGTCAGGACAAATCCGCCGCCTATCGCATCTGGGTCACTTTCCTGACCGACCAGCAACCGCAACTGGACGAGCAACTGGTCAGCTGGGCGAAACATCTCGGCCTGGCCCGTCTGCCGATCAGCATCTTCGAGGATAGTCATGGTCCGACCGCTTACCGTATTCCTGACCGCGCTGCCGTGCTCGTGGTGTTTGCTCGGCAGCGAAGGATCGTCGCGAGTCGGGCTTATACCAGGGCGGAGTGGTCGCGAGCGGAACTCGATTCACTCGTGCAGGAAATTCGCCGATTCTTCGAAACGAATCGTTAGGCGCAGGGTGGGAGTCGCCAGGAGTAGTTGCAGTTGCGGCCAGGCAGAGGCGTGAGTCGGTGCGGCAGTGATGCGGCAGCGGTCGAGGCTGGTGATCAGCCCCGGCACATAGGCCAGCCGCAACTCGCATCGCCCGCCTTCCGGTTGTAAGTCCGCCCAGGTAACTTCCCCTGGTCGGATGCGCAGCAATCGCCCCTGACCGCGTGCGAAGTACCCCGGGAACGGCCGGGAAAGTAATGTCCAGCCCGTTTGCGGTTCGTGGGCAAGGATTTGTGTGTTGGGCAAACGAGTCAGCCATTCGACGGTGGTCGGTTGCCGCACCAACAGCCAGCCGACATTCCAGCGGTCCAACCAGGCCGTCATTTCCTCCGCCGCCCGATCCTGTAACGGTTTGCTCGCCAGGTAGCTTCGGGAGTCGCGATTGGCCAGCGCGGGTGTATTCGAAAAAATGTGGCCGCCCTGCCAGTGGGCTCGCCAACGATTATGCTCATCCGCCGATGGCATTCTCGTGCGATCCCCGGTGTCGCCTCTCCGGCGCCATTGCCCGGTAACAGATTCGCTGCTGGCCACCAGATGCCAGCGGAATTCGTCCTGGGCCAGGGGTGTCTCCCGTGCCAAGCCGTTGACAAACAGCCGACCACTTCGCGCGATCAGAATCGGCGACCAGCAGTCGGCGTCCTCTTCTAGGAAAATCCGAGCGTCGAGGGTTGTGTACCGCGTCAGCCAGTCGAGCAAAGTCGCAAGCACCGCCGGTTCACCGACGCCTGTGGAATCCCGCGCATCTGTGTGCCGGTCGGTTGACGTTGTGGGAGACGGCTGGGCTGGGCGGGTCGTGAATTGCCCATCGCCGAGAGTAAGCGTCAACCCAACCAGCGCCGCCACTGCCAGGACTACGCCCAGTATTTGATTGGCGATGGCCAACGGGCTACCCTCGATTCGCGAAACCAGTCCAAGGCGAAACCGGTCCGATTTTTCTGGGCTTGGCATCACCGGCTCAGGAGCGTAGGTCGGCGGTTCGTCGTGTTTGCTGGTGCTGGAGACGGTGTCGGTATAGCCTTGCCGAGCGGTGGAGGATTCGGCCGGCGAGGAAGCAGGACGGCAACATCGCCAGCTGAGCAGAAGCGATGCGATGGGAACAATCGTCATCGGCCCAAAGAGCCAGGCCAGTCGCCCTACTTGCCAGCCTTCGGGCAAGGGCAAACTGGGGCACAACGCCGCCAGGGCCAGAGCCAGCATCGCCAGCCACCAGGTGCGCCCGGCCGAACGATCTCCGACACCCCGCCAGCAACCGAGCGTTGCACTGGCGAAACACACTGCCAGGCTCAAGCCATCCCGCCAGCTGTGGCAGAAAACCTCCCAGCCAGCGACAGATTCCGAACTGTGCCAGTCGAACAACCACCAGGTGGCCAGCATTGCCCGCCAGCTCGGCCATTGCAAAAGCACAACCGGCACGGTCAGCGTCAGCGTCATCAGATGCCAGGCAACGGATTGGCGTGCTCCCACGCGCAAGTACCAGACGACGCCGAACACCAGCAGACAGAGACCGGCCAGCGGATAAACCCACAGCACCAGCGCCAGGGCAACCGTCGTGGCTACTGCGGTCAGCCACCCACCATCCCTTTGCCAGGCACACCAGCCGGCAACGATCATCGGCACCAGTCCGCTGGCCGCCAACAAATCCAGTTCGCCCGTGGCGAGCCAGACGGCTCCTGGCCCAAGCCAGAAGAACCAGGCATTAGCCAGCATGGTCAACCAGGCGGAGGCGAAACTTCCCCCGAACCATCTTCCTGCCAGCGACCAGAAAATCGGCAAGCTGAGCAGCGTTGTCATCAAGCCGAGTTTGTAAGCCGACCAGCTATCGTTCCCGGCCAGCCAGAGCGTGGCCAGTCGCCCGCGAACATCCCACCACGGCGTCAGCAAGTAACCGCCGTACACTGTTCCGTCCCAGGCGACTGGTCGCCACGGGCTCAGACGGAAGCGTGCCTGATACCAAAACCAGGCGTGTTCGCCGACACACAGTGGTTGATCATCGCACCAGGCCCGCAACCAATCGGTCGGGTGTGGCGTCGGTCCAGCAGCGGAAGGGATAAACCCGCCGTGGTTGCAGAGAGCGGGAGGTGTAAGCCCCCCGAGGAAGGCCTGGCGGCAGCGTTCTGCCAACGGTCGCAAATCCGCCGCGACGATCCAGTGCACCGCCAGCCACGCCCACAGCATCCAGGGCGCCCACCAGAGCACCAACTTCCCTGGCCATGACCACCAGCGACGTGATTGTCGGGTGGACATACTTTCGACCCTCAGTGGTTGCCCCGGCAGCATGAGCGCTGAACCTTCGTCTATCTCACTGGAAGAAGCACGGCATCTGCCCGGACTTTTCCGCAGGCCAGACTATGCCCGCCAAGCGGAAGCTAATGCTGTCGGGATGGCCCCTTCCTATACCGCGCCAACCGCCCCTTGCTCAACCCCGACTGCTTCCACGAAATGCCTGTCCACGCAGGCAACAGCCCGGGCGTCCGTCAGCCTGACCCTGTCGTTCGCTTCTGAAAAATTCCGCCGTACAGACTGCTGCGTTAGCGCGGCCCTCAACCTGGCCGTCTCCCGGTGGGAGAGAAAACACCGAAGTGGCTGCATCCCTGCGTACGGCCAAGGATTCAGTGTTCCCGAGTGTCCTCTCGGTCGGGGAGGACACCGAGTGGGCTGCATCCCCGAAATCCGTACAGAACCGCGTCCCCGAGCCGCCTCTCCCGGCGCGAGACGGAACACAGGGTGAGCTGCATCTTTCATTTGACCAGAAGCTGTCGTAACACGTAGTGCAATATGCCGCCATGCTGGTAATACTGGGCCTCGCGAGGCGTATCAATGCGAACCAGGGCGTGGAAGGAGACGCTGCTGCCGTCGCCTTTGTGTACCAGCACGGTACAGGTGCGTCCCGGGGCAAACGGTTCCTGCAAGGCCTGCGGCAAACCGAGGATGTCGTAAACTTCCTCACCGGTCAGGCCAAGCGTGGCCGCATTCTGACCCGGCAGGAATTGCAAGGGGAGAATGCCCATGCCGACAAGGTTGCTCCGGTGGATACGTTCAAAGCTCTCGGCCAGCACGGCCCGCACGCCGAGCAATCGGGGGCCTTTCGCCGCCCAATCGCGAGACGAACCCGAACCGTATTCCTTGCCTGCGATGACCAGCAGCGGCACACCTTCGGCACGATAGCGTTCGGCAGCGTCGAAAATTGTCATGACCGTGCCATCGGGAAAGTGCCGTGTCCAACCACCTTCCTGTCCGGGCACCAAGCGGTTCTTCAGTCGTACATTGGCAAAGGTGCCCCGCACCATCACCTCGTGGTTACCTCGCCGCGCTCCGTAGGAGTTGAATTCCTCCACCGCCACGCCGTGTTCGATCAGGTATCGCCCTGCCGGACTGTCGGGCGGAATCGAACCGGCTGGAGAGATATGGTCGGTAGTGATGCTGTCGCCGAGAAAACACAGGACACGCAGCCCACGCAAATCCTGCATCGCCTCCCAGGCTGGCCACGGTGGGCTTCCACCCACCGCTCCTGCCGTCCTATTTTCCGTCGCCGCGATCGATAGCAAATCATCGAAATAAGGCGGGCGTTTGACATAGGTAGAGCGTTCGTCCCAGACAAACAATTCCCCCTGAGGTGCCGGCAAGCTCCGCCAGCGTTCATCGCCCTCGAACAGACCGCGATACTCGCGCTCATACAATTCGCGGCGGTGATAACGCTGGAGCAAGTCGCTGATTTCCTGCGGTTGTGGCCAGAGATCGCGGAGATAAACCGGCTGACCTTGGCGATCGCGACCGAGTGGCTCCTGGAGCAGGTCAATATCCATGCGACCGGCCAGGGCATAGGCGACCACCAGGGGCGGCGACATCAGATAGTTGGCCCGCACCAGCGGATGAATTCGCCCTTCAAAGTTGCGGTTGCCACTCAACACCGCCACTACCACCAGCCCCTTGTTCTCGATCTCCCGCGCCACGGCATCCGGCAAGGGGCCGCTGTTGCCGATACAGGTAGTGCAACCGTAACCGACCAAATGGAACCGCAATTGCTCCAAAGAATCCAAAAGCCCGGATTCGCGCAGGTACTGGGTTACCACTTTCGAACCGGGCGCCAGGCTGGTTTTGACCCAGGGAGGGACCGTCAAACCCCGCTCTACCGCCTTTTTGGCGAGCAAGCCCGCGGCCAGCATCACCGAGGGATTGGAAGTGTTGGTGCAGCTGGTGATGGCAGCAATGACCACCGAACCGTGCGTCAGCTGCCCGTCGCTCTCGGTCGAAGCGCTGGCTGCAGGCGGAGCCGATTTTTTCCTGCCACTGCTGAGCAAATTCGGTAACGCTTGCCGAAACGACGCCGCTGCCTGTCGCAAGGGGACACGATCCTGCGGTCGGCTGGGTCCGGCTACGCTTGGCTCGACCGTGCTCAGGTCAAGTTCCAAAACTTCCGAGTAACGGGCTTCCGCGGCACCGGGGGTGTAAAACAGCCCCTGTTCCTTGGCGTACGCCTCGACCAGGGCAATCAGCCACTCCGGTCGCCCGGTCAATCGCAGATAGCGAAGCGTCTCCGCATCCAGGGGAAACAGGCCGCAGGTCGCCCCGTATTCCGGCGCCATGTTGGCGATGGTAGCGCGATCGGCCACAGGCAGTGCCGCGACTCCTTCCCCGAAAAACTCCACGAATTTGCCGACCACCCCGTGTTGCCGTAAGCGCTGGGTGATGGTCAATACCAGGTCGGTAGCCGTCGCCCCAGGCGGCAAGGCACCGGTGAGGCGAAAACCCACCACCTGGGGCAGCAACATGGAGACCGGTTGGCCGAGCATAGCCGCTTCGGCTTCAATCCCGCCGACACCCCAGCCGAGGACGCCCAGCCCGTTGACCATCGTCGTATGCGAATCGGTGCCGACCAGTGTGTCCGGATACGCTGCCCATTGGCCATCGCGCGGCTCGGCAAAAACTACCCGCGCTAACGCTTCGAGATTGACCTGGTGGACAATGCCGGTTTGTGGCGGTACCACGCGGAAATTCTCGAACGCCTGCTGGCCCCAGCGCAGGAAGATATAGCGTTCGCGATTGCGCTGATATTCGAGTTCGGAATTGATCTGCCAGGCCTGTGGTTGGCCAAAGGCATCCACCTGCACGGAATGGTCAATGACCAGCTCAACCGGTTGCATGGGGTTGACGCGACGGGGATCGCCCCCCAGCCGCGCGACCGCTTCCCGCATCGCCGCCAAGTCCACCACCGCCGGAACCCCGGTGAAATCCTGTAACAACACACGGGCCGGATAAAAGGCAATCTCGGTTTGTGGTTCGGCAGCGGCCTCCCATTGCGCCACCGCGGCAATATCCTCCACCCGCACGGTCACCCCATCTTCGTGCCGGAGCAGGTTCTCCAAAAGGATTTTTAAGCTGAACGGCAGTCGCGCTACATCCGGATAGACACGCTCTACGGCCGCCAGCCGGTAGATGTGGTACTCTCGCTCACCGACCCGCAGTGTCCCACGGGCATGAAAGCTATCCGCCATTTTGCTTTCGCTCCTTACTCCGTCCGGTTCGCCTGGGCAGCCCCCTTGCTTGACAGGTGCGATGGGATGCCTGTACGCTTACCCGGATTCCTTCCATGTTAGCATATACAGAGCATGGTGACCTGAGAGCACCTGGCCCCGGAGCGCAGAAGGCATTCACCCAGCTAGGCCTTAGTGGCGTTGGCAAAGCCACCTGCTTCATCGCACCCGGGCGATTCTTTCGGTTCGTACAACGCTTGGAAGACAGCAGGCGTCAGCCCGTGCTGCGAGGCGCAACCCAGCCGCTGAAACGACACGCCAAAACATTCGACAAGATCGGCCCTCCGGACAAGTAACCCACTACGGACGCCCATCCCGCCAGCTTGTAGGCACGTACCCAGTGGACCAACGCCCACTGCTCTTCTCCGCAAGTCGCCGGGCAACTGAGGATGCATCACTTCCTTCAGAGCGGTCAGGTTGGTCCGCACAGCGAGCCAACGCTCGCCGCTCATGTTGGACTCCAGGATCAGCCGCAGACATGGTCCTGCCTGGTAAAGGCGACGAATCTGCAGCTCAGCGTCCAACCGTTCGCTAAAGCCCTCACCGCGGCTCTCTCCCACGGGAGGAGGAAGTTCGGGCTGTTCCGCGGCTACTGGGCCGGCCAGTGCAAATCACCACGTCAGGAGGAACCAGGCAGGGATGCAGCAACGGCCAAGTGGAAAGTTACTCGGCGGAGGTAAATTCGAGTTGACAGTCAGCGGCAAGTTACTCGGCGGGAGCGAATTCCAGTCGGTAATAAGTCGCCGCTCCACCCTCGAACCGTCTCTGGAGCCATTCCATTTCGGTCATCTCCAGCTCTTCGCAGGCCGTCAATTCGAGTGTGCTGGGGACGTGCACGGGTCCAGTGCGAAGCCGGGCTACGCATTTCCCCTCTTGTGCGAGCAGGAGTGCTTCCCCGTTGTGCGTTTCCCAGACCAACCCCTCCGCCGACCAGGCCAATCGGAAACTGCATGGTAACTCCTGCCAGCAGGCATGCTTCTGTTCCGATGGCGGCGCAAAACTGACGGCGTCATCTAGCAGGACCACGTGGGAACACGCCTGCTGCGGAACGCGAATTCGCCCCGTTTCGTTGCCAAGCAGCAGAGCGGTTCCGGAGCCGTGGATCGGTTGCTGAAACCGGAAACAGATGGCCATTTCCAGATTCTCCCCCAGGGCGATCCTGTCTCCATGCCGCAAGGCGTGAGGGCGGTCAATTCGCATGCCGTTGACATACACGGCACACAGTTGCCCGCGGCGGTCGTGACAGGGCAAAATCTGGTAGCGTCCATGGTCACGAAAGATGCGGGCATGCTGTCGGTGCAACCGGCCGAGCAAGGGCACGGTCGCGTGGCTATCCAGTCCCAACACCGCTTCCGAAGCCGATACGACCAACCAGTGCCTGGCCAGGACAAACCGCTGCGTACGTTCGCAAATCCGCACGCAGATTTTCCTGTGGCGGAGCTGCTGTTCGAGCTGGTGCACTTCGTGAGCGAGTCGCCGAACTTCCGGGTCATCGGGTCGCAATTCGCCAGCTCGCCGCCAGCACGCCAGCGCCCGTGGCAAATCCTCATTCCGAACAGCCCGCTGTGCCTCCTGAATCCAGTTCTGGAATTCCCGCTGGCCGAGCTCTTGTTCCATACGGGTGCACAGCTGCCTGTGGCGATAATCCTCGGGTGAAATCTCGTCGCGCAACTGCGCCAACACCTGCTGCGCCGCCTCGTATTCGCCACGCTCGAGATGTTGTTCGGCCTGATTCAGCAAGGATTCCACTCGTTGCTGCGCAGCCTGGGCTTTCGCCTGCAAATGCAGCAACCGCATTCGTGCGGCGTCGAGGGTCTGGCCGGTCAAACTTCCTAGGAACGATTGCACCAGATTGAGGGCGCTCTGGTACTGGCGTTTGTTCAGCCAGCGGCGGACGTCTTGTTCGACGGCCTGCAGAGCTTCCTCCAGATTTTTCTTGCGTTCGCAGGCTTGCTTCACCGAGTCCGCGAAAGCGGCGTTTTCCCCATTTAACGGCGTCAGCTGTCGCGCCAGACTGACGGCCTCGTAACTGGCCCAGAGGGCTCCACTCGCATATTCCTGGCGAGCTATAGCAATGAGCTGCTCGGCCACTTTTTTCTTGCATGCCACCACATCGCTGTGTTCGGGGTCGCGGGCCCGCAATAAAGCATGGGCCGCCTGGCGCGGGTTGTTCTGCTTGAGCCAATGTTCCGCCTCCAGCACTTCCCGCGGTCGAAAGAACACGGCCAGCATCTCCCCGGGCGACCATTCCCAATCTATAGAAGCGCAACGCCAGCGAAAATCTGACAGCCCAGAGGGGGTTTCGTGAACCAAATCCGGCAGCTCTGGTTTGTGACCGGCCGAGACCTCTGCCCGCCGACGCCTGGGAGATCCGCCACAGATTTTCCTTGTCGCCTGACAGGCGATGGCGCATGATAATCCCCAGGCGGATACCGCTTTTGTCGGGCATACGCTACTGCTTTCGCCCTGCTGGCGCGAAACAGCAGCTTCCACAGGAGGACCTGCCATGAAGCCACGAGCCGTCTCCAGGCGTCGCTTTCTTGCACAGTCCGCGGCAACCGCACTGGGGCTATCGGCGTTTTCGTACCGCCGCGTGCTCGGCGCCAACCAGCGCGTCGTGATGGGCATCATCGGCAGCGGCGGACGCGGACGCGGGCTGATGCAGATTTTCCTCAAAGCCAAGACCTGTCCCGTGGAGTTTGCCGGCGTGTGCGATGTTTATGAAGCCAACCTGGTGCAGGGCATGCAAATCGCCGGCACTCGTGCCAAGAACTACGAGGACTACCGCGAGTTACTGGCCAACCGGGACATTCAGGCGGTGATTATCGCTACTCCCGATCACTGGCACCATCGGCAGCTCCTGGACGCCCTGGATGCGGGCAAGGACGTTTATCTCGAAAAACCCATGTCGTGGAGTATCGAACAGGGGCTGGAGATGGTGTCAGCGACGCGGCGAAGTAAGCAGATCGTCCAAGTCGGCATGCAACGCCGCAGTGCTCCACTGGTGCTCGAAGCCCTGCAAGTCGTCCGCGAAGGAACGCTCGGCGAGGTAAACATCGCCCGGGCTCAGTGGTTCTGGAATATGCTGCCCTTGGTCAAAAATCGTCAGCTCAAGGGCCGACTCAACTGGCAACAATTCTGCGGACCCGCCGGGCCTCAGCCGCTTGATCGCGGCGAGTACAAGAACGTCTCTTTCCTCAACTGGCGTTACTTCTGGGCGTTTTCCGGTGGCAACATGACCGACCAGGGGACGCATCTGATGGACGTGATCCAGTGGTTCCTCAATGACGGCCAGCCGCCACGAGCCGCTGTGTGCTACGGCCAGGTCTATCGCCTCCAGCCCAGCGAAACCCCCGATACTTTCTGTGCTGTATTCGAGTATCCCAAATTCCTCGCCACCTGGACACTGGCCTATACCAACAGCTACCAGGACGGCTGGAAAATTATCCTGCAAGGGAATAATGCTACTTTGGAACTGGACAACGACGGCTATCGCGTTTATCCCGATCCTGGGCGTGGAGGCAAACCACTGGCCGCCTCGCAACAGAAATCTGGTTCCCTGCCGAGCGAACCCCACGTCGAAAACTTCCTGGAATGCATCCACAGTCGCCGTCAGCCCAATGCTCCCGTCGAGGTCGGACATAACGCCGTCCTAGCACCGCACCTGGCCAATCTCGCTTACAAATACGCCACCCGTGCCGTTCTCCGTCCCGACGGCAAAGTCGTCTTCGCTCAGGGCTGATCTCGCACCACGTCATAATACTGACCGGCCCATCCACTGATCACGGACGACCAGGTCGCTCAGTGGCGGGGTAGTGCTTCGCTGAACGCCGGCATTTCCTCTTCACCACCGAGCTGCCGGAGTTCGCGGACGATCCCGGCGATCGTTCGTACGGCCAGGGCGATTTCTTCTACGGTGTTGAGATGGCTCAGGCTGAAGCGGATCGCGGAATGTAACCGTTCGGGGGGCAGGCCCATCGCTTGCAACACCGGCGAGGGTAGCAGCGAGCCGCTCGAACAGGCGGATCCTGCCGAACAGGCAATCCCAGCCAGATCGAGCCGCATGAGCAGGACGTCGGCCCGACAGCCGGGAAAAGAGATGTTGAGCGTGTGCGGCAGCGCACCGTCTTGGGGCCCATTAAGAAAAACTGGCGGACAGGCTTGCTGCAAGCCCTCCCAGAACTGTCGCCGCAGTTCCAGCACTCGTTGGCGACGTACCGCCATCTCGCGATGGGCCAGTTCCACGGCTTTGGCCAAACCGACGATGAGGGGCACCGGCTCGGTTCCCGGTCGGCGCATGCGTTCCTGATGCCCGCCGCAGAACAGGGCTCGCCATGCCGTTCCCCGACGCACCAGCAGTCCGCCGATCCCTTTCGGGCCATGCAATTTATGTCCGGAAAAACTCAGGCTGCTTACGCCGAGCTGGTGAAAATTCACCGGGATCTTGCCGACCGCCTGCACGGCATCGCAATGCAGTACGATACGCCACTGCCGACAGAGCTCAGCGAGTTCAGCGACCGGCTGCACCGCGCCGGTTTCGTTGTTGGCTAGCATCAGGCAGGCCAACCGCACGTCTGTCCGGCACAATTCCTTGAAAAGAGAAGCCTTCGCCACTCCGTCGTCGCCGACAGGAATTTCCCGCCATGTCCAACCCCGCCGGATAAGTTCCTGCACCGCTTCCCATACGGAGGGGTGTTCGATACGGCTGCACAAAACCACGCCCGGACCGCTTCCGAGTCCGAACACCGCCAGGTTGTTCGCTTCCGTAGCCCCGCTGGTGAATATGACTTCATCCGGTTCGGCACCGAGGTAATGGGCAATCAACTCCCGCGCTTCCTCGATGGCTTTGCGCGCTCGCCGACCCAACGCGTGCACACTCGAAGCGTTGCCGAAATCGGTCTGCCAGAACGGCTCCATTGCCGCCCGCACTTCCGGCAACAGCGGTGTCGTCGCATTATGGTCCAGGTAAATCATCGCCCCGTACCTCGGCTTTTCGCCACCCTTGCGTCAGAATCTGCACTTATCCGAGCCCCGCAGGTAGCCCTTGGCGTTGGCCCATCTCAGTTGCCTTTCCCGGGCGTGTCGGGCTTGGCTCAATTCTTGTCAAACTAATCATAAGCGTAACAAGCAGCACCAACTCGGACTCTTCGCTCATTTGGAACTTGCCTGCTACCTGGATGCGATCTATGTTTGCGTGTCTCCCGGTTGTGGATAACCCGTCCCGGGAAGAGACCACATGTGCCAGGAATCTGCCCTTGAATTCCGGTCACAACAAGGACATGCTCCAGGGCAACTCCCGCAGCGGGATCGACACGTGCAGGTCAGCGAATCCCAACAGCCAGAGCGGGACAGTGAGTGCCTCAAGGTCTATATCCAGCGTCTCCAGAAACGCCCCAGACCGATGACGCCGGAAAAACTTCGCCGACGTATCGCTTATTTGTTATGGACGGTGGCCATGCGTTGCGATGCTTAGAATCTTCCTGTCAACGGTTTATCCTCGGAGAATCATTCCGCCAACTGCAGGACGCTCCCAAACCTGCTCACGGAGCACCGGGGAACGGAGGCGGCAGTTTTTCGCTTCGTTTCCACGCACTATACCATAAATCGAGCGTGAATTGTGCTGCCAGACGACACCGCGACAGAATAAACGCCCGACTGGCCTCCGTCGGCTTATCCAACGCCCCATTCGCGTCCAGTTCGTAACACCGGTCCACCTGCTTATAGGCGTCCTGGATGATGCTCAGGATATGCGGCCACATGTCTTCGTGCGCTTTCGCTTGCAGGTTCCTGGCTATCTCTTCGGGGGAGAAATTATAGGTTTCGGGGAAACCATCTATCTTGGCGTGGATGCCCCTTTGTGCGTAGGTGCCATCGGGCTGGCGTCGGCCATCGTAATCGCGAGTGGTATGCAACGGCATAGCCGCGTCCTGGGCATAATGAGCAAGGATACCTGCGTACACTAGACATTTGAGCTGGTGTGCCACTTCCTCCGGCTGGCGGCGATAGTCCGCAAAAGCACAACTGAGTCGGTCATAATAATCCTGTATCGCCCAGGGAAGCAACCCGGCCCGTTCAGGCCGACGCCTCAGTCGCTGCAATAATGCTACCGCTTCATAACGGTTCGGCGGCAAGGGCAGACCGTTATAGTCCTCTAAGTCAATGTAATGCTCCGGCGATTCGCTGCTGCGCAAGCCCCGCGTTTCGGGATTTTTCCAGCGGTCCGGATCAGCGCTGAGTGTGGCCAGCTCTTTGCCGGCTTTGCGGAAAAACACGGGCATTTCTTCGGGCAGGCGCAGGGATGCTGCCTGAGTAATAATCCCGTGCCCACGCATCCACCAGCCACATGCCGGGGGACTCAGCCAGCAACTGACGACCAGTACGCTGCCTGCTAGACCGAGAACTTGCCAGCGAACGCCCACGGACCAACAACTACTCCGCGGACACCGGGACGTTTGCGACTGCTTGAGTCCAAGCATAGGGGTTCTTAGGATTGGTTTAGCCTTCTTGTGTTTGCCAGTTAGGCGGCTTACTATTCCAGGGTTGGACCTACCAGGACTGGCGGTCACGGTGTGGCATCGGCCTGCTGGCTGACCTGCGTCGGAGCTGCCGGAATCCAGCGCTGCGGCGGCTTGCCGACTTCCAGATAAAGGTCTTCGCGGCACCGTTCCAAGCTGTTGCGATCGAACTTCACGACAGCTTCGGGGCCGATTCGTCCCGCACAACCGCCCAAGCAATAGGGCTCCCCTACCAGCTGATTGGCCCGCTGGCCGGCAGTTGTGTAGAAACGAAGCACCCACTGCGATGAACGCGGCGCCGCCAGAACCAGAGCCGCTTCGTACTGCCCATCCGGTGACCGCCAGCGCAATACGGGCCCGGTTGGCGTCTGCTCGCCGGATGCCGCGGCCAACAGCGGCATCAGCAGCTGACGCGGATAAGCCAGTACCTGTCCCAGTTTCTGCGTTTGCACGTACAGCCGACCCGTCGGAATTTCCGCCGCGACGCCTGGGCTGACTGGCGGGATTGTTAATTCTCCAGCAGAGCCTCCCACATCTGCTGTCGCAACGCACTGCTGCACCGCTTTCTCTAACCATTGGCGATTGCCGAATGGTTCAGCAACACCCTCCGCCACGCTGATCATGTCCACCAGGTCGCTAAACTTCCATGCAGTTACAGCCAGATCAGCATAATCGTCTAAGTCCTGGCGTAATCCTGCAGTAACGTTCACAATCCACTCGGCGGCGGGCAGAAAAGCCTCCTGGTGGTCCTCCAGCCACTCCCCGCAGGAGCGAATCGCAGCCGACAACGCTTTCAGATTAGCTGGCAACCTGTCTATCAACCCGGCATCCGCGAGAGCCGATCCTTGACTCTTGACTCGTGCCGAGGGCGGAGTGAGAAATTCAAGGGCCAGGCTCGCCAGAGCGTGAACCAATTCCGCATCGTCCAACTCCCGCAGCAGTGCGACCGATTGCGCGGCTACTTCAGCACCGTCGCACTGATTAGCAGCATCGGTGTACTCCGCCTGATCCGCTAGAATTTTCGCCCGTTCTGGCCAACTTTGCAAGCTGACACTCGACACCGCCCGCGCTGCAATGGCCAGGCCATGCGCCTGAAACAGGTTCCGCGCCCACGACAGCACCTCGGCGAATTCCAGGGCTAGTTTTTTCCAGACGGTGGCAGCGCCTCGGGAAGCAGTGACTCGCCTGCGCATTGGCGACGCCGAGCGTTCCGGCAGAAGACTATCCGCCTCGAGACCTAAACAAGAGCGATAGACCAGTCCCAGGGCCGCTAAAAAGCGGTAACACTGCTGCGTCAACATTGCCGCCGACGCCGTCCGCAATTCCGCGCGCCACGATTGCTGCAACGCCCGCAATTCTTCCAGGGCTTGACGCACCGGCGACAGTGCTTTCACCGGAAATTGGCCGCGCTCCGCTAACCGGGCCACTGCTAATTGCATTTCACGCGTCACGGCTAAACCCTCGCTTCTCTTTCTTGTGCACCTGCTCTACTACTGCGGTCACATTGTCAGCTAAGTCTGTCCAGCGTCAGTCCTCTGTGTCATCGGCACCAAGTAAGGCGTCGAGAATCCTCTGTTCTTCGGTTGTCAGCAAATTTCGGTCTCGATTATAGCGTAAACGGACTCGTCGCACCCACTGCCGCCAGCATTGGCTCGCATTACTATTACGCGTGTGCGCATTATTTTGTGACAAGGCTTCTGCGATCCAGGTTGCGTTCGGCTTCTCGTTGGAGTGCACCAGGCGGTCCTCCAGTTGACTGATAATCTCGCCGGCAGTTCGCGTCCATCTTGCGGGTCGTCGATCGCACCATGTTCCCGGTATGCGCAAGAGCTCTTTTGCATAATCTAGCACAACCTAGCCACAGGCGACGTCGGGTCTAGCCTCGTAGAACGCCTTATACACCAGGCGCATGGTCTGCAATCGCGAGTGAATCACCAGGACGGCGAAATAATCCACACCATTCCTGCGTTGCCCGGATGAGTGAAATTCTTGCGCAGAAGACAATTTCTCTAAACCGTTCACTAAGTTGCGGCAGAGGCTCCGTAGATTTTCTACCGCGTTCGCACCTCTATCGGCAGGGCAGTCAGGCTGTTCCGATAACTCTTCTTTAAGTGATTCGCCGCGCCTTCGCCTCCACGCCGACTCCGCCTCGTTTTTCAGCACTACCGCCACCCAGGCGCGGAAACTGCATTGCTCACGGCTCACGTCAAAACTGGGCCTGTGGTGGTTACGTGGCTTGCTGACGAGTTTTTCCCAGATCGTGGATACGGCGTTTTCCTGTATCCACCAACGCAAACGCGTTGGGAAGGCGTAAGTCGTGATCGCGATTTCCACTTCAGGTTGTACGTAGTCCACGAATAACCGGTCGGCTTCCTCTCTGGAGACATTCGGGTCCTGGATACGGCGCAAAACTTCACGCAGATATTGGGGCTGCTTGGACGACATGGGCCACTTCCTCGCGTTTGAGACGGCTAGCTCCGCACCCGTCCGGTTATCAGCATAGCCGTCAACCACGTACCAGCAAGGGGTTAGGAAAATTTTTCCCTTGCATCTTCACACGTCGTACAAGGCGAGGAACCAACCGTTTGCCGAACGCAGCCCGCCCCAGGCCTGACCCTAGAAGAACGCCAGCCCGGCCAGGTCGAACCTCCACTATTCTCAGACCAGCAAGCGCACACAGGACGCACTGGACACCACTTGCGCCCTGGCCGCGAGTCCGACGATTAGATACAACTCGACAGGCCCGGCAAGCCGGTCGCATGAGCCGCCGATCGTTGCAAACACCAGCGGTTTCATACCGCCACGGTCATTCGTGTTCCCTTTCGGGCGGAGCAACGTACTCGCTGCCAAACCGCAGCAGGATTACCTGTTCACCGAGCAACGCATGAACTCGCTCCGCCAGCGGCAAATCTGTTTCCAGCACGAAACCGTATCGCGTCGGACGATACTGAACGGTCTGGCCGGTTACTTGCGATTTGGCTCCTCGGGCCACTGCCGGGCCTTCATCTACTGATCGCAATCCCAGCACCACCAGTTCCCGATACAACTTGACCCGCCGCCCGTGGTCATAGGCGAATTCCGAGAATACCTGCTGATTGCTGAGATTCGCCAACCGGACGAATATGCCACCAATCGGTTCACGCGCTACCTGGGCAACTCGTGCCTGCCATTGTTTATAGCCCTGGCGGAATTTTTCCAGTGGCAAATCCAGTAACGCCGCAAACTCGCCTATCAATTCCACGTAACGCCGCTGGGACATTCGCAGAATCGGTTCCGGCACCCAAACGAATGGGTGCGCCTCGCTTCCCAGGTATCTTCCCAATTCCAGGAGCCGTTTCCAGCCAGCCAACCCCATCCGTCGCTGCTTGAAGATCCATTCAACTATTTCATGCTCTCTCTGGAAAGCACGCGCCCACTCCGGTAGCCTCACTCGCTCCAAGGCTCGCACCGCCGCTTGCCGTTCCTCGGCCGACCAATACGGAGCGCATTCTGCCCCAACTTCGCACCAGCTGAGGAACACAGCCGCCGAAATCAAGTGCGTGAGCAAGCAAGGCGGATCCTGAACCCGCTCGATAAGCCGCAGCATCGCCAGCCATTCTGCACAGGCCTCTTTGCCGCGTTGGTGAGCCGTCAAGTAGCGCACCCGCCCCCGCATTATCCGCATCAGCCGTCGCGCTTCCTGGTGTTGTCCTAAAGCCATAAACGGCCCAAGCCGAATCGGCCAGGTGCAATGCGGTTGTTGAGCAGCCTTGCGCACGAACCAGGCGATACGCTCGCTCTGGGCCATCAAGCGATTTGCCTCGGCGTCGCGAAAATCCTGCAACCTTCCCAGGGCCTCCGAAAACGCCGAGTTGCCCATTTCAAAGTCCAGCCCCCACGCCTCGCTCATGGCACACTGATACAGCGTGGCGGCGTTCACCGCGAACTCACTACCCCTAGTCGCCTGCAATGCTACCACTGCCATTATGCACACCGCCCCCGGAAACATAATATTTCTCCTCCTGCACACTGCCCGCATGAATTGATCAGCCGCTATACCTGCCGGAATTCTACTATCGCCAAATACCTGCCGGCTGGCTACCAATACTCTCTTACCGTAATTCCATAGCGTTCCGTCCTCGTCATCAGTGTTACCGTAAGTACATTCTTGCCCCGAAACCCACTGCCGCCGAGTCCCAACCGCACTTAGTCTAAGCGTCATGCTTCCCGATTCCCTGAGGCCAAGAACATGTGCATAACCGGGACGTCATCATCTGGAAAACCGTTCTATGTCCAGCTTAAGCATCAACCTTGCGGGACAGTTCACGTATCACGAGGGCGAGTACGTTTATCTCCAGCCGCACGCAAACTCTAATCGCGAGTCAGTTCTGGCGGTCTACTCTGACCCAATTCATTCAGCATTGCCCCAGGCGTACTACACTCCGAACCGGGCCGATGCTAAACCGCGACACTCATGTTTTCCGCCAGTGGTCTGCCGAATGGCCTTTCGCCGGACACCAGCACGGCCCTCATTACGGGTATCTTCCTCCAACATCTACACACCTTCCAGCCATAGCCGACCTTCTAATGACCATATAGGTCTAATAAAGACTACCTTAGCACAGTCTGGCCAGTCACCAGTTCTACTGGCAAATACACTACCAGCTTGAGGACAACCTACGGCGTGAAACCAGCCTCGACATTGGCGACATAGACCATCCGCAATACTGACTATACCCTGCATAGTCTCGGGGATCAGTCGAACTCTGAAAGCGACTCTGTCATTCTCCGCTCCTAATCGCTCTGGGATTCTGCTTATGCGGAACTCAACAGACAAGCCCCCTTGATGTTTAACGCCTCTAATCGTCCCGCCGGCCTAAGTATAGACTCCAGCACCGGCATCATCAGCGGCACTACGGATTGTAACATTGCCACCCTGCTGTGAACGACCCATTGAAGTTTGTCGCTCGGTACCTCAACAGCGGTGATTCTAACTTCCGATGACAGGGCTGGAATATAGTTGCTAAGCGTCCTTAGATGCCGCTTCAGTAGCGTGACTTCCTAAGACTACCGTGGGTCCTGGTAGGATCCGTAAGTTGCCCGCTGTGTCAGAGGCCGGGTGTTGCTTGTCTGGCCGCGATTGCTTTGGCGGAAATCGGCCATACCCGGTGATGATGCGTTATCTGGGGACCATTTGTGCTTAATAGTACGGGTGTGCCGCGACTGCTTGGCTAGCCTCGAGCTTTGTGCTGAACATGCCGGCGCTGCTGAGTCCTTCGAAGAACATAACCAAGTTCCCGTTTGGTCAGCGCTTGCTACACCACAAATCTGAGCCACCCCGTCAGTCGCTACCCGGGGAGAACCTATCCTGCTTGCTGCGACATGCTCCGGCATGGTGCGAAAAAAAATACAACCGCCAGTGGCTATCCTGCGTGAGTTCTTTGCTCCGGTGCAAGTTGTTTAGCTCACCGTGGGCAACGCTGCAAGCGGGATTCTGACTGAATTCATGGACCTTGTTTTTTAAAACCTGCTTTTAGGGCTGGGAAAGCTAGCGGTGGGACTCGAACCCACAACCTGCGGTTTACAAAACCGCTGCTCTGCCGTTGAGCTACGCTAGCGGGAATCCGTGGGTGAAGCCCCTGACCGAGACACGCGGGCGCCGGGGCTCTAGCGTTGAGCTACACTAGCATGGGTCTGCGCTCGCATGGGATTGCAGCAGTGCTGAGGAGGTTCCTTTCGTCGCAGTATTATACCAGGTGCGTCGCATTGCAAGACCTCGCAGCTGGAATGCATTATTCCGTCGAGCAGGCGGGCGAGGCACTCCGGTGGCGCTTCGCCAGTGAGAGATGGACGAGCTGACAGGGTTCGTAACACGGCATTGGCCTTGTACTGGCTGGTTATGCTCGGGGGCAGCAACGGGTGCAGGTGAAGTCATGGCGTGTCTGCCCAGGAGGGTTTGGCAGGTCAGCGTCGCCAGAGCAAGAAGAATACAACGCTGCCGAACAGTCCGAACAGCAGGCCCAACCAAAGGAAGAAGAGTCGTTCCAGCCAGTTGAATCGGCGAGGGGGAGTCAAGCGGATGGGCATGTCGTGGTTGTGTGTAGCGGATGCGTGCGCAGGCGGGACGGTCGTGGCCGGAGAGTAGGAAACGGCAGCGGGAGAAGAACCCATGTTAGCCACAGGGTTGGCCAGAGGATCCGCCTGGGGCGTGGAATGGAGCGACTGGTGGGCGGTGGCAGTACTCGCGGCGTGGGCAGAAAGATCGGGGATCGCTTCTGTGGCCTGGGGCAGCAGCAGCCAGCCGCTGCCCAGTTCGGGATCGCTTGGGGTAGCGCGAGCGGGGCCAGTCAGCGTGTCCAGGCTGGAATAGCTACGCGGTCCGGGAACGCCAACAGGTTCTAAAGCGGCCAGGAGTTCGGCAGGGGTCTGAAAGCGATCCTGGGGAGATTTGGCCATCAGCTTATGAATGATTTCGGCCAACGCTACGGGCACTTCCGGGCGCAATTCGCGCAGGGGACGCGGTTCTTCGGCCAGATGCTTGACCAGCTTTTCCATCGCCGTGGTACCCGGGAACGGCACCTGACCGGAGAGGGCGTAATAAAAGGTGCAGCCAAGACTGTATAAATCCGAGCGAATGTCCACCTGCTGGAAATCCCGCCCCTGTTCGGGGGACATAAAATCGGCGGTACCATAAACCTGACCGGCACGACTCTGGCGAATGACCGACTCCACGAGCCGGGAGATGCGTCCCTCCCGGAGATGTGCCAGACCGAAATCTACGATCTTCAGGACATACTCGCCGCCTTTCCGCAAACTGGACGAAGTAGCCGACGACCTGCCCCGTGTTTTGGTCACCAGGAGATTGGACGGCTTCAGATCGCGATGTACCAGGCCGCGTTCATGAGCGTAGTCGAGAGCGGAAGCAGCCTGGCGAAGCAAGATCACGGCCAGACCGATCGGCAACGGTCCGCGTTCTTCGACCAGCTCCTGGAGTGTTTTGCCGGGCACGTATTCCATAGCGAGGAAGTGCACCCCCCGACCGCGATTGGCATCGTAGGCCAGCACGATGTTCGGATGCTGCATCTGAGCCAGCACGCGGATTTCGCGCTGGAACTGCAGGAGTTGCTGCGGATCCCGGACGGCGCTGAGCTTGAGGACTTTGAGAGCGACAATGCGTCCCATACCGGTGTGCACAGCTTTGAAGACCGTGCCCATCGCTCCCTGACCGAGCCGGTCGAGAATCCGATATGGCCCCAGCCAGAAACCTTTCGACCGTCCCAGAAGAATTTGCTCGGCCTGATAAGGAGTGAGTAAACCCTCGGCAACAATGGTGCGGGCCAGAAGTATCGGATCGTCCTCGCGGAGCCGATGCTCCAAAGCACGAATCTGCTCCTCAGCAAGCAACTGGCTGCGGCGAAGGTGGTAAAAAAATTGGTTGCGATCCATAGCGGTTGCCTTTTCCCGGCGTCGCGTCGCTGTTTCGAGTTGCGGTGCCAGCGTAAGTTTCCACACGGAGATTTTAGGAAGTGGCTGTCCCAATTGACAGCGAGTTGTCAATACTCCCACTCAGCGCAGGCAGGTGAGTCGGCCCGTGTGTTGGTAACCACGATGGCACTAAGGCACTAGGCTTTGATGAAGTCAAGGGCGGAGACAGAAAAGCGGAGATGAGTCAGCAGGCACTTGCGCTCGCATGAAGCCAGCAAGTGTTCGTCTGCGCCCTCGTGGTTGCCCTAAGCAAAGAGCGTGCCGTTTCATCCCTGAGTTGGTCGTTGTAACAGCTGCCGCAGGGCCGATTCCAGTTCCGGATATTCAAAGGTAAAACCGTGCTCCTGCAGTTTGCGGGGGATGACGCGGGCACTGCTGAGGAACAGGGCGTCTGCCATTTCCCCAAACACCAGACGGGCGGCGAAGGCCGGCATAGGAAAAATGGTCGGTCGGCGGAGCACTCGACCTAGTATCCGGGTGAATTCCGCATTGGTCACCGGCTGAGGCGAGACGAAGTTGACCGGCCCGCGGAGGGCTTCGTGTTCCAGCACAAAAAGGAAAGCCCGCACGGCATCGGCGATGTGAATCCAGCTCCAGTATTGCTGGCCCGAACCGATGCACCCGCCGAGGCATAAAAGGAAAGGCAAGCGCATGCGTGGCAGTGCCCCGCCGCGATCGCTGAGCACGACCCCTAGCCGACAACAAACTACACGAATCCCTGCCAGAACTGCCGGCTCGGTAGCCGACTCCCATTCCTGGCACACCTGGGCTAAAAAATCCCTGCCGGGTGGACTTTCTTCGGTCAGTTCTTCGTTGCCCCGGTCGCCGTAGTACCCGACGGCGGAAGCGTTCACCAGAACGCGGGGTCTGGGTTCGAGGTTGGCCAGAGTTTGTGCCAGCAGGCGAGTGCTCTGGACGCGGCTGTTGCGAATCAGATTCTTCACTTCCGCAGTCCAGCGGCGCTCGGCAATGCCGTAACCAGCCAGATTTACTGCGGCTTCGATACCCACCAGGGCATTGTGATCCAGTTCGCCGGTTTCGGGGTTCCAGTAGATTTCGTGTGATCCGCTGGCTGGTCGGCGAACCAGCCGGATGACCTGGTGGCCAGCTTCCTGCAGTTTCGGAACCAGGGCGGAACCCAGCAAACCGGAAGAACCGCTTACCAGCACCCGTGCCATGTTGATTTCTCCTATCTGCGATGTGGACTTTCCGTGCCGGTCATTATACTGGTCGAGACTTCCCCTGGTGAGCACGAGGAATCCCTACCGCTGCTTCCGTGATGTCCTGGTTGGTGGCAGCTGCGCTTCAACCACCGATTGGCCGATGTGGGGCTTGCGGACCTCGCTGGGACTTTGTCGAAGCGAAGCAATGGGCGAGCAAAACCGGCTGGCAGTTGGCTGCGCGTATGGGCAGGGGTTTCGTCGGCGAAACCTCACAACTGTGGGCTTCCATAAAACGGTCGCGGCTGCGCCAATCTGCATTCGCTTGCCGGTTAGCGTGCCGGGCAATAAATTGGCTTACACAGCCGACAGGTGCCTGACGAAACGTCGGCGATCCCGGAATGATCACCGCCTGAAGATAAGGAGCCGGCGTGTACGGTTCCATGCGGGATCAGCAAGGCGTTTCGTCGGGAGAATAGGGAAGACGGTGCGAATCCGTCGCGGGGCCGCCGCTGTGTTCGGCCAGGCTCCACGGCTGGGGTAGCCCGAACGGGACTATCCGGCCACTGCGGCTGAAACACGGCTGGTTGGCGAGGCAGGAGAACTGCCGGTGACTCGTCGCCAGCCAGTGTGCCAGGCTGTGGGAAGGCTGTCGTGGAGCCGCTACGAGCCGTCAGCCAGAAGACCTGCCTGTCGGTGTCGGAAATCCACGGTGGAGAATGTCTCCGCCGCGGGGAGGATGCTTCGGCCCTCAAGCATCCGGCGGACGCGCGACTTTCTGCCGAACCCGGGCCGCGTCGGCGCCGCGGGGGCCGAAGCGATCTGCTTCCTCGAAGCCCGGCCCGGCAGAAAGGAACGTGTCATGGTGTGGCAACAACCTAACTCCCACGCCAGGGGAACGCCTGCCGATCTCCATCCGAGCCCTTGTGGCTGCTGGCGTTGGTCACCGTTGCAAAGCGCCGCGGCTTGGCGCCATGGGCCAGCTCAAACTCACGCCAGCCGCTGCCGACACCGCCGCCACGATGAGCCTGCTTGCGCAGTGCACTTGGTGTGGCAGCCACCGCAATTTCGCGGCTTTACGCTGGTGGAATTGCTGGTGGTCATCGCGATCATCGGCCTGTTGCTGGCACTCCTGTTGCCGGCCATCCTGCGGGTACGCGAAGCCGCTAACCGGGCTCGCTGTGCCAACAACATTCGCCAGCTGGTCATCGCCGCACACAATTACGCCAATGCCAACGCCGACGTGCTGCCACCGGGACTGATCAGCGATGCCAATGGCAACACGTACTGGTTCGGCAAAACGTTACCGGGTTCGCCGCTCGGCCAGGTGAACGTAACTGCGGGCTGGCTTACGCCCTATTACGAATACAACCGCCAGGTCACCATGTGCCCGAATTTTCCTAAGGATCGCGTCGTGCTCAAATATGCGGGAGGCACGGGTGGCTACGGTTACAACTACAAATACCTGGCTCCGATTAGCTGGGTGAATCAAGGGGGCGGATGGATCACGCAATGGACACCGATCACCATCGGCCAGGTTCAGGCTACCAGCCGCACCATCGCTTTCACCGACAGTCTCGGCACAGATACCTTCTCGGCGGGAACGCCGAGCAAGCCCGCGCTGATTGAAGTGCCGCTTATCGAACCGCCAAGCTCCAGGTATCCGGCCGTGCATTTTCGTCATGGCAGCGGGCGCGTGGCGAATGTGGCGTTTCTGGATGGGCACGTGGAAGCATATTCCCCAGGCACGCGCAATCCGGCTGCACAGTGGGACCCGCCGTCCCTTACCGCCTTCCGCGATCAATGGAGCATCTTCGACATCGGCACCAACGATGAACTGTGGGACCGCGAATAAGACCGCCATAGTCTCGGATACGCCGGCACCGTAGGCGTGTGAATTCCCCCGCGTTTCTCATAATGGCGGGCTGACGCCCGCAGCTCCTGGCGCACGTCGTTCGCGCGACGGTGAAAAAGCGACTTTTACGCTGCACAAACGCGTGTTCCCACGAAACAAGAGCGGGGGGCGTAAGCCCCCCTGGTTTCGCTACCGCAACTGCAACGCCCCTCGGCGCGGTGTGGATTAACATTCTCATCGGCTGCGTAAGCCCCCGTGCTTACATGAACGCAACTGCAACGGCGTTCACCAACACGCCGCCGGCAGCCTCCCGAACAATTGCGGCACGCCGTTGCAAGTGCATTACCTGCACCACGGCGGGCTTACGCCCGCCGCTCTTGTAGACGTGCGTGTCGGCATGGCAAATCGCGCATTTGCAGCGAACACGCGTTGTGCTACACCAAGAGAGGCTGGCGTAAGCCAGCCGTGAAAACTGTACACCGTTGCCGAAACCTTACCTGCACCACGGCGGGCTCACGCCCGCCGCTCTTGGTCCTCCGCAGGATGTCGGGCCGCGGAAAACGCCGGAATTGCAGTGACAGGCGCGACGTCCGAGCCACGGCTAACGCTTGCGGTGAATGCTGCCTCACGGAACGACCCCGCGAACTCTAAACCTGGTACACGCTTTGCCAAGCCTGACCACGATAGCCGAAAGTCAGGCGCTGGGGATGGAGGATTTCGGCGAGGATTTCGACGGACTCGGCCAACCGTGGCCCCGGACGGTTGAAGAACTGGTTGCCGTCGGCCACATATACCCGCCCATGCCGCACCGCGTACAGGTTCCTCCAGCCGGGCAGCCGTTCTAAGCGGGCAATCTCCGGCCAGGTACGCTCCAAGTCCCAGCCACACGGCAGGATGATGATCACCTCTGGATCGGCCTGACGAAGGTCATCGTAGGGAAGGTAAGTGGAAGGCCGGCCCGGTTCGTCTAAGAGGGAGATGCCACCGGCCAGTTCTACGAGTTCCGGCATCCAATTGCCCGCACTCATGAGGGGATCGAGCCATTCCAGGCAGATGACGGTGGGACGATGGGCGTCGGCTGGCAGTGCGGCACAGAGCTTGTGCATGCATTGCTGCAAACTGGCAACCAGTTGCTGTGCTTTTTCCGCCACACCAAGAGCCATGCCGATATCCAGCATCCCCTGCCAGACGTCGGCTAAACAGTGTGGCTTGAGGGTAACAATCACCGGCAGTGTCGGCATTGCAGTCAGCGGAGTGTCTGGTGAAGGCTTCGCATGCGTCAAACGGCTGCCATCTGCCAGGGACAAATCCATCGGGCAGGCCCCTTCGCCAAGTGCGGCGGCGGTGCTGGGAGATGCGGTCGGGGCACCCGGCAGTGTGCTGCCCGATTCCCAGGAACAAATCGCCCGCTGCACATCTTGCAAACTGACGGCACAAACCTCGCAGTGCTCCTGAGTAACAATCACCGTCGGGCGGAGTTGGCGTAGCAGTTCCGCGTTGACCCAGTACACAGGCTCGCCGCGACGCAGCACTTCGCGCACCTGTTGGTCAATGTCGCGGCTGGTTCCAGAGACGTCAATGCGTGGGCCGGTCAGCACCGGTAGCCGTTTGACTTCCGGCGGATAATCACACTCATGAGAACGGCCAACGAGAAAGCGCCCCATGCCCAGGGCGTAAACAGTTTCGGTAGCGCTGGCCAGTAACGAGACAATGCGTGGCGTCATGTCGAAGTTCCGGTCGCGGGTAGTTGCAGCGGAACTCAGCTGGGCCAGTCCCATGCTGGCCGCGCTGGAGAATTTTATTCAACTTTCAGCAAGCGCAGGGCTTCCCGCCGGGCAACTTCGAGGATGGCGTGCTCGATGGCCTGCTGCATGGCCGACTCATCTGCCAGCAAGGCCTGTGTGTGGGTGTCGCCGGGTAAAGTCGGTTTGACCAGCACATCCGGTTGCAGACCCCGACCGCTTACTGCCTCGCCGTCTGGCAAAATCCACTGGGCCACCGTCATGCGACTGGCGCCCGCCTGGCCACGCGCCAACGGCAAGTCATACTGGACTTCGCCCTTGCCGCGAGTGGGTTGGCCGACGATTACTGCCTGAATCCGCCCCGTCCGTGCGTGCGCTTGCAAAGCCCCGGCCAGGATTTCCGCAGCACTGGCCGTCTCTCTGTCCACTAGCACCACCACTGGCAAATACCAATCATCGCCCCGCTGGGCGAGATACTGATGACTCGATTCCGGCAGGCGACTTTGCAAAACCGCTAACGTGCCTTCGGGAATGAAGCGGTCGGCAAGTTCGAGTGCCGCCCGAACCAGCCCGCCCCGATTCGATCGCAAATCGAGCACGAGTGCACGCATTCCCTGACTGCTCAGCTCTTGCAGGGCCCGGTCGAATTCCCGTACCGTTCCTGGCTGGAACGATTCGATCCGCACATAAGCCACGCCATGCATCGCATCGAGCATGGTCAGGCGGCTCAAACTCGCCGGCATGGCCACGCCCCGACTCAAAGTCCACTGCCGCGTCTGTCCCGCCGGTGTGATGACCGTGATCGCAACCGTGCTCCCTTTGCGTCCCAGCAAGCGCAACCAGAAGCCTTCCAGGCTTTCCTGCTCCACCGGTTCGCCGTCCACGGCAATCAATCGGCTACCGATCGGGACACCGCTTCGGGCAGCATCACTGCCGGGAACAACAGCGGCGACAATCAGTCCGTGATCGGTGGGGCTAATCTCCAGTCCCGGGCTAGCTGTGTGTGGATCGGCGAGCATTTTTTCCAGCAGCAAAGCCGTGGGTGTCAGGTATTCGCCGTAGGCATCCAGGGCTTCGCAGCTGGCCGCCAGGCATTCCCACACCGTCAGGGCCGGCCGCATCTGTTCGCGCACATATAACCGCCGCGCCTGCCGTCCCAATTGTTGCAATAACTCCTGGAAGGACTGCGGCGCGATTGCATGGGCCTGGCGGAGCAACTCGCGGATTCGCTGTTTGCACTCGCTGTCCGGTGGCTGGTGGAATGCCAGCTCGACAAACGCGGGATTGTCCAGGGCCCAGTCGAGCTGCTCGCAACTCCGCCGCCACATGGTTGCCGGCGATGCCTTGCCGAAAAACAAGTGCTCCGCGTATCCGAGAAATTCGCCATACACCGCCAGGGCATCGTCGAGGGGGACCTGTCCCAGCCAAGCGCGCAAACGCGTATCCTGATAGCGTTGGCGAATCCGCTCCTGGGTCAAACAACGGCGCAGTGCTTCCCGCCAGGCGACATTGTCCGGGTCGCGCTCCACTAATTGAACATACACGGCCGCTGCCGCCAACCAGTGGTGAGCCTGTTCGTGTTGTTCGGCCAGGGCGATTAGATCGTGGAGTTCGCTCACCGGCGCCGTCTGCGCCATTGCCCCACCGGCGATTGCCAGCAACGTCAGGAGCCAGGCCGCCACCAGGCCCATACGGTTTCGCCCAGCAGGAAACTGAACTGGTCGGTTCGGGCGAGCGCAATAGGGATGCCATCCAGTCAGACCCATATGCATGTTTCTCTCCGGGTCCTGCCCCAGCATTATGACGAACGGCAGCAGTCCTGGGGCGCATCCTGAGGGAAAACCACCGGTCGGCGTTTGCTATACGTACCCATTACAGCATCGTCCAGTCCCGGTGTCAACCTGGAGTCGGCCGTAGTCAACCGACTTGGTTCGCAGCGAGGGCAGTCGGACGCAAAGCTACCTGTGCACGGCTGCAGCGCTTTCCCGGTCACACGACTGGCTTAGAGCTGGCGACCTCGTATCAGGATGAGTTACGGCACAACCAGCGGCGTATATTCGAGGCGGTAGCGCCAGGGACGCTGGGCCGATTCAAGTCGCGGTACTGGATGGGCGGCGAATTGTTTCCAGACTTCTTCTGCACGCTGCCGCTGGACATCGCCCCGATGCACATGAAAACCGTAGCGTAAAGTGAGGGTTTCGCCCTTGCGGAGCAGGTAAGCCTGGCGGAGATTGAAGGCAGCACTCATCCAGCCATCGTCGCGGGCATGCCAGCTGGTCGGATGACCGGGATTGTCGCGATGGTCGAACCAGGTGATGCCTTCCCAATGCTCCGGGCTACGATCCGCTGCGCCCGATCCGCTTGCGGTTGGGCCGCTGTAATCGGCCCAGCGCGCCGGTTTGGCGAACATCTGTGCCTCGCCGATGCCCCCTTCGCTGTTGCTCAGCCGACCGCCACCATAATGGGCGGAGATGCTCCGTGCCACACGCAGCCCGGCGAAACCGAAGTTGGTTTGTCCCAGCCTCAGTTCGGCCAGCGGTGTCGTGAACTGCAACCACCATTCGATCCATAATTCCCCGTGCGGCAGTGGTTGCAGAATGAGAGAGAAATCCTGTTGCAACAGGAGCGTGTTGTGGGCGTCGAACCAGCCGAGCCGAACCGCCATGCCGCAGAAACTTTCCCCATCCTGGTAATGCAGCCATTGCAATTGTCGAACTTGCTGGCGATTGGTCGCTCGCTCTTCCCAGAAATTGACCCCGCCGACGTCGCGGTGACCGAACCACCAGGAGCGATGGTGATCGTGACTGAAATCGGCAGGATGACCCATCCGCGTCAGCATCCGCCCAGACGGGCCGATCACCGGCCAGAAAAACGGTCGCGGGTGGCGTGAGCCAAAATGCCAGCGCAAGCGTTCGCTTCCCGCTACCCACAACGCTACCTGTTCATCGGGCAGGGGCACAATTTCCACTGGGCCTGGCACTTTTGCTTTTTCCTCCGGCATAGATGACTCCTTTGCGGCGCAATCCTCCGCCAACGATATAGCCTGCGTTCATGACCGGCCAGCAGTGAATGCGAAAGGCCCCGGACTTTTCCGGGCAAGAGCGACGTGTCGAATGTGGTTAGCTGCTAACTCGGTAACGCAGGATGGCGAAAACGCCGACGCCGTAAATCACTGTTAGCGCCATCAGCCACGTAAACGATTCGCCCGGCCGATGACGGTTATCGTGGGGGAAATGGCGTTGGGCAATATCCGGCGGGCGCATCGCCGCTGCGGTGTTTTGGCCGGAAGCATCCTTATCGCGTTCCATAGCGTCGGCTTCCAGCACGACCATACCCTCGTAGGCCCAGCGGGTCGGCATGATTCGGGAGACGGCCTGCATGAGGTCGTGCATTTTATGGATCGGCAGCATGGCTCCGCCCAGCACCACCATCGGGATGAGGACCAGCGGCAACAGGGCAACTGCCATTTCCGAGGTGCGCGCCAACGCCGACATGCATAAACCAATGGCCAACCCGGCCAGCGCCGCTGTCAAGGTGAAAGCATACATAGCCGACAAACTCCCCTGCCAATGGCAGCAAGGAGGAATCAACACCAACAGCACCAGACATTGCACGACACACAGGCCGCCCAGGATGGTGAGTTTGGACAGCAGATAAGGCCACAGTTGCAGCCCGACCATGCGTTCGCGGCGGAAGATTGCCCATTCCCCGACAATTTCCCGCACCGAATTGGAACACCCGAACCACAACGCCGCCAGGCCAGTCAGAAAAATCGTCAACGGTTTGGCCAGCACATAATCTTGCACTTCCCTGCTGGATGCCTGTTTGCCGAAGACCAGCACGACCAGCAACGCGACCACCGGTGCTTGCGCCAGCAAGATGGCACTGCCCCAGGTGTCCCGCCATTTGACGCGGAAACAGCGGCGAATCAGCGTCCAGGCTTGCATCCAGCCGGGCGGTCGCAGGGCGGTGGTGCTGCGAGCCGATTGGCGCGCTGGCGCTGCGGGCTGATTGTCTGAGGACAGTCGGCGGTTCTCGACGAAGTCGCGGTAATACTTCGATTGTCGGTAGGTTTGTACCCAGTGGCTTGTCGGACGACGATTCAGACCCCGCAGGATTTCATCGGGCAGCGGATCGGCTCCCGGTTTGAGGTTCGATATGCCGTGCGGATTGAAAAAATGCACCGCGTCTGGGTACGCCGGGCCGTAGTACACCAGCTGGCCCGGCTCCGGACTATTCCGGTCTTTGGCAATGAGGATGAGTTGGTCGAATAGCCGGTACACGTCCAGGCCCGGCTGGTGGATGGTAACGACGATAGTTTTGCCGCTGTCGGCCAGCCGTCGCAGCGCCTCGACCACCAGCAACGCATCCTCGGAGGAAAGTCCCGAAGTCGGCTCGTCGAGGAAAAGCACCAGCGGGTCGGTGAGCAGTTCCATCGCCAAGTTGACGCGTTTGCGCTGACCACCGCTGATCCCTTTGCGTTCCGGCGAACCGATGAGGACATCCTCGCAGCCCTGCAAGCCCAGCTGGGCGATCACCGCTTCGATCCGCTGGTGGATTTCCGCGTCGCTGTAATCCGTTGCTAGCCGCAGCCGCGCCGAATAGTACAACGCCTCCCGCACCGTCAGTTCGCGGTGCATGATGTCGTCCTGGGGCACATAGCCCATGAAGGGGGAAAAGCGGGCATAGTTGTCGTACAGACTTTCGCCGTTGAACAGGACGTCGCCCTGGCTTGGCCGCAAATAGCCGCACAGGCACATGAGCAATGTCGTCTTGCCGGCGCCGCTGGGTCCCATCAGGGCAACGAGTTCGCGGGGAAACAGTGTCAGCGAGATGTCGCGGATGAGCCATTTGTCGCCGACACGCACGCCGACCTGCCGCGCCTCCACCACCAGCCGTTCGCGGTAGTTCCACTGTTCGAGCCGACCGTCGGGACTGATCCGCAGACAATGCGTCCCGATCTGCACCTGGTCGCCCGGTCGCAGTGCCACGCTGCCCTGCAGTGGTCGGCCATTGACGAACACGCCGCGGGCTGAGCCCTGCGCCTGCACCAGAAACTGATTCCCTTGCTGCAGCAGTTGCGCGGCCTGGAGACCGATCCAGGGATCGGCTCCGAGTTGCTGACGGCCCAAAACGAGCGGCCCGGCCTGGGGAATGGCTGGCGCGGCTGCCGGGCGTGTCTGTAGCAGCTGGCTCACTGGCACCCGATACGTCCCCAGATACACGACATCCTGCGGCGTAACCCGGGCTCGCTGCACCCGCTGATAGACATGACCCACGGCGGTGCCGTTGTACGATTGCAAATCCTCGATATACCACCCGTCCGCCGTCTGCACCAGCCGGGCGTGATACCGCGACACCGTCGGATGGTCGAGCACGACATCGTTGTCGGGCGCCCGACCGATACGCAGGACACGCAGCACACCGCTAGCAACGCTTGCGCCCATTGCGCCGGCGCTCGGCCCAGCCGGGAAGGCCGGCGATGGCACTGCGGCAGCAACGTTTCCCGGCCCACCGGCCATAGCTGCTTCAGCCATTTCGCCCGCTGCCTGCTGTAACACCTGCGACCACGGCAACGCCACGGCATTCGCCAGCACAACCTGGTCGCCCGGCCGAACTGTTACCGCTCCCTGGATGCGCACGCCATGGACGTACGTGCCATTGGTCGAACCCAGGTCTTCCAGCACCCAGCCTGATTCGGTGTGTATCAGCCGGCAATGCCGTGCGGAAACCTGCGGATGGCCGACCACGATATCGCAGTCCGGCGCTCGCCCGATCACCCACTGCCGCTTCCCCACGGCCATGTGCAACTCTCACCATTCCCCCTGGACCTGCTGTCACATCTTAGGAAATCCAGCTGACCGCAGGCTCAGTGCCTTTCGCTACGAATCGGTTCCGCCACAAGTCAGCCTATTCCGCATTCAGGTCGCCGCCACGATTCCCTTGCAGAATGTTTGGCCCGAGGTCCGGTCTGGCACCCTTCTTTACGTAAATGCCGTTTCTCCCATTGTTGCGGCAGGAATTATTGCGGGCGGTGCCGCCGGCGCTGCCGAAATACGCGATGCCGCTTTCCTTGTTGTTCTCGCAGGTGTTGCTTTCCAATTGCGGTTGCGCCTGGCCCTGAACAGCGATGCCATGATGGCCATTCTGCCGGCAGACATTCTGCCGCGCCACGCCCCCGGCAGACTCGAGGTATGCAATCCCGCTATATGTGTTATTCTCGCAGGTGTTGCCCTCCAACTGCGGCTGCGCCTGGCCGCCGACAGCTATGCCCGAGGCCTCATTTTGGGAGCAGATGTTCCTGACAGCTGTGCCACTGGCCTTCCCTTCCGAAAAGTAGCACACGCCGTGGCGTCTGTTTTCCATGCACCTATTGCCCTCCAGAACCGGCTTGGCCTCACCACCAAGGCCGATCCCGTCCGACTGGTTGTTTCTACACGTGTTGTTTCGGGCGGTGCCGCCGGCACTCTCCGAATACGCGATGCCGGATTGTTTATTCCCCTCGCAGGAAGAGCAACAAGTCTCATCAAATGTTTAGCGGTGCTTGCCGCCGCAATCTCCCAGGAACCACAGCAAGCAAGGAGTTCCATTTTCACCTCCTTTCTTTCTTTTTGTGCTTGCCGCCGCAATCTCCCGGGAACCACAGCAAGAGCAGCAGCAGCAACAGCCAAACCAGCCCCGGCCATAGCCATTGCCAATTATTCTCGCAGGTGTTGCCTTCCAGCAGTGGATACGCTTGGTCCTGAACCCAGATACCCGCCAGGCAATTCTGCCGGCAGACATTCTGCCGCGCCACGCCCCCGGCAGACTCGAAGTAAGCAATGCCGCCCTGTTGTATGTTCTCGCAGGTGTTGCCTTCCAGAAGCGGCTGCGCCTGGCCGCCGACATAAATGCCGCGGCTGTCGTTGTTGCGGCAGGTGTTGTTTCGGGCCGTGCCGCCGGCACTGTGGAAATACGCGATGCCGCAGCTTTCGTTATTCTCGCAGGTGTTGCCTTCCAGAAGCGGCTGCGCCTGACCCCGAACCTCGATGCCATGATAGCCATTCTGCCGGCAGACATTCTGCCGCGCCGTGCCCCCGGCAGAATCCCGGTACAAAATGCCGCATCGCTGGTTGTTCTCGCAGGTGTTGCCTTCCAGAAGCGGCTGCGCCTGACCCCCAACCCCGATGCCATGCTTGCCATTCTGCCGGCAGACATTCTGCCGCGCGGTGCCCCCGGCAGAATCCCAGTACAAAATGCCGCAGTCTTTATTGTTCTCGCAGGTGTTGCCTTCCAGAAGCGGCTGCGCCTGATCGCCGACCGAAATGCCGTCGTAGCCGTTGTTGCGGCATAAGCAGTCGGCCACGTGGCCGCGAGCATTGCCTGTGAACCAGATGCCGTCCCCGCCGCGCCGGTTTTGTTTGTCCCAGACACCACCCGTAAAAACGCAATTGCGGATATTGGCGGACCCGCTTTCGACGACGACAACATTGGCCCACTTGTTGCCCACGTGCTCCAGCGTGAGGTCGGCCAGCGTCCATTCCGCGTCGCCGGTAAATTTCAGGGCGAAGCCTTCCTCCCAGGAGAGGAGTCGCGTCTGATCCCGACCGGCGCCGCGGATGATCAGCGATTTGTTGATGACAATGGGCTCGCGCAAGGTAATTTGCCCGGGCGGCAGCAAGATCGTGTCGCCAGCGCGGGCCTGCCGTACCACATCCTCGAATGTTGCGACACCCTGTGCGACACGCCAGGCCCGGGTCTGGGCAGGCGTAGGCGCCGTGGGCGCGCTTGCCGCTGCATTCAGCGCGGTAGCCGATGCGGGGGGTGTCGGTGAGGATAGATACGAAGCGGCTGATCCCGTCGGGGGCCCGGACTCGCGTGGCGGATACACGCCCACAATCCGGAACAGCAGACCGACGATGGTCAAGCCGGGAATAAGCGTTACCAGGGCGATAACAGTGTAGAAAATGGCAGGCTTGGCGAGCAGACGCTTAAGCCCGATCCGCCCGGAAGACTGCCGACGCAGGCCAGACCGGATTGGCACTGGCGAAGCCGGGTCTGCAAATGGCGCTTCCGGTACTCCTGCAGGCAAAGTGGCGGCCTGGCCGGACCCTCCGGCAGGTGCGGTAGGCTCCAGGGCTGGCGGCATGTCGGGACTGGCGGCAACCGTTGGCGCAACTGCCGCGGGGAGTACCGGCGGGCTCGGCCGAGGCGAAACTCGGCCCGGAGACCTGGCACCAGCGGCCGACTGCGGGCCTGGCTTTTCACTCGGTGCATCACTAAGGGTTGCGGACCGCACAAGTTTTCCGGCAAAGCCCTTTTCCACAGCGACAGCAAAGTCCCGGCAGCTGGGGAATCGCTGACTCGGATCGCGTGCTAAGCCTCGCGCGACAGCGTCTGCCACGCCTGGCGGGGCGCCGCATCGCAAGTCCAATCGTTCCGGTTCCGGTCCCATCAGCGATTGAATCAGTGATCCCAGCGAACTTGCATCATAGGGATGCTGGCCAGTAAATGCTTCGTAAACAATCACGGCCAGGGCATACTGGTCGGAGCGACCGTCATAAGGGCGTCCTAGGATCAGCTCCGGCGCCATGTACGGTGGCGTACCCAACGCTGTACCGGTCGACGTTAATTTCGTGCGAGCATCTAGACTGGAACCTTCCTGAACCTTGACCGCCCCCAGGTCGGTGAGATAGGCGACTTGCTCATCGAACAGCACGTTGTCCGGTTTGACATCGCGGTGCACCACATTCTGAGCATGCAGATAATCCAGAGCGGCAGCGATCTGAGCCAGCCAGGGGAAGATGTCGCCCGGACCGGTGGCTAGTTTTTCCTTGAACCGCTGCCGTAAGTTGCCCCCGGAAAGATACGGCATCACAAAAAAGGTATGTGCCTGTGTTCGCCGACATCCAGCACCGGAACGATGTAAGGATGGCGTAACTGCAACAAGGCCCGCATTTCCCGCTGAAACCGCTTGAAGAAAGCCGGGTCTTCTAGCAGAGCGATGCGGGGCGTTTTCAGGGCAACGGTCTGACCCGATTGCAAGTCGGTGGCGCGATAAACGGTGCCCATGCCACCTTCGCCCAAACGGTTGGTAATACGGTAACGACCTGCGACCATCTCCCCTTCCCAGTTGAGGCGCACGCGTGCCATGTTTCGCTCCTGGGTGAACTACCGGTCGAGTTTATATTACCAGTGTGCTGGCCTCTGTCTAACACTCGTCCGGCAGATTTGTCCGGGGGCTAGCCCACGGCGAAAAACGTTACCGCCACAGCGGACAGGTTGGCGTTGCCCGACGGATGCCCGGCTGGATGACCGTCAGGCCGACGCCGGAGCATGGAGTCGCACCAGCGGTGATTTTCAGCGAAGTTTCATTTCCGTTTCATGCGGCGTTAATCACGGGCGGGGTAGAATCGCGCGGGAACGGAGCCCCAGCCAGGTCAGCCGCACTGACACGCCAGCGGAACTTTTGCGGGCGAGCGGCGTCTATGAAGAACGGACTCCCCGGAAAATTTCCCGTCCTGTGTCTGTCGTGAAGCGACTGGTGCTGGCGGCAGAAGGCTCCCCTAATCGGCTCGGAAAATCCTATCGCAGGAGCCAGACATGGCTTTCGATTTCACGGCTACGCAATATGCGCACCTAGCGGCCCTGGTCTGCGCCACGATAACCCTGGTGGTGGTCTTACTCGGCATCCTCTGGCCAGCGCTGTATCGCCGACTGCGACTGGCGCAGGTGAGTTGGCCGGCCTGGTTGGCTATGTTCGGCATATTCGCCTGGGAAGCGATCAGCACTCTGGAAAATCTCGTGGAGAGCTGCTGGCGGCCCATGGTTTATGCCACCGGCGTGGTGCTGGGCGTGAGTCTGGCCGGGATCGTGACCCGCGTCGTCTGGCTGAACGCTATCAGACGCTGGCTCGGCGATTGGCTGGTGTGTGGTCTGGCGAGCATCGTCTTCGCCCTGGCGCTGGACGGAGCGGCGACAGACAATATCCCGTTGTTCGAAGAATCGGAGTACGTTACGCCGGCGATGCTTCTCGGTGCGGGCAATCACCAACCCAGCGATAAACAGGCTTACACCGACAGCGGTCGGGTGATCCCGCTATACACCGCTGCCAACAAGCCCTCCCTGCCGGAACGGCGTCTGCCCGATCCGGGCGTGTATTGGCCGGAGCATGCTTTCGGCAGCAAACTAATCCGCACGGCCGAGCCCGACCCGAATTACAACTGTCACGGCTGGGTGTTCACAGGCGGCCGATTCATCCTTGCCCCGGATGCCGTCGAGATGATCCTGCAGGACAACGGCTACTATGAGGTGCGCAGTCCCCGTGTCGGCGATATTGTCGCTTATTACGACCAAGGCGGCTTGATCACGCACACGGGCATCGTTCGGGCTGTGGGCGAAGAGGATTTTATCCTGGTCGAGAGCAAATGGGGTTGCAGCGGCGGTCGCTATCTGCATTTGCCGGAGCTGTGGTTTTCCGCTCGCCATGTCTATTACCGAACCGACCGCGGTTCGCATCTGGTTCGCGGGCTGGAAAAGCTAGCAGCACCGCCGTTGGTCGGGAAAGTGCCGCGAGCGGAATCCGCCCGTGGTCACGCTGAACTAACCCTTACCGCTCCTGGACTCGGCATACCCGGGCCGAAGCGTCCCAGCGAGTGAATTGGCTAAAGGGCTAACCACAAAGACAGCAACAGGTGGTTAATAGCGAACTAAACGGCTAGCCACAATGGCACCAGAGCAGCACGGCAGGCTGAGGCCCGCTGCTCCTGTGCCCGTGTCTTAGCGGTTTACTTTTCAAACGCCACGACGATTACCGAACAGTTCGATATGCAGCCGCGGGCAATAGCGATACCCCAGCTGTTTGCAGGCTTCGACGAGCCATCGGCCCCGCTCTTGCAGTTCTTGCGGAGTTATTCCTTGTGGCATGAGGAGCACGCGTTGGCGCGGCACGGGAGGTAGCTGGGAGAGGATTTGTTCTACTTCGGCCAGGTCGCGCGGCTGGTCGATGACGAATTTGAGCTGGTATTCGCGGTAATGCTCCAAAAACTGCCGTAGCACATCGAACTGGAGACGGCGTCGTTCGTGGAGTTCGGCCCAGCGTCCGCCGTTGCGATGCCAGGGCGTGGAGTTGCTGAGTTTCGGGCTGAGGCTAAGCAGGTCGCAGACCACCTCGCGGTAAATGGTGCCGGCCGTCTCGATGGTAATATGCCGGCCCCGCTTTTGCAATGCCGTACACAACTCGCCTAACTGGCGAAATAGGAACGGCTCACCGCCCGTGATCACCACGTGATGAGCCGGATAACGTTCTACTTCTGCCACAATCTCTTGCACTGACCAGGTTCGCCCTTCGGGATACCAGGAGGCGTACTCAGTATCGCACCAGCGACAGCGCAGATTGCAACCGCTGACCCGGACAAAGACCGAAGGCGTCCCGGCCAGCAATCCTTCCCCCTGAATCGAATAAAAGATTTCCGCCAACCGCATGACCGACCTCGAAAATCTTCGACTCTGTCATTCTATCCGTAACCACGAACACAGGAGCGGCAGGCGTCAGTCCGCTGTGGTCAGCACGATGGCTCTGGTTTGTTTCCTCGCGTCTTCGTGTCCTGGCGGTTTTCACTTGCGGACACAGATTTGCTCTTGCGTTAGTTCAGCGGTTTGGACTACCATAGCCAGGCTAAACTGGCTGATCCCTATTGCGAGTCCCCGGCAAAGAACCGATGTCTAGCCCTACACTTGCGGAAACCGCCTCCGCCTCCGCGACCTGCACCGATACCCGCAGCCGATGGCGCACCCGCAGGGCGCGATGGTGGCTGATGGCAATTGCCACCGTCGTCGTCGCCGGACTACTGCGGATCGCTTATCTGATCTGGTTCTGTCCGCTCGACCTGGCACCGGATGAGGCCTATTACTGGGACTGGTCGCGGCAACTGGACTGGTGCTATTACAGCAAAGGGCCGCTGGTCGCCTGGCTCATTCACGCCGCGGAGCTAACCTCTGGCAACTGGTTACGCGATCCGTACGGCACGGCTATGCCAGTTGTGCGACTGCCGGCAGTTGTGTGCGGGCAGCTTTTGGCCCTGGGCTGCTTCTGTTTGACCTGGCAGGTGAGCGGCTCGGCAGCGCTCGCCTACCTGACCATGCTCGCTTTCTTGTTGACACCGCATTACAGTGCCGTCAGCACGCTCATGACCATTGACTCCCCGTATCTCTGCTGCTGGCAATGGGCCCTGGTCTGGGCCTGGCGCGCGCTCGGTTTGACGGCGAGCAGAAACGGGGCGGCAGACCCACGCGCATCCGCCGGCACAGCCCTCCACGCGAAAAACGAACCGCCAGTCGCGAATCGCGAATGGCGAATAGCTCCTGGCATTGCCGACTGGTTGCTACTGGGGCTGATCATCGGCCTGGGCACTCTTGCCAAACCGACGATGGTGTTGTTTCCAATGTGCCTGGGGCTGTTTCTGATCGGGTATCATCCCCACCGTAGGCTGATGTATTCCGCTGGCCACGGTGGGCTGACGCCCACTTCTTCTGGTTCCCTTCGGCCAGTGGCTCAACCCCGGACTGGGCAGCGTGGATGGTGGTGGCGGTTTGCCGCTATGCTCGCCATCGCCGGGCTGATCGCGGGAGGGCCAATCTTGTGGTGGAATGCTCAGCACGACTGGGTTACTTTTCGCCACATTTTCACTCAGGCTACGTTTGCCGGCACGGCACGCTGGCGGTTCTGGGGCTGGCTGGAATATGTCGGCGTGCAGACGGCGTTACTGTTTGGCGGAGGAATGATCGCCTGGCTCGCCGCTTCTTTGGCCGCCGTACGCTCGGGCCTCTGGCCACGGGGAGCTAGCACTAACCGCTCCCGGCCGCTCTCGGGCCAGCTCCGATCCGCACGCTGGTCCAGCCCACTGCGATTGCCGTCCCAGGTCGCTTGGTTCCTGCTGTGTTTCTCCTGGCCTGTCTTCATCGTCTTCGCCGGGTTCAGTCTGCGGACAGGCATTCAACCGAATTGGCCAGTGTCGGCTTACCTGGCGGCGATCCCGCTCGTCGCTGTCTGGATTTACCGCACCCGGGGCGCGACTCGCTGGCTTTTCCGCTGCTTTCGCGCCATTTTCGCTCTCAGCGCCGTGCTGGCACTGGCCGCCAACGGGATTTTGCACTGCCCCGACCTGGCGTACACAACCGGCCTGCTGCCCACTTTGGCCAGGCTCACCCGCCAGGACGACAACGCTCAGTGGCCACGTCGCTTCGATCCCACCTGCCGGTTACAGGGCTGGCGCCAGCTCGCCGATGCCGTGCACGACCTGCGCCGGAAGTATCGGCAACTCGGTCAGGAACCCATCCTCGCTTCCACGTATTATGGCACCGCCGCCGAACTGGCTTTCTATCTGCCCGACCAACCGCGGGTCTATTGTCTGAACCGCGTCAATGACCTGCGACTGTCGCAATACGATCTCTGGCGACCAAATCCGACTGCCGACCCCGAACACTTCACTGGTCGAACTTTCCTCTGCATTGGGCCACAGTCAGCCCGGGCCAGCGCGGGATTCGCCAGCTTCCAGCTCGTCGGCACCGTCGTCGTAGATCGCCACGGCTACGAAATCGCTCGCGAATACATTTACCTGGGTCGCGGATTTCGTGGCTTTCCGCCCGGCCAGAACCCGCCGAGTTATTGAACCATCGATCCAGGCACGGTGGGTGTGCTCGCCGAAGCAATGAGGCACGTTTAGCTGGTACTCACGCAGCCTGCCCACCGGGAGCGGTAGAGGTAAGCGCATCGCGGCCACCAGATTTTGGCCAGACGGTCAACCGCACTACTGCCGTTCGCTCCCCGGCCGAGTTGTAGAAATAAATCCGCCGATCTGCACACGCCCAGATCGCCTGGGTGCGCAATCGCCTTGGCCCGCGCACTTCAAACAACAGACCGGCGAAGCCACCGTGTCGCCGTAAGGGTTGTTCCAACAACTGGGTTTGTTCCGGGTCTAACGCATCCTGATGACATAGCTTCTCCAGCACAAATCGCCGCAGGTCGTCCAGTGTTGCCAGCGCTACTGTCTGCCCTAGGTTGCCCATTGCCACTTTCCCTGTGCTGGCCTGGCAAGGGCAATATCGGCAACCACACGGCCAATCCTCAACCGCCCTGGCAAGCCGGCTAGGTATGCCCAGGCTTCAAATCCGTCCCAGGCATTCCAGAGCGCGAAAAACGGCGATGCCGACGGCAGTAGCTAGATTGAGACTGCGCACCTTGCCGCTGATCAGCGGAATGCACACCCGACACTGCGGGTATTCCGCCAGAAGCTTGTCCGGCAGACCACGCGATTCGCAACCGAAAACCAGACAATCTTCGTCCTGATAGGCGATCCGGTGATACGGCTGGCCACCGCGTGCCGTAAACAGCCACAGACGACGCCCGGCCAGATGTTCTAAGAATTTCTGCCAGCTTCCATACTGTCGCCAATCCACGGCGTGCCAGTAATCCACGCCCGCTCGCCGTAATCTCCGGTCATCCAGACGAAAACCGAGCGGCCCGACCAGATGCAATCGGCAACCGCTGGCCGCACACGTTCTCGCTATGTTGCCGACATTGGGCGCTATTTCCGGTTCGACCAGCACCACATGCAGCATGGTGCATACCTCACGGCCTGGTTTCGTCGCACCGCCCTCTTCCAGACCCGCCGACCAGGTGTTACATCTTACCCAACCGCTATGGCCCGCATCCTTGACTATCGAAGTGCCCCGTCCTGGTCTCGTCAACGCCTGCCAATCCCCCTGCCGATGCTTAGAGTGCTAATAGGAACGCGTTCTCCGGAAATATTGCGCGCATAGCCGCTCGAACGAAATTCCTGCGGCTGCAGTCACCCCGACAGGTACCCCTTGCTGACTGAGCAAGCCATGATCGCGCAGCTGTGGAATTCGCTATGTCAGCATTTGCGTCGGACAGCGCGATGGACCGGTACGGCCATGCTGATTATCGGTATCCTGGCCGGCGTCTGTGTGTTCTGCAGTGTGGAAGTTTTCGGCTCAACTATCGCTGGCTTCCTCGGCCGGGATCCCGAATTCGTCCGCCCTTTGGCCGAACTGGGCGAAACCCTCCGGCTCACCACCATCCGCTTCTTTGGATATGCTGCAGGGCTATTACCTCTGGTTTGGCTGATCAGCAGCTTAGCGTTCTTGCTGGAAGATGGTCGCGGCGTCTGGGTCCTGCGACTGGTCGGCTGGTGGACCTTGCTCGTTTCCGTGCCAGCCACCTTCGCCGCTTTTCTACCCGATCGTCCGCCGTATGCCGGCCTCCTGGGCATGGCACTTTATTCTACCGCTGCCGAATACTTAGAGCCCCTCTATATTCGCATCCTGGCTTGTGTCGTCAGTTTGCTCGCTGTCGGCTTAGCACTGGATACCTGGCTGATCCAAGCCTGGCGTCTAAGCTTGCTGTTATCCCGCCGATTCTGCCGATTCGCTTTCTCCCGGTCAACACTGGTGGCGCCCAGCAGCAAAGTCGCTTCTAATCGGCCTGCTGATCGTTCTCCCCGCAAAATTGAGGAAATTCCCATTCGCGTTTATGACCGAATACGATCCAGCGACGTCAGCAGCGACCCGATCGCTGACCGACTGGAACGGGCTTCGCATTCCGCTTCCCAGAGTTCCCGAAAACTTCCGCCACTCGACTTGTTAGACGACCCCGATCCATTCCCTATCGAGTTGCACGAACAGAAATTGCGCGAACGCGCCGCCAAGCTCGAACAAACCTTCGCGGATTTTGGCTATCACGTCCGCGTGGTGGGCATCAACACCGGCCCGGTAATAACCCAATATGAAATTGCCCTGGAGACCGGACTTCGTGTCAACAAGATCACCTGCTTGGCCGATGACTTAGCTCTTAACTTGAAAGTACCCAGTGTTCGTATCGTCGCTCCTATCCCCGGCAAGGACACCGTGGGCATCGAGGTTCCTAATGATTATCGCGCGACCGTGCGCATGAAGGAAGTGTTGCAAGCGGCCGGAGCCACGGCTCTGCAGATGAGAATCCCGCTCTTCCTCGGTAAGGACACCGAGGGACGCCCTCTCGTCTATGACCTGGCGGATATGCCTCATCTCCTTATCGCTGGCCGTACCGGTACCGGTAAGTCCGTATGCATGAATGCGATCATTCTTAGTATCTTGATGACTCGGCGACCCGATGAGGTGCAAATGATCATGATCGATCCTAAAATGTTAGAGCTTAGCGAGTACGGCAATATCCCCCACCTAATTCACCCCGTGGTCAAGGATGTCAGGAAGGCCGAGGCTATTCTCGCCTGGGCGGTGGACAAGATGGAGGAACGTTATGACTTGCTTAGCCGCGCCCGTGTTCGGAATATCGCTGCTTATAACGAACTCGACGAAGCCGAAATCTACCGCCGAATCCACCCCGAAGATGAGGATGAAAAAGCCCGCATTCCCAAGCGGATGCCTTATATCGTCATCTTTGTGGACGAGATGAACGACCTGATGATGACCATGCGCAAGGAAGTCGAGGGCCATATCATTCGATTGGCCCAGAAATCCCGAGCTGCCGGCATCCATCTAGTAGTGGCCACGCAAAAACCGACTGTGGATGTGATCACTGGTCTGATTAAGTCTAATTTGCCGGCACGCATCTGTTTTCAGGTCTCCAGCCGCTCCGATAGCCGCGTTGTCCTGGATGAAATCGGGGCCGAGAAATTATTAGGTAAAGGGGATATGTTATTCCTGCAGCCGGGCACCAGCACCTTGATTCGCGCTCAGGGAACCTATGCCAGCGACCGCGAAATCACGAGAGTTGTCGAATATCTCGCCCAGGAGCCCTGTTTTTCGCGAGAACTGATCCAACTAAGCACCTCGAAAAAATCGAAAACCGACGCCCAAGAGCAGAACGGGCGGCGACCGGACGAACTCTATGAACAGGCGGTCGAGATTGTCATTCGTGAGCAACGCGGCAGCGTCTCCCTGCTGCAGCGTGTGCTAGGGATCGGCTATGGTCGTGCCGCCCGACTCATTGACTGGATGGCCGAGGACGGAATCGTGGGTGCTTATAACGGCAGCAATGCACGCCAGGTGTTGATTAAGCCCGAAGAATGGGAGATGATCAAGGCGCAGCGCCTTTCAGCTGCCCGCCTCGATAAAGACATCTAGCTGCTGCCCGACGTATAGCGGAAGTTCGGGATTTTCCACCGCGTAAATCACCTGCAGCACACGCGTGTCCACGCGTTCGGTATTTTCACCAGTCAGCGATTTCTTGGGAACGACGTAGGGTTCGACGCGTACGAAACGCAGGGAGTATTCGTGGCGAGGATAGCCCCGAACGTACGCCTTCGCCGGTGCCCCCGGACGAAACCGGGGAATATCGTATTCGTCTATATCCACACGAACATGCACTTCCGACATATCTCCTAAAACGAAGGCCGGCGCTGCGCCGGGAAATGACACCGCTATATATTCCCCGGGGCGAACATTGCGCTGCAAGATAACACCATCCATAGGCGCTCGGACTAAAGCGCGTTCGATTTCGGTTTCCAGAGCCTGGATTTGCGCCTTTGCTTGTTCGACCTGAGCACGGGCAATCTCTTTATCTCGTTCCCAGGCTCCTGCTTCTAATAAGCGCAACTCCGCCTCCGCCTGTGCTAATTGTTGTTGAGCTAAGTCGCGTTGCAAACGTTTCTGATTATACTCCTCTTCGGCGATCTGACCAGTGGGCCAGACACGCTGAGCGCGTCGGAAAAGGTCCTCGGCCAATGCCAGCGCTATCTGAGCCGCAGCCACTCGCGCCTGGGCAGGAGGGACTTCTTCAGGCCGCGGCATCGCTTCTAATTTTGCTAACTGGGCCTCGGCATAACGCAATTGCGCCTTGGCCTGCTGCAGTTGTGCACGCAAGTGCCGATCATCCACACGCAATAATGGATCACCTTTGCGCACACGCTGCCCTACCTCCACATAGATCTCCAGCACTAAGCCAGGAATCGCCGGAGCAATCTGGACGTTTTCCATGCGCGCCTCGACCAGGCCCGCTCCGGCAACCGTATAGGGATAGTGACTGGTCGGGGGTGGCGTCTTAGGCTCTAATACGGCTTCCTGACGCTGCGTGGAATACACCCGATAAATGGCCCAACCAATTAAGAGCAGTGCCAGGGTAGGCAGCAAATAGCGACGGATCATGATCTCGCTCCAGAAGTCAAGGTGGATGCAGCGCCTGGGACCTCCTCGCGCACAACGATACCGTCATTCATATAGATTATCCGCTGGCCAAAATCGAAGATGCGGGCATCATGGGTCACTACGATGACCGCACGATCCGGCCGTACGGCCACCCGTCGAATCAACTCCATAGTGCGTCTTCCGGATTCCGCATCCAGGGCCGCTGTCGGTTCATCGCAAACCAGGAAGCGCGGGTTGTGCACCAGAGCGCGAGCGATGGCCACGCGCTGCTGCTGTCCGCCAGAAAGTTGATGTGGATAAGCATGCATGCGATCTGCCAACCCTAATTCTTCTAATAATGCCGCTGCTTGCCTTAGCGCCTGCCGACGCGGAACACCCTGAATCAGCAAAGGAACCGCCGCATTCTCCTGGGCCGTCAGCGCCGGCAGAAGGTTATACTGTTGAAAAACGAAACCGATCTCCCTTGCCCGCAGCCGCACCAGTTCCCGCGAACTCATTTCGTGCAGGCGATGTCCGAGGACTTCCACCTCACCGGAAGTCGGATATAACAGACCGGCCAAAATACATAATAAAGTGGTCTTGCCACAGCCTGATGGCCCGACGAGAAGGGCGAGTTCCCCAAACGGAATTTGCAAGTCCACGCCCCGCAGAGCATAGACCGGCTCACCGTCGCCGAAGACCTTGATTACTTTCCGGCAAATTACTGCCAGGTTCATAGTTCGCCTGCTAAGCGCGAAAGACCTGCGCCGGTTCTAATACCAGCACCTTGCGCAGGCTGAAAATACTGGACAAGCCGATGATCACGAGTACGGCAACGCCGGTGCCGACCATCACTTGCCAGGGCATAAAAAACGAAAGTCGGTCCGACCGTTCCGCCAGCACGCCAAACCCCGCTGCCAGACCTATGCCGAACCCATAACCAACCACCCCTACAAAAAGCCCCTGAAACAGAATCATGCCGATCAGACGCAGATTGGTTACTCCCATGGCTTTCAAGGCACCGAACTGTCGCAGGTTCTCGATGGTAAATAGATAGAAGGTTTGCCCGGCGATGGCGGTGCCGACTAAAAAGCCTAATAACACCGTCGTACCGAAATTGATAGGAATACCCGTGCGGCGGAGATAATACCAGATAGTCATCCAGGCAAACTCATCCCGAGTAAGCGCTTTGAGGCGGGTTTGCCGTGAGATTTGCTCACTAACTTGCCTGGCATCTAAGCCTGGTTTCGGGGCCGCCAGGATAAACGAGAGGGCCTTGCGCTCCTGCGGGGCGAAGCGTACCGCCTGACTGAACCGAGTATAGATGATCGGAAACGTTTGGAACGTGCGTGAAGCTTTACATATACCGACGAGCACGGCCCGCCGATCGTTCATTTCAAAAGTCCGCCCCAGAATATAAGGTTCTCCCGGCCAGAGATAGCGATAGCCACGTTCATCCATAATCACCGCATCCGGCTGACGGAGGTCTTCGAGCCTGCCCAGAACGATTTCCCGAGGCGCACCTACCATATATGTGTCATCCAGACCGAGGATCATCATCTGCTGGAATTTGCCGTCGCTGAAGCGAGCGCGACCTAACCCCTTGTAGAATCGTGCCGCCCAGGCCACCCCGCTGACACCGCGCACCCGCATCAACTCGTTTTCGGACAGCGGCTTGATGTCGTCCACGAATTGCATGCCCGGGTCCATAACCCAGATGGGAGCGTCTTTGGCATCATAAATCTGACTACTTGCCGTCAGCAGCAAGCCACAAAAAATGGAGCTTTGCTGAGCAATCAGGAGGGTAGCAAAGGTAATCCCCAGCAAAATTCCGAAGTACTTCGCCCGATCGCCGGTCAACATCTGAAAGGCAATCCAGGTCATGCTCTTGCCTCCGGAGCAAGGCATTTATCGCCCACATCGCGGCGTGGTCGCGACTTGGCAATGGCTCGAATACCGGCGAGACTGAAGCGGAAAATATGATCGGTCAGGCCCTCGATATCTTCTAATAATTCGTTTCCTTGCCGACCTAATAACAACGATAATACAGAACGGCACAGGCGATAATAAAGGCACTGACCAACAATGCTGAACGCCAGGCGATATAGTGTTTGCGAAGGAGGATGCTCCGGCAGGAATTCACGGAGGATATTGAGGAGCGCCAGAAAATTAGGTCGCACGAATTCCCGCACAAACCGCCGACACGCGCGGGTTGGCCGCACCACCTCCGACATAATCAACTGCGCTGGCCAGGCGGGCTCTTGCTCCCGCACCACACTACGCAGCATATTCTGAATAAACTGCCGCAACTTGCTTTCGGGAGGATCGGCTTCTGACCAGGTCAGGATGGGTAGGTCTCTCGTGCATTGACGTGCGGCTAACCGTACCGCTTCCAGATATAAGGTTTCTTTATCGCGGAAGTAATAGTTTACGGCACTGATGTTGACGCCGGCCCGCCTGCAGATTTCGCGCACGCTAACTGAGCGATAGCTGCGCTCCGCGAAAAGTTGCCCTGCAACCTGCAAAATCCGTCCCCGAATGTCATTATTCATGACAAGCGCCCATTTGAATCGTTCGTTTCAAACGTTCGTTTGAATAATTCTACCAACTGACCATTATTGGTCAAGGGGTCGCGCAAGCGGCAAGCCGATGACTCCTGGTCGCCATGTCCCAGAGCAGGCTCGGTGGATTGCTCGCCCCCAGATGCCGGGTCGGTAGCGCACAGAAATGGTCCCAGGATGTGCAGTACTCACGCCGGACCCGGCACCGGCGATGCGTCGGCAGCGGACAAAAATGATCCCAGGATGTAAACTTATAGCACCGAGAGTGGCGGACGATAATCCATGCTGAGGTGAAGTATGATTCGCTTGCAATTGCCGGATGGAACGGTGCGAGAATTTCCGGAAAGGATTCGGCCGCAGGAAGTCGCAGCCCAACTACAAGGGCGTGATAAGAAGGAAATTGTGGCGGCGGCGCTGGACGGCCAGATCGTCGACCTCAACCGCCCGCTCAGCCGTGCACTTCTCCAGGAACTGGGGCTGAAGGAGGTCCCGACCCTGCGGCTGCTAAGCACGAGCGATCCGGAGGCTCTGGATGTATTGCGACACAGTGCTGCCCATATTATGGCGCGGGCGGTGCTGCGCTTATACCGCGGAGCAAAACTAGCTTTCGGGCCGGCAACGGAGAGCGGTTTTTACTACGATATAGATGTTCGCCCGCCTATTCGGGAAGAGGATTTCCCCCGCATAGAGGCGGAGATGCGTCGGCTGATCCAACAGGCCGAGCCATTCGAGCGCCTCGAATTGCCCACGGAGCAGGCCCGTGCTCTGTGTGCGGATCTGCAGCAGACTTATAAGGTCGAGCATATAGAGGAACAGCTAAGGCAATTTCCGCGGCTAAGTTTTTACCGACAGGGGGAGTTTCTCGATCTTTGCCGTGGCCCGCATCTGCCGCACGCCGGTTATATTCGCGCTTTCAAGTTGCTGAGCATTGCTGGGGCCTACTGGAAAAACGATGCCAGCCGCCCGCAATTGCAGCGGTTGTATGGCACGGCATTCTTTCGCCAGCAGGACTTAGAAGCTTTCTTAGAGCAACTGGAAGAGGCGAAAAAACGGGATCATCGCATTCTGGGCAGGCAGCTGCGGCTCTTTACGTTGTCGCCGATGGTTGGAAGTGGTCTGGTTCTCTGGATGCCTCGGGGGGCAACGATCCGCCATATTCTGGAAACCTTTATTCGCGAGGAGTTGGTCAAGCGTGGTTATCAACCGGTATATACTCCGCATCTCGGTCGGCTGGAGCTGTATCGCACGAGTGGTCATTTTCCTTACTACCGCGATGCTCAGTATCCGCCACTCTATGTACATCCATTAGGACAAGCGGTGGACACCTGGGCGGAGTTGCTCGCTGCGGGAAAACTCACACCGGAGCAGGAATCGGCATTCTTGACTCTGGCCAAAAGCTTCGGAATAAATGTTAGCTCCTATGAGCATGCGGAGAACGATGCTAATAAGATACGCGCCCTGCAGGATTGGCTTGCCGACCAGGAAGCTTATCTAGTCAAGCCGATGAATTGTCCGCATCACATTCAGATTTATAAGGCGGAGTTGCGAAGCTATCGCGATTTGCCGGTTCGTTTAGCGGAATTTGGTACGGTATATCGCTATGAGCAAACGGGTGAACTATCCGGCATGACACGCGTGCGTGGTTTCACGCAGGACGATGCCCATCTGTTCGTAACGCCGGAGCAAGTCGAGTCCGAAATGGTATCGAATCTGGAACTGGTCCTGTTTGTGCTGCGAAGTGTCGGCTTGACGGATTATCGTGTGCGAGTCGGCCTGCGTGACCCGGCCAGCACGAAATATGTCGGCAAGGATGAAAACTGGAATCGGGCGCAGCAGACGTTATTAGATATAGTGCGACAACTGAATATGCCTTATAGTGCGGAGATAGGCGAGGCGGCGTTTTATGGGCCGAAGATTGATTTTGTCGTTCGCGACTGTTTAGGACGCGAGTGGCAACTGGGGACGGTGCAGCTGGACTATAATTTGCCAGAGCGGTTTGAACTGGAATATGTCGGTGCGGACAATCAGCGACACCGGCCTATCATGATCCACCGGGCGCCCTTCGGCTCGCTGGAGCGATTCTGCGGGATTCTAATCGAGCATTTTGCCGGGGCATTTCCGTTATGGCTGGCGCCCGAGCAGGCACGGGTGCTGCCGGTGAGCGACCGGTTCCAGGAATACGCGCGGCAGGTGGAAGCCCAGTTGCGGGAACGAGGTTTTCGCGTAAGCTGCGACTTGCGACCGGAGAAGATCGGCGCAAAAATTCGCGATGCCCAACTGGAAAAAGTCCCTTATATGCTTATTGTGGGCGAACGCGAACGACAAAGCGGTGGGGTAGCTCTGCGCGACCGCCTCGAAGGCGACCTAGGACTCCTGCCACTCGCGACGGTAATCGAACGGCTGCAACTAGAGGTCAAGGAACGAACCATCCGGCAGGTGGCCCGCAGCGCTATAGCACTAAGTGAACGGGGTACTCGCTTTGAAACTTAGCGGAGGTCTCGCCCATGGTCATTACTGGTTCCCTGTGTGTTCTACTGGCAGTAAGCCAGGCAGCGAATCCTTTGCGCACCGCGGAATATGAAGTGCGTCCGCGCATCCATGAGGAATTCGAGGCCAAGAATCCGGAACTCTACAGGCTTTCCAGCGCAGCATTTCGCTATCAGCTGCGCTGGTTGCAGACGGACACCGATTCAGGATTGCGAATCTATGAGATTAAGTTTCCCAGCGCCCGGCCGTCGCGATGGGAGGTAAACAATACGGTTTACGCAACTTATTATGAACCACGGCAGGTGAAAGGCCAGCGCGTGCCAGCGGTCATTGTGCTAGATATTCTGGATGGTCGGCAGCGGGTAGCGCGAGCGCAGGCTCTTTACTTAGCAGCGCGCGGTATAGCCGCCTTGACTTTATACTTACCGTATTATGGTCCGCGTCGGCCTGGCAACGTGCGGTTGTTGTCGCCAAATCTGGAGCATACACGCGAAGCGATGGGACAGGCTGTGACTGATGTTAGGCGTGCCGTCGCGATCTTGTTAAGCCGCCCGGAGGTTGACCCCGAGCAGTTGGGCATTCTCGGGACAAGTTTCGGCAGTTTCGTAGCGGCATTGTCCGCGGAGATGGAACCTGCCATTCGCCGCGTAGTGCTTATGTTAGGGGGCGGGGGACTTGTCGAGGCCTACTATAATCATCCCCGTGTTGCACCTTATCGCAGAATCTGGGAAGCTCTGGGCGGAACTAAACAGCGCTTAGAGGAACTGCTTGCCCCGCTGGATCCGATCACCTACGCGTCGCGACTCCGGGATCGGCAGGTGGTGATATTAGCAGGCAAGCGGGATGAGATCGTCCCACCAAAAGCGGCGGCAGCGCTGGCGGAAGCCGCTGGAGCAAAACTCATCTGGTTCGATTGCACTCACTATGGGGCGATCCTGTACTTTATTCCGGCCATGGAAATATGTATCCGCCAGGTGTGCCGGGAGTCAGCGGTGAACTAGCTTAGCAGTCGCGTGCCGGGAATATAGCCTGGCTGTCGGCTGACTGAGGTGCGGGTGGGAGCGGCAAGAGGCGGGAGCATCTTTATTCGCGAAACCGCTCGCCTTAGTTTCGTAAAGGAGTCTAACAGTTTCAGGTGCGGCAGACGATTTGCTTATAAACCGGTTGATCGCGATAACTAAGGACGAGGGCATCCTAGTTGTCAGCCACGGGGCCTATCACGAGTCGGTTCTGCTGTGCCGGACTGGTTTCCTAGGACTTCGTGCCCAATTCGCTTTGGGCCAGGCGGCGGTAGCGATGACCCGATCCTGCCAGCTTCCGAAAACCACTGTGCCGGGTAAAACAAACCCCAGGCGTTGGCTGCGGTTGTTGACACGGAGGCTGCGAATTGCTGGTTGACGCTGCTGCTTGACAGTGATCCAACCGGCTTCGATAGCATCGAGCAAGCCCACGAAGTCGTTGGGTAGTGTGGTCGTGGTGGGCGCTTCCAAGAAATAGACGCGGAGTGCGTGGCAGGTCGGAGCGGATGAACGGTCAGTGAACTCACAGCAAATCTCTTGGAGCTTCAGGGTCAGCGTTTGCCCATCCGGTGGGCTAGTTTGTGGGCCGAGCGTGTTGTTGGAAATTAACGCGGCGGGGAGCAAAAACAAGACAAGTTTTTGCCATACAATGCCCAGGGCGAAGATAAGACCGTGGCCAGGCACCGGCGGTCGGCAACAGCGGGCGTCTGTTCGCGGTGGTCGCTGGGATGCAAGCGGCACACGACCCGGCGACGGTGAGGCGACCCAGTGGCCAGGGGGAGCCCGCAAAGCACAAATGCAACGCAGGCAAACGGGAGGCGTATGTCGGCAGAGTGGCATCGTTACCAATTGGTCGGGCATGAAGTGGACTGGTTCTGGCCGGAACCTGGACGTCGGCCAGTGTGGTGTATGATTTACCTGCACGGTCGCGATCGGGTCTTGCTGCGGGACGAACCATATTTCACCTATTGGCTGAAACAGTTAGGGCTGGCGTGTGTGGCACCTTTGGGCGGCGAGGGTTGGTGGGTGGATCGCATTGCTCCCAGTTTCGATCTGCAGCGCACGGCCGAGGATTACCTGTTACGCGAGGTGGTGCCGTGGCTGGAACAGCAATGGCACCTGCGGCCGGGGCGGATTGGTTTATTCGGGATCAGTCTAGGGGGACATGGAGCCCTGCGGCTGGCGTTCCGCTATCCGAAAACGTTTCCGGTAGTGTCGGCGATCAGTCCGACCATTGACTTTTACGAAGCCTGGGGACAGGGCTCGGAACTCGATCAGATGTATTCGAGCCGCGAACATTGCCGGCTCGACAGTGCTGTGTTGCAAATCCAAACGGACGACTGGCCCAGGGAGATTTATTTTTGCTGCGACCCAGCGGATTTCTGGTATCGTGGCAACGAGCGGCTGCGGGAGAAACTGACGGCACTGGGGATTGAACACCGGTGCGATTTACTGACCAGTGCCGGGGGGCATTCCTGGGATTATTTTTATCGCATGGCGGAAACGGCGCTGCGTTTTGTTCGCGAAGGGCTGGAACGCCAGGCACGCAGGCTTTTGTAAGATGCGCGTGGCGGTGATGGTGACCTGTCTGGGGGATGTCTTTTTCCCACAAGTTGGGGTGGCGACGGTGCGCTTGCTGGAACGGTTAGGCGTGGAGGTGGATTTTCCAGAAGCCCAGACCTGCTGCGGCCAACCTCATTTCAACAGCGGTTACTGGCAGGATGCCCGAGCATTGGCCCGGCATACCTTGCGGGTTTTTGCCGACGCCGAACACGTGGTCACGCCCTCCGGTTCGTGTGCCGCCATGGTCAAACTCGAATATCCGGAACTGTTCCACGATCAGCCCGGTTTACGAGGGCAAGCGGAGGCCCTGGCGAAAAAGACGTGGGAACTGTCGGCTTTTCTGATTGAAGTGCTGGGCTGCGAAGATGTCGGGGCGACGCTACCCGGCAAGGCGGTGTATCACCCGGCCTGCCACCTGCGCCCGCTGGGTATCCTCGACTATCCGCTGCGGTTGCTGCGGCGGGTTCGTGGCCTGCAATTATTGCCACTGCCACAGCAGGAGGAATGCTGCGGGTTCGGCGGATCGTTCAGCGTGCGCTTTGCTGAAATCAGCACGGCTATGGTACGCGACAAATGCCATTGCATCGTGGCCAGCGGTGCCGATTACGTCATTTCCACCGATGCGGGATGCCTGATGAATATCGGCGGCTATCTGCGTCGCCGGGGCAGTCATGTGCGCTGCCTACATCTGGCAGAGGTGCTGGATTCGCGAGGCGTGTGATGGCGAGTGATTATCGGCGTCAAGAACATCGCGACTTTTACGCAGCGAGTCGTCAGGCTCTGCAGGACGCGCCGCTGCAAGAAGCATTGGCACGATTGACGCAAACGTTACAGCGAGGCAATCGCCGCGGGTTTGCCGAATTGCCCGACATCGACCGCCTGCGTAGCTACGCCAAGCAAATCAAGGCCCATACCCTGGCGAACTTGCATCATTATCTGGAGCAGCTTGCCGAGAAGGTGCAGCAAGCCGGTGGCCAGGTGCATTGGGCGGAAGATGCCGAGCAGGCGCGGCAGACGGTGTTGGAGATTGTTCGCGCACATCAAGCGCGGAAGGTGGTCAAAGCCAAATCGATGACCAGCGAAGAAATCCACCTGAATGCTGCCCTGGCGGCGGCGGGGCTGGAGGTGACGGAGACCGATTTCGGCGAGTTTATCATTCAGCTAAGCGGAGAGCGGCCATCCCATATCGTCGCCCCGGCGATTCACCACACGCGGGAGGAAATCGCCGCCATTCTATCACGACATCTAGGCCAGCCGGTGCCGGACGATGCCCGGGCCATCGCTCAGACGGGTCGGCAACTATTGCGGCGGCGGTTTTATGAAGCGGAAGTGGGCATTACCGGCGTCAACTTCGCCGTGGCGGAAACCGGTACGCTCGTGCTGGTCACCAACGAAGGCAACGGACGCATGACCACCACCTGGCCGCGAGTCCACCTTGCCATTATGGGCATAGAAAAAGTAATTCCCCGCTGGGAACATCTGGCGGTGTTCTTGAAGTTGCTGACGCGGGCGGCCACAGGGCATCCACTGTCGGTGTTCACGACGCTGATCACCGGGCCGCGACGTCCCGGCGAAACCGATGGGCCGGAGGCGTTGCATCTCATTTTGCTCGACAACGGCCGCAGCCGTATCCTGAGCGGCCCGTTCCGCGAGAGTTTACAGTGCATTCGCTGCGGTGCGTGTTTGAATGCCTGTCCGGTTTACCGACGGGTAGGAGGCCACGCCTACGGCGGGGTTTATTCTGGCCCGATCGGTGCTGTGCTGACCCCGTTATATGCCAGCCTGCAGGATTACGCCCCCTTGCCGCACGCCTCTTCGTTGTGTGGGGCGTGTCTGGCAGCATGCCCGGTCAAAATCAATCTGCCGCACTTACTGATCGCCCTGCGCCACGACCTGGCCGAGACGGCGACCAGCCGCCCCGAGCGCTGGGCCTATCGCGTGTGGCGCTGGCTCTTGCAATCGCCACGACGCTATCGCTGGGCGGTTCGGCTGGCCCAATGGTGGTTCGCCTCAGCAGAGGGCTGGCATTCGGCACTGCCTGGCCCGGCTTCGGCCTGGACGAAGAGCCGGGATTTTCCCGCCCCAGCACGGCAAATTTTTCGGCAATGGTGGCGGCAGCATCGGCATGCGTAAAATGCCTCAGACCGCTTGGCTCGACCTTGGGCGAGGACGCCTGCTCGCCTTGCTGCCAGGCATAGCAGGGCACGAAGCGAGGAATACTGCGGACCACTTCCGCCCAGACATTTCACCCAGTACAACCGCTCGACCACGGCCAAAACGCATGCCGACGATTCGCCAAAGTGTGGATGAAGCGCCGCTGGGTTTTTCCTGGATCGAGCAGCCGTACCTGGCGGCGTTAGCGCGCCCGGCCGGGACCGATGATTTGCGCTGGTTACGCCAGCAGGGAATCGAGGTGTTGATTTCGCTGACCGAAGACCCACCGCCACGTTATCAGGTCGAGGAAGCCGGGCTGCTCCTTTATCATGTGCCGCTGCAGGATATGATGCCACCGGCGCAGGAGGATTTGGACCGCTGCATTTCCGCCATCGAACGCGCTCGCCGTAGTGGCCTGGGTGTCGCGGTGCACTGTGAAGCGGGTATGGGGAGAACCGGCGTAGTGCTGGCTTGTTATTTCGTGTCCCAAGGCCTTGCTGCCGAGCAAGCCATCCGCCGCATCCGCCAGCTGCGGCCCGGATCGATCGAAACGCCGGAACAGGAAGACGCTGTTCGTGAGTTCGCTGCACGCCGTCGGTCACCAGCATAAGTTGCTCGGAAACGCCCAGTACCAACCTCCCCTCCCTGGTCCAGGCTCGCCGTGAGAACTACCGCGACCCGCCTCCGCCCGTCGCGGCACGGGCAATTGCTCCGGTCCGCTTGCCTCGGTGAACTTAACATACTCGGGCGATTTTCAACGGCTCCACCTGGTAGTCCAACAAATCCGCCCCGATTACACCCCGCCGATCCCTTTCGCCTATCAGGAGCAGCGATCGTCAGTCGCTGGGCGCCAGCGGAACAGCCACCACGACGCACGAAGGTACCCAAGCAAGAAATTATGGGCCCTGATTAAATGCCAGATTGCTGCTTTGGCCTTCGTGGCTCCTTCGCGTCTGGGTATCTTCGTGGCTATTTCGGCTTGTCCGCCGAGCCGAGCGGGGCTGTTTCATAAGCGGATGTTGTAGGCGATTTTGCGAGAACAGAGACGCCAAAAGAATGCCGAAATAAGCCATATGAATGCCGAAAGAATAAGACAAAAAGAACCATCCAGGTAACCGCTCACGACCAGCATGTACAGGTTGTAGCACAACGCCACCGCCAAAGCCTTCTTCTTCGCCATGTCCTCCCGCAGCACCGCAAACCACGACCCT
>Ga0101945_1000155_pt1 | contig 150896 bp, 138 predicted proteins | sample DewCreD2012metaG_2_FD_75246 | JGI IMG/M metagenome (GOLD analysis project Ga0101945, IMG submission 75246) | Hot spring sediment bacterial and archeal communities from British Columbia, Canada, to study Microbial Dark Matter (Phase II) - Dewar... ... | reverse complement strand
TTTGTTAAATTATTGAAGAGATTGCACTATTTGAATTTACAAATCAAAAATAATTTTTTATTTTAGAGTGAGTAAAATTTAAGGCAATTGAATTAGTGAATTATCAAACTGAAGTGGTGAAGGAGCAATTAATAATTAATCATAAATGGGAGGAAAAATGGAACTTTCAGTATCAACAATTCTAAGAAATACTATTACAATGATTTTAGCAGGAGGTCAGGGCGAAAGATTATATCCACTAACAATGGTCAGAAGTAAACCTGCTGTTCCATTTGGTGGAAAATATCGAATCATAGATTTTACTTTATCCAATTGTTTGAACTCTGGTCTTAGGAAAATTTATGTCTTAACACAATACAAATCAGACTCACTTAATCAGCATCTATATGAAGGATGGAATATTTTTCAAGCTGAGTTAGGAGAATTTATTTATTCTATTCCACCTCAATTAAAATTATCTGGAGATTGGTATCTGGGAACTGCAAATGCGATTTTTCAAAATAAGAATTTAATTACTCCAGAACATGCAAAATGGGTTTTAATACTGAGTGGTGATCACATCTATAAGATGGATTACTTCAAAATGATTCAATATCATATTAATAAAAAAGCTGAACTGACTATAGCTACAATCAAATATCCTGTTGACCAATCACGAAGGTTTGGTGTACTTGCAACTGACGAGAATAATCTCGTATTAGATTTTCAGGAAAAACCAAGAGTACCAGTTGAAATTCCAAATGAACCAGGTTTTTGCAATGTGAATATGGGTATTTATGTTTTTAATTCAGATATTTTACTCGACATTCTTGAACAGGATGACAAAAATCCGAATTCCAGCCATGATTTTGGAAAAGATATTATACCTGCAATGGTGAGTCAAAAACGAAATGTTTTTGCCTGGCCTTTTATTGATGAGAACAAATCGCCTAAACCTTACTGGCGTGACATTGGTACAATTGATAGCTATTATGCAGCAAGTATGGATTTAATAAGCGTTACTCCTGAATTTAATATTTATGATAGGGATTGGCCGATTAGAACTTTCCAGGCTCAATATCCACCGATGAAAACAATATCTCATGAAGGTGAAAGAGTTGGTAGAGCTCTTAATTCACTCGTTTGTGACGGAACAATTATAAGTGGCGGTTTAGTAGAAAGATCGATTATTGGTCATGGTGTTCGTGTTAACAGTTACTCATACGTAACTGATTCGATTTTGATGGATAATGTTATCGTAGGTCGTCATGCAAAAATCAGAAGAGCTATAATTGATAAAAATGTAAAAATTCCGGAGCACTATGAAATTGGTTTCGATCCTGAAAAAGACAAGGAAAAATTTACAGTAACTGAAACAGGTATTGTAGTTGTACCCAAAAATATGGTTCTTAAATAATTTATTATGATTGAAACTATTTTAAATAATAAAGTAAAAAATCTTCCAAAACTTCCGGGTGTATATCTGTTCAAAAACAAAAACAATAAAATAGTTTATATCGGTAAAGCAAAGTCTTTGTATAACAGAGTAAAAAGTTATTTTTCATCACAATTAGCTTCGACAAAATTTCAAGCATTAGTTTCAAAAGTTTTTGACATTGATTTCATTGTAACTGATAACGAAGTAGAAGCATTAATTTTAGAAGCAAATCTGATTAAACAGTATAAACCACGATATAACATAAACCTGAAAGATGATAAATCTTATCCATACATAGTGATTACCAACGAAGATTTCCCACAGGTCTTTCCAACCAGAAAAATTTCTCAGGATGGTTCAAAGTATTTTGGTCCATACACCGAAGTTAAGGTAATGAAAGCCGCATTGAGAGTTTTACGAGATACATTCAAGATTAGAAGCTGTAGATATAATTTAACTGAAGAAACCATTGCAAATGGGAAATATAAAGTTTGTCTTGATTATCATATCAAAAAATGTGATGGACCTTGTGAAGGATTAATTTCTAAATCTGAATACAAAAAAATGATTGACGAAGTTGAGAAAGTTTTGAGAGGAAACATTGATGGATTGATTAATGAATTAACTGAGGAAATGAATAATTATAGTCGTGAGCTTAAGTTTGAAAAAGCCGCTGAAATAAGAAATAAAATCGAATCACTTAGAGTTTATTCAAATACTCAAAAAGTAGTAAGTCAGGATTTAACGGATAGAGATATAATTACTTTTACTGTGGATATACCTGATGGAGTTGGTGCAATCTTTAATGTTCGAAAAGGGAAATTGATTGGTAAGAAAAAATTCACTTTCAATTATAATATTGAATTACCTGAATCTCAGATTATGGCAGATTTAATCAGGAGCATTTATTCCAATCCAGTAGAAATTCCCGATGAAGTCATTGTTTCGGATTATCCTGATGAAAAAGAAATGATTGAAAAGTGGTTGACCAGTAAATCTGGAAAAACAGTTAGAATAAAACAACCAGAAAATGATGAATTAAACTCTCTATTAAATCTATGCAAACAAAATGCACTTTTCGATCTTGAAGAAATAAAACTTCAGAGATTGAAAAAAGAAAGTAAAATACCTCACGTATTAAAATCATTACAAAGAGATCTTTATCTATCCAGACCACCAATTAGAATCGAATGTTTTGATATTTCGACTCTACAGGGCTCTGATACAGTTGCATCATTAGTTGTTTTTGAAAATGGAAAACCAAAGAAAAGTGATTATAGAAAGTTTAGTATTAAAACAGTTCAAGGGCAGAATGATTTTGCCAGTATGAGTGAAGTAATTGAGCGTTATTACAGTAAAGTGATTGAAGAAAATAAAAAGCTACCTGATTTAATTATGGTTGATGGTGGAAAAGGGCAGTTGAACATAGCAATTAAAACTCTTAAAAAAATTGGATTAACTAACATAAATGTAATAGGTTTAGCCAAACGACTTGAAGAAATATTCATACTTGATAAAAAAGAATCATTGATGATTCCTAAAACATCTTCGAGCTTAAAATTATTACAACAAATAAGGGATGAGGCTCATAGATTTGCAGTTTCTTATCATAGAGTTAAAAGGTCTAAAAGAATTCTTTCAACTGAACTAGAAAATATCTCTGGAATTGGTCCAAAGACAATAAATTTATTACTAAAAAATTTTGGGAGTGTCGAAAAAATTAAAATGCTCCCGGTTGAAACTCTTGAAAAAATAATTGGCAAAACTAAGGCAAAGCTTATTTACGAATATTTTAATAACTAATTCATAATTCTTTCTGATGATAAAATATCTAAACTTATATTCAATTTTATTTGGATTCTTCTTTAGTCAAAATTTATTCAGTGAATCTTTAATAATGAATAATGAAACAAGGAGTTTTAAAAAATATTTTTATATCCGGGATACACTCTACACTTTGTCGAATTATATTATTGAAGTTTATCTTCCAGCACAAAAAATTTATGTTCATTCCAGAGATGGGAAAGTTTTAGAATTTAAATGTTCAACTGGAAATCCAAGACTTGAAAAAGGGGTATCAACTCCAGAAGGAATTTTTGTCATTCAGAATAAAGCAAGAAAAATTTATTCTGCTCAATTTGATAGTACATTGATGATTAACTGGATGGGATTTAATTTTAACATTGGGTTTCATGCCTTGCAGGGAAATGCGTATTACAAACATCTCGGCAGACAGGTGTCAAGTCATGGATGTATTAGAATTAGTAGAGAAACGAGTGAATTTTTTTACAGTAATATTCCCATAGGAACACCGGTTTTTATTCATTCAGGGAAAAGTGCAAGAGTGATTGCATTTGCTCAAAAAAACGAGTCATACAAAATTGAAAATAAAAAGTCATTAAAAGCGAAATGTGAGGAAAATTTGAAATTAATCTATGCTGGATTATATCAATTAAAACATCATAAACTAATAATCTCGGAAAAAAATTTGAGTCATTTTGGTATTGAACTTGGGGATGAAAATAAAATACCGCCTCAGTTACCAGATTTCTTAAAAAGCCAGCCTTATCATTTAAGAAGAAATTTATTCGATGTAAAAGAAAAATAAAAACCAGGAGACACTCACCCAGGATATCTGCTTACCGTTGCTTCCTTTCGGACCTGGCGGAGTTGGGCAAATTCCTGCCGAGTGTTCCTGGCTAATGTGGAGCTGAAGGGATTCGAACCCTCGACCCCTTCGTTGCGAACGAAGTGCTCTCCCAGCTGAGCTACAGCCCCATTCAAATTTTCAATTTACTTTACAAAATTAGTAAATCTGTTCGTGAATTCTAAAATCAATTAAATTTTTCATTTTTGATATCAAATGAAATAAAAAAAATCCAGTATTAAATTTCAATTTTATCAGTAAATAAAGTTTATCACTAACATACAATCATTTAAATAAATATTTTCTCATCTCAAAAAATAATTTTTATTTTTTACCCGATAAGTTTACTTAACCTTTAAAGAATTCATTTTGTAAACTTATTCTTCATAGCAAGTCATTCAAATTTTTTTTCAAGAAGAACACCAGAACGGGAACAATTTTAAGAATTTTGTTATTTATGTATAAACTCTGGTTTAGTTAATCAATAATTTAATTGCTAATTTTAATTATGAATCAGTTAAAAAATCTCAATAAATATGATAAAAGTCTCCCGGTAGTTGTTGCAATGTCGGGTGGTGTGGATTCATCTGTTTCGGCAGTTCTTCTGAAGCTCGCAGGTTTTGATGTCATTGGAATTACGATGAAAACCTGGGGATTTATGGAAGTTGGTGGTGCCCCAAAACATGAAAGTGGATGTTGTTCACTCGATGCAATTTTTGATGCAAAAAGTGTCGCCGTTCAATATGGTTTTCCCCACTTTACAGTGGATTTTACTGAAAATTTTAAAGAAGCTGTAATTGAAAATTTTATAGATGAATATCTAAACGGAAGAACTCCAAACCCTTGCATTGTATGTAATAGAGAAGTAAAATGGGGCGACTTAATTAAAGAAGCTGAAAAATTAGGTGCTCATTACATAGCTACGGGTCATTATGCTAAAGTTGTCTATGATGAATCAATCAATCGTTATAAATTAAAATCCGATTTCAGAAACAGAAAAGATCAAGCTTATGCTTTATGGGGTTTGAGTCAGGAATTTCTATCGAGAACTATATTCCCGCTTGAAGATTTGACCAAGGATGAAGTTCGAAGAATTGCCAATGAACTCAAGATTCGACCAGCTAATAAGCCTGATAGTCAGGAAATCTGCTTTGTAGCTGATAATGATTATGGAAGATTTCTAAGAGAAAAATTTGAAGAAAGAAAAATTGAAATTCCAAAGGGTGATTTGATTTATCACGGTAAAAAAATTGGTGAACATAAGGGAATTCCATTTTATACGATTGGTCAGAGGCGAGGCATTGATGTATCCATTGGAAAACCTGTTTATGTAAAATCAATTTCGATTGGAGATAATGTAATTGAGTTAGGTGATAGAGAAGAATTAGTCTGCCGCAGGTTCAGTATTTATAAAATTAATTATGTCTCAATTCCTGAAATTGAAATTGGTCGGAATGTTTTTGTCAAAGTTAGATATTCTGATTTAGCAACGAAAGCAATTGTCACAGATGTTCAGAATGATTTAATTGTCATTGACCTGATTGAGAAAAAATATGCAGTCACTCCAGGTCAGAGTGCAGTCCTTTATGACGATGAAGGATTTTTACTTGTAGGCGGAATCATTTTTAAGGATTTAACTGATGAATCAGAAAATAATTAATTTAATAACCTATATCACAATGATTTTGATGGCAGTTGTTGTCGTACTGATGTGGACAGGCAATTTTCCTATGGAATATTCATCATTAGCGATTTTTTTTGCTTCAATTATATTAATTTTGCGATTAGGATATAGATTTTATAATTTAATAACTAAAAAGAAGTGAGGTTTAGAGTTCGCGGAGAAACTTAGACATACAAACGGCAGGCTGAATGCGAAGGTTCTGGTTCTTAACCAGAATTATGAAGCATTAACAATTTGCTCGACCAAAAAAGCAATTATCCTTTTACTAACGAAGAAAGCCGAGATTATAGCCAGAAAAGATGGCCTTGTTTTAAGGTCTCCGAGTACTTCTATACCTTTCCCGAGTATAATCCGACTTGAAAATTATGTTAATGTTCATTTTAAGAGAGTTATGCTTTCAAGAAAAAATATTTTGAGAAGAGATAATCACAAATGTCAATACTGTGGTAGGTCAGATTTACCTTTAACAATTGACCATGTAATTCCAAAATCAAAAGGTGGACAGGATAGCTGGGAAAATCTGGTAGCTGCATGTATAAAATGTAACAACAAAAAAGGTGATAGAACTTTAGAAGAAGCAAAAATGAATCTAATTCGAAAACCGTTCAGACCAAGCCATATTATGTTTCTCAAAAATTTTGTCGGGCAAGTTGATGAACGGTGGAAACCTTACCTTTATTTAACTTAATTGAGGAAAAATGAAAAAAGTTGTTTTAAGTGGAATGAGGCCCACTGGAAAACTTCATATTGGTCATTTTGTGGGCGCTCTTGAAAACTGGATTAAACTTCAAAATGATTTTCAGAATTATCATTTAATTGCAGATTATCACGTACTTACAACTTCTCTTGATACATCAAACATTGAAAGAGATTCGATTGAAATGGCAATTGACTGGATTGCTTCTGGTATCCATCCAGAATTAAGTCCAATCTTTCGCCAATCGAAAATTAAAGAGCATACAGAGTTGCATCTGATTTTTTCAATGCTAATCACAACTTCAAGACTTGAGAGAAATCCAACAGTCAAAGAACAAGTGCGTGATTTGAAAATAGAAAACATTACTTACGGTCATCTTGGTTATCCAGTTTTACAAGCTGCTGATATTCTTCTGTACAAAGGAAACTTTGTTCCTGTTGGCGAAGATCAGGTTCCCCATGTTGAAATTACTCGTGAAATTGCTAGAAAGTTTAATTCGACCTGGGGTGAAGTCTTTCCTGAACCTGAACCTCTTTTAAGTCAATTTGCAAGATTGCCCGGTCTTGATGGAAATGCTAAAATGAGTAAATCCCTTAACAATGCAATTTTAATTTCTGATGAACCTGATGAAGTAAAGAACAAACTCAAAAAAGCAGTTACAGATCCACAAAAAGTAAGAAAAGGTGATCCAGGTCGACCAGAAATTTGTCTTGTCTTTACTTATCATAAAAAATTCAATCCTAATGAAGTTGAAGAAATAGAAAATGGTTGCAAAAGTGGAGTGCTTGGCTGTGTGGAATGTAAACTTAAGTGTTCAGAAAAAATTTCTAAATTTTTTGAACCAGTAAGAGAAAAAAGAAAAGAACTTGAATCGAAACCTGATTTAATAATGGACATTTTAATTGACGGTGAAAATAGAGCTCGCAAAACAGCTCAAGCCACAATGAATGAAGTTCATGAAAAAATGAAATTTGGTTAATGGCGAATTCTACATATAAAGTTTCATTAAAAGATTTTGAAGGTCCCCTTGACCTTCTTTTATTTTTTATCAAGCGAGATGAACTTGATATTTACGATATTCCAATTTCAAAAATTCTAAAAGAGTTTCTGGAATACTTACATTTTATCGAAGAACTTGACCTGGAAATTGCAGGCGAGTTTATAATGATGGCAAGTACTTTAATGCATATCAAAGCAAGAATGCTTTTACCAAGAGAAGTAAATGAAAAGGGTGAGGAAATTGATCCAAGAGATGAACTGGTTAATCGTTTGATTGAGTATATGCGTTATAAAGAAATGACAACTCAACTTTCTGACCTTGAATCGCAAAGAAGAAAAATTACTTTCAGAAAATATTTCAAGCACGATGAAGCAACTGCACCACACGATTTTGAGATTCTTCTAAAGAATATAACCTTATATGATCTTGCTAAAGCTTTTAAACGAGTAATTGATTCTTTACCTAAAGTGACTGAACATACCATTACAAAACCTCCTGTCAGTACAGAAGAACAACTTGAATATGTTCTGAACAAACTCGAGACAAAAGGCGAAATTGATTTTAAAGAACTAATCTCAGGCATGACTGAAAAACTTAGAATAATTGTTACATTCATTGTTATTCTTGAATTAATTAAAAACAGAGTAATAACTATAATTGGTGGAGAAGATTTTAATAACTTTGTAATAAGGAAAATATGAATTTGGAATTAAAACATATTGTCGAAGCTTTAATTTTTGCATCTGATGAACCACTGGAATTGAATTCAATTGTTCAAATAATTAAATCCGTTAACAAAGATGAGGAAGAGCTTGAACTCTATTCCTTAGTAGAAAATGCAATCTATGAACTAAACGAATTTTACGAAGCAAATGGTGTTGCATTTAGAATTATTAAAATTGCCAAAGGATATCAATTCGCTACGAGACCAGAATTCTCTCGATATGTTGGCTTCATGAATACTGAAAGAAGACAGAAAAGACTTTCTCAAGCTGCACTCGAGACACTGGCAATCATTGCGTACAAACAGCCGATAACAAAACCTGAAATTGAAAAAATTCGTGGTGTTAATGCAGATTATATTCTTTCAACACTACTCGAAAAAAATTTAATATGTATCAAAGGAAGAGCTGAAACTGTAGGAAGACCATTGCTTTACGGAACGACTGATGAGTTCTTAAAATATTTTGGAATTTCAGATATAAGTGATTTGCCTAAACCTCGCGAAATTGAAGAAATCTTAAACGATGAAGCTTTTCTCGAACAGAAAAAAAGATTACTTATGAATCTAATTGAAGATGAAGATCAGCTTGAATTAGACTTTAATGAAAAAGATGAAAATTCTATTGAAGAAGGAAGCAACAACAATGGAAAAGATGAGATTGAATAAGTTCTTGTCAGAAGCAGGAATTGCATCGAGAAGAAAAGCAGATGAATTAATTAAAGAAGGCAGAATTGAGGTTAATGGTAAAATAGTCACAGAACTGGGATTAAAAATTGACCCTAAAAAAGATGTAGTTTCTTTTGATGGTGAAATAGTAAAACTTAAAAAATTCGTTTACTATCTTTTTCATAAACCAGCAGGTTACATCACAACGTTGAAAGATGAAAAGGGGAGGAAAACAATTTTCGATATTATTAAACTTCCATACAGAGTTTTTCCAGTTGGAAGACTCGATCGTGATACCACTGGCGCATTAATTTTAACTAATGACGGTGACTTCGCAAATTTTTTGATGCATCCAAAAAACAGAATCCAGAGAGAATACATTGCAACTCTTGATAAACCATTTGACGATTCACTCACAAAATTGAAGAAAGTTCGTCTTGAAGATGGAGTTGTAACGGTCGATACAATTGAGTTTGTAGATTTAAGCAAAAGAAAATTAAAACTAATTTTACACGAAGGTAGAAATAGAGTAGTCAAAAGAATTTTTTCAAAATTTGGTTATAATGTAAAAGCTTTACACCGATTAAGTTTTGCAGGATTTAGAGTGGATAAAATTCCTGTAGGACATTTAGTCCCTATTTCAACTGCAGAAATAAAAAGGATTTACAATAAATATGATGCAAATTAAATCTATCATCATTCTGTTTATTATTTCGAGTTTTGTTTATTCGCAAACAATTCAAAAAACAACAGTTGATACACTTCCCAGAGCAAGGTATTCTGACATTAAAGAATTTTCAAAAGTTCTTGATGATATTTTCAACGATCCATCATTTTCAAATGCACACTGGGGAGTTGTAATTCAATCACTTTCAACAGGAGAATATTTTTATAGAAGAAATGAAAATAAAAATTTTATGCCTGCCTCAAATTTGAAGCTTTTTACAACTGCACTGGCATTACTTCAATTAGGTCCTGACTATACTTACAAAACAACTCTCTACTTAAATGGAAAAATTAAAAATGAAGAAATAAAAGGCGATTTAATTTTAAGAGGTGTTGGTGACCCAACTATCACAGGTAGATTTTATAATGGTGATGCTCTTGCAGTTTTCAATCAATGGGCTGATTCCCTAATTAATATGGGTATTGAAACTATAACAGGAAATATAATTGCTGATGATGATGCATTTGAAGAAGAAAGTCTCGGGAATGGCTGGTCATGGGATGATGAAACTTATTATTATTCGGCACTGACAAGTGCAGTTTGTTTCAATGATAATTGTGTTGATTTGAAAATTATTCCTGCAGATAAAATCGGTAAAAAAGCTGCAATCGAAATTTTTCCTAAAACAAAATTTGTGACTATCTTAAACAATATAGTTACTGTCTCAGATGACTCAGTTACTGAGATTGATTTTTATCGAGAGAGAAATACAAATATCATTCAATGTTTTGGAACAATTAGAAAATCGGAAACTGAAGTTAAAGAATCCATCACAATCAATAATCCGACAAAATTTACTGCTCAAGTATTAAAAGAAGTTTTTGAAAATAAAGGCATTAAAATACGAGGACAAGCTCTTGATAATGATGAATTAGGAATATCAAGAGATTACCAGAAAATGGTTCCACTCTTTACTCAGGTTTCTCCTCCATTGAAAGAAATTGTAAAAGTTGTCAATAAAATAAGTCATAATCTTTATGCAGAGCAATTATTAAAAACAATTGGCTATGAGAAGTTGAAATATGGTTCAGTTGAAAATGGACTAAAAGCATCACAGAATATTCTTAAGCAGATGGGTATTGATCCTGAAAATCTACAAATTGTTGATGGCTCGGGTTTATCCCGATTGAATTTAATCACACCAGCACAATTGAATTCATTACTTCGATTTATGTATCGTTCAAAGTATTTCAATGAATTTTATGAATCTTTACCAATTACAGGAATTGATGGAACAATTGCAAACAGGATGAAAAATACACGTGCGATGAACAATGTAAGAGCAAAAACAGGCTATATCAATGCTGTTCGGTCTTTGTCAGGATATGTAACTACTACTGATGGTGAGTTGCTTACATTTGTTATGATTGCAAATAATTTTTTAGTTCCACTTAAACTCGCAGAAAATATACAGGATTTAGTATGTATATTATTATCAAACTTTACGAGAGGAAATAACAAATGAATCACGATCAAAATTTACAATTTGAAGACATCAATATTTTAATTAAAAGAAGATTAGAAGAATTGGAAGAACTCAAGAAAAAAGGAATTAATCCTTACCCTTATAGTTATGACGTTACTCATAGTTCAAAAGATATCTTAAATAATTTCTCTGAGCTTGAAGGGAAAGATGTTTCTATCGCAGGAAGAATTATGTCTTTGCGAAGAATGGGAAAAGCTTCATTTGCTCATGTAATGGATTTTCAAGGAAAGATTCAGATTTATCTGAAGAAAGATGATCTCGGCGAAAATTACGATATTTTCAAATTGCTTGATATTGGAGATATCATTGGTGTAAAGGGATTTGTGTTTAAAACAAAGACCGGTGAAATCACAGTTCATGTAAAAGAGCTTACTGTTCTTAGCAAAGCAATCAGACCAATTCCAATTGCGAAAGAAGTTATTGACGAGAATGGGAATAAAATTATTTATGATCAGTTTGCTGATAAAGAATTGCGTTATCGTCAACGTTATGTTGACTTAATTGTGAATAGAGATGTAATGGATGTTTTTATTAAGAGAACAAAAATTATTAGATATTTGAGAGAGTATCTCGATAACGCTGGTTATTACGAAGTTGAAACACCAGTTCTTCAACCAATTTATGGTGGAGCTGCTGCAAGACCTTTCATTACACATCATAATGCCCTCGATATGGATTTATATTTAAGAATTGCTGATGAACTTTACTTGAAAAGATTAATCGTAGGTGGATTTGAAGGTGTCTATGAAATTTCTAAAGACTTTCGAAATGAAGGAATGGATCGTGAACATAATCCAGAATTTACAATGCTCGAACTTTATGTGGCTTATAAAGATTATTTCTGGATGATGGAATTTGTTGAAAAATTAATTTCGCACATTGTTGAAAAAATTCATGGTAAACAAAAGATTTTAATTGAAGGAAATGAAATTGATTTTACACCACCCTGGAAAAGATTCTCAATGGCAGAATTAACTAAACAAAAACTCGGTATTGATATATTGAATGACGATTATGATAAATTATTTCAATTTGCTAAATCAAAAGAAATTGATATTGAACCAAATATTTCCCGTGGTAAATTGATTGATGAAATTTTCAGTGAGTTAATTCAACCAGAATTAATACAGCCCACTTTCATTTATGATTATCCTGTTGAACTTTCACCACTTGCAAAAAGACATCGTTCAAGACCTGATGTTGTTGAAAGATTCGAAGGATTTGTCATGGGACGTGAATTGTGTAATGCTTTCAGTGAATTGAATGATCCAATTGACCAACGAGCGAGATTTGAAGAACAAATGAAAATGAGAAAAGCTGGAGATGAAGAGGCTCATATGTTTGACGAAGATTTTGTCAGAGCTCTTGAATATGGAATGCCTCCTACGGCTGGACTCGGAATTGGAATTGATAGACTTGTGATGCTATTAACCAATCAACATTCGATTCGTGATGTAATTCTGTTTCCAACAATGCGTCCCGAAAAATAGAAATGAAAATCATAAACTATACCTTTATCTTAATTCTTTCGACATTTAATTTCATTTTAAGTCTATCAAAGAACGAAATGATTTTTTCAAACACTCATCTATCCAATAGAAATTTTTTTTATAGTCATTTAAGAGATTATAATTCATTAAATATTTTCAATCGCAAATTCCAGGAAACTGGATATTCTGAAAATGAGTTCGGAAATCAATACTTAAATACCAGTCACTCTGAAAATATTTTCTATAGTTATTCCTGGAAAAAAACTAAGTCACTGAGTAATCTCGAAAATAATTCTCTCCTTGAGAATAATTTTAATTCTTTACTTTATGATAATCGATTGAATGAAAGTAACCTTACTTATTTTTCAGATTCTTCCAGAGGCAATCAGAAACAATATATTTTCAAATACAATCATCTTGAACCAATAGAACCAATTTTTTTTAAGCCAGAGAAAAACAAAATTCACTTTGGAAAATTAGCATTAGTAACTTCTGGTACGGCAGTATCAATTGGAATACTTCATTATTATCAATCAAGAGCCTGGTGGCAGGCAACAAGAACCAAGTTTCATTTTCAAAACGACTGGGAATATGCTCTCTGGATTGATAAGTTAGGTCATTGGTGGGGTGCAACAGCAATTCAACACATATTTTCATCATCATTGAGCTGGTCTAATTTTTCTGATCAATCATCGATGATTTTAGGTTCAATCCTTGCTTTCACATATCAACTTTATGTTGAAACATATGATGGCTACGCATCTGATTGGGGATTCAGTCCAGGTGATGCACTCTTTGATTTCGGTGGAGCTTTTTATCCACTACTTCAATATTATATTCCACCTTTGAAGAACATTAACTTAAAATTGAGTTATTTCCCATCTAAAAGATTATTAAACAAAGTTCCTTCTGATTCTTTATACAGGAATAAATTCGTTATAGATGATTATGAAGGGCAGAGTTTTTATTTGAGTTTCAAGATAAACAATATGCTTCCAGAAAGTCTCGAGAAATTCTGGCCAGATTTTTTGTGTCTTTCATTTGGCTATCAAATGCGAAACTGGAATGGTTTCGGTTCAGCTGATAAAAATTATTATATCGCACTTGATTATGACTTAGAACAAATTCCACTTTATGGGAAATTCTGGCAATTTCTAAAAAATACTTTTAATCTATTTCATTTGCCTTCACCTGGTTTAAGATTTTCAAACAGAAAGATTACATTCACAATTGCATACTAATTTGATCAGTATTATTATACCAACATTAAATGAAGAAAAACTTCTTCCAAAACTTCTCGATCAACTAAATGATCAGAAACTGAAATCAAAATTTAATTATGAAATAATCGTTTCAGATGGTGGTAGTAAAGACAATACAATCGAAATAGCAAAAAGATATACCGACAAAATTGTTATTCATCAGGAAAACAGAAGACAGAAAATTTCTGAAGGTAAGAACCTTGGTTACAGAATTTCTTCTGGCGATTTACTTGTGTTCATTTGTGCTGATTGTAGACTTGATAATCCAGAATTATTTTTTGATTATGTGAGTTCATTCAGACAATCAAAATATCTTGCCGCTACTTTCTGGTTTGATGTTTTCCCTGAGGAAAAAATCTGGAGTGATTATCTTTTTCATTTCTTTTTCAACTGGTTAATTAAAATTCTAAATTTTGTTGGTAATGGAATGGGGCGTGGTGAATGTCAGGTTATAAAAAGAAATGTATTTCAAGAAGTTGGTGGATTTAATGAAAATTTAACTGCAGGCGAAGATTATGACCTTTACACACGCATCAGGAGAAAAGGAAAAATTCATGTCAATTTTAAAATTAAAATTTATGAATCACCCAGACGATATAGAAAATTTGGTTACTTAAGAATTTTATTGATGTGGTTTCGTAATTCATTAAGAGTTTTTAATATTGTCAAAACACAAGTTGATGAATGGAAAGAAGTAAGATAAAATTAATCGTAATTTTTATTCTGTTAATTTCTGTGAAAATTTATTCTCAGGGACTTTTTGTTCATTATGAACATCCTGTTTATTCTTTTCTTGAAAGAATGGAAGCATACGGATTAATTGAAAATTATAATAATGAAATTAAACCACTAATGAGGTCAAAGATTGTCGATTATCTAACTGAAATTTTTGACAAACGATTTAATCTAAACGAAACTGACAGAGAGTTTCTTAATTATTTTATCGATGAGTTTTACTTTGATTTGACCGGTCGTCTTGATAAATACGAAATTTTATTTGGTTCAGAGAAATATTCTCCTTTAAGTAATAAAGAAAAATTTACCTACGCTTATGCTGATAATCTTTTTTCACTTTTTGTGAAGTCCCATCTCAATTTCTCTTCAATTTCTCCAAAGGAACAAAAATCAGCTCAATTATTTGAAGGTGGTGGTAGAATTTATGGTAGTTTGAAAAAATCTTTAGGCTTTGAAATCGATGGAAAAAATGGATATGTCTTTGGTGATAAATCGACTGCTCTAAGACTTCACGATTTATCATACAATTTTAAGTTGAATGAAAAATCTGAAAATAGATTTTTTGATCGTTCCTATGGTTACATATCATTTGAAGTGCCCAATTTCTTTCTAAGCATTGGTAAAAACAGGCAAACCATTGGATATGGAATCAATAAATTAATCCTTTCAGATCTGTCACCAGATTTTGATAAAATCAATATGAACATAAATTATAAATCATTTTCATTTGACTTTACTCATGGCTGGTTACAGAACTCTAAATTTCCAAGTGATTTTTCATTATTTTCAAAATATTTCGTCCATCATCGGATTTCTTTTGCGATAAAGAATTTGAGATTTGGTATTGGTGAATCAGTAATTTATGTTAGAACCTCACCTGAGTTGTCGTATCTAAATCCGTTTAATTTTTATAAATCTGTAGAACATCAATTGCAAGACAAAGATAATGCACTTTTGTATTTAGATTTAGAACTCTTGCCATTTAGAAATATTCGTTTCTATTCGACTTTTCTTATTGATGATATTGATTTTTCTAAGATAGGAAAACACTGGTATGGGAATAAAACAGCTCTCAATTTAGGAACAAGATTTTATTCTTCAATCAATGCGATACCAGTTGATTTCCAGTTTGAATATACAAGAATAGAACCTTATACATTTACTCATCGATTTGAAAATTCAAATTATACAAACTTCGACCTGCCTTTATCAACTGAACAACCACCCAATTCATATCAATTTGATTTTGCAATTAATGTTGATTTTAGTCCACGCTTTAATATAATCTCAAATCTTTCCTACACAAAATGGGGAAAGAATTATTTGACCAACGAAGGATTTGTAAATGTTGGTGGGGATATTAACGCTGGGAAACAGATTTATGATTCGGATAGAGTTACTTTTCTTGATGGTAAAATTGAAACAATTTATAAATTAAATCTTAAGATGACCTATGAAATTGTAAGAAATATAAAAATCAATGCGAGTTTGAATTCATCTAAATTTAGTTCTGGTTCATCATCTTTGATTTTATTAATTGGTTTAATATCTTTTTTGTAGAATTAAATTTTAAAGGGTAAAAAATGAAAAATAGAGTTGTTTATATCTTTGGTTTAACAATTTTAATCTTTGGAATTTTTACTGGAATTCAAATTCAGAAAGCAATCTCAACGGATAATTTTCAAGAACAGTTGAGAAAATTTAATGATGTCCTGAGTCTGACAAGAAAATATTATGTAGATGATGTGGATACACAAAAATTAGTTGAGGCTGCAATTAATGGTTTACTCTCTGAACTTGATCCACACTCTGTTTATATTCCACCAAAACAACTCGAGCAGGTTGAAGAAGAATTTCGTGGAAACTTTGAAGGAATTGGTATTGAATTCCAGATTATAAACGATACAATTGTAGTTGTTTCAGCAATTCCAGGTGGTCCGAGTGAGGCACTTGGAATAACAGCTGGTGACAGAATCATAAAAATAAATGGTGAACCGTATAAAAAAATCACTAACGAAGAAGTTAGAAAAAAACTTCGTGGACCTAAAGGGACAAAAGTCGATGTAACAATTTATCGTCCATCTATTAAAGAATTTATGGATTTCACAATTGTTCGTGATAAGATTCCTTTGTATTCAGTTGACGCTGCAGTTATGATTGATGATAAAACTGGATATATCAGTCTTTCAAGATTTGCACAAACCACATTCGACGAAATCAAAGCTGCTATGGATAGTCTCGATAAAATGGGAATGGAAAGATTAATACTCGACCTTAGAAATAACTCTGGTGGTTATATGAGTGAAGCTGTGAAGATTTCAGATTTATTTCTTGATCAAGGTAAAATGATTGTTTACACTAAATCACGAATACCTGAATTTGAGGAAGAATATAGAGCAGTTCGTCCATTTAAATATGAAAAATTGCCTGTAATAATTCTGGTGAATAATGGTTCAGCATCTGCAAGTGAAATTGTTTCTGGTGCAATTCAAGACTGGGATAGAGGATTAATTGTTGGTGAAAGAACATTCGGCAAAGGACTTGTTCAAAGACAATTCACACTGAATGATAATTCTGCTCTTCGTCTTACAATTTCAAGATATTATACACCTGTTGGAAGATTAATTCAAAGAGATTACAGCAAAAAAGATAAAATTGATTACTACAGGGAATCTGTTGATCAGGACACAATAGAAGGTGAGAATATCGAACACACTCTCGAAAAGGATACAACTAAACCAGTTTATGTAACACCTAAAGGAAGAAAAGTTTTTGGTGGTGGAGGAATTACACCAGATTATATTGTTAAATCACCACCATTAACAAAATTTACATCTTCACTTTTAAGAAAAAATCTTTTCTATCAATACATTTTAAATTATCTGGATAAAAATGGTAAATCAATCCAGAATAAGTATAAAAACTGGAAAATGTTTAATAAAGATTTCCAGGTTGACGAAGCCTTATTGAATGACTTTTTAAGTTATTCTAAAAAACAAAATGTGGAATTCAACAAAGAAGAATTTGAAAAAGATAAGGATTACATTAAAGCAAGATTAAAAGCACAAATAGCTCGAAACTATTGGCGTAATGACGGATGGTTTCCAGTTTTACTTGAAATCGATCCACAATTTAAAAAGGCAATTTCATTATTTCCTGAGGCAGAAAAATTTGCAAAATCGAAACCATAACTTATGAAAAAGTTTCTGATAATTTTCTCTCTGATCTTTTATATTGTTTTATTTGCTCAGATTGAAGAAAAAATTAAATCTCATAACCCGATTAATCCTGGAGCATTGAAGGTCGGCGAAGAATTAACTTATATTGTCAGATACACTTTTATTCCCATTGGTGAAATAAAATTGAAAATTCTTCGTAAATACAACAAAGATGGCAGAACGGTTTATGAAACAAAAGCCAATATTGATTCTTATGAAGGATTACCATTTGTTGATTTGCATAGTATTTATACAAGTCATGTGACTGATAAATTCTTTTCTGAATTCTTTTTTGCTCTGGATAAGCACTCATATGGCTGGACATTTACTAAATATGATTTCGATTACAAAAAGGGTTATGTCATTGCTCAAAGAGGATTTCGAGATGGATGGCAGGTTCACTTTCATGATACGGTTAAAATTAATCAACCTATCCAGGATGGTCTTTCAATTTATTATTATGCGAGAGGCTTTGCACGACAACAAAAATCATTTGACATTGTAACTTATCTCAATGAAAATATGTCTGTAACAAAAATTAATTTTTATAAACAAACATATCCTGTAAAGATTGATGCTGTAGATTACGAGATTGATTGCGTCCGTCTGGATGGAGTTCTTGGTTATACTGGAATTTTTGGCTTGACTGGAAATTATGAAGGCTATTTCACTAATGATGAAGCCTGCATTCCTGTCAAAGCAACTTTGAAAGTTATTATTGGTAATATTAATATCGAACTAAAGAGCTGGAAAAGAGATGGCTGGAATCCACCTAAAAGAAAAGGATAATCAAATTGTCTGGAACTTCAAGGGAAAATATCCAGAAGTTGAAGATGAAGTTTTTGTCGCACCAGGAGTTAAATTAATTGGTGATGTAAGGTTAAAAAAATTTTCTAATATCTGGTTTAATTCTGTTCTTCGTGGTGATATAAATTTTATTGAAATTGGAGAATTCACAAATATTCAGGATTTATGTTTAATTCATGTAACAAAGGAATTACCTGCAATAATTGGAAATTATGTAACGGTAGGGCATAGTGCTGTAATTCATGCTTGCACAATTAAAGATAATGTTCTAATTGGAATGAAATCCGTTATTCTGGATAATGCCGAGATATCAGAAAATTGTTTGATTGCTGCTGGTGCAGTTGTAACTCCAAATACCAGAATACCTTCAGGTGTTCTTGTTGCAGGAGTTCCAGCAAAAATTATCCGTGATTTGACAGAAAGTGAAATTCAATTTATAAAGCAATCAGCATATAATTATGTTGAATATGCTAAATCAATGAAAGAATCTTTAATTCAGGTGAAATGATGAAATCATATAAATTCAGTAAAGAAGACATCGAAAAGATTTCCAGTGCATTGAATGCTGATTTTAAGGAATACCCAAATCATTTTAGACTTGAAGTTAAAAATATCGAAAGAAAACTTTCACTCTTTGTTGAAATTTATCCTGAATTAGAAATTGGAAAAAACAAAGGTTCTCTGGTTTCAGTTTATGGACCAATTACTCATTTACAACTTCATTATTGCACAGGCTATGTAATTAGTGATTTATTGGAGGAAGTTACCTTTGTTTCAGAATTCCAAGGAAAGGTCTCAGGACTGACAATTGAAAAAGAAGGTGGATGCTCTTTATATGCCAATGTCGATAGAAAAATTTTATCAGGTGATTTTACAAGATTGGGACCTGAAGTAATGTTATCCAGTATTGCATTATCTCTGGCAGAAGATCTTTTAAGCAAGAATGAAAACAAAGATTGAAATTTATTCGAATAAAAATTTCGTAATTAATGGAAAGATTTTGAGAGAAGTGATTAATCAAATGTTAGGAAGAATTGAAAAACAGTTTGAGAAGATTGAAATAAGTTTTCTTACTGATAGAGATTTACTTGAATTAAACAAGAAGTACTTAAATCATGATAGTTTTACTGATATCCTGACATTTCCTTATGATTCTGGTAATTCACTTGTCACCGAAATATTGATTTCCTATGAACGAGCTTATGAAAATTCTTTAAAGTATAGATGTACTCTTGAAGAAGAAATCCTTCGATTGATTGCACACGGTATATTACATTCTATTGGCTTCAAAGACAAAACAAAATCTCAAAAATTAAAAATGCGAAAAGCAGAAACCGATTTATTAAATTCAATTAGTGAAGTAAAGTTTATCAAAAAATTTACTATGGAGAGTCAGAACTAATGTCAAAGTATATTGTTTTAGTTGAATCACCATCAAAAGCAAAGACTATAAAAAAATATTTAGGAAAAGATTATATCGTTGAAGCTACTGTTGGTCATATTAAAGATTTACCAAAATCATCCCTTGGTGTTGATATTGAAAATGGTTTTAAACCTAAAATCGTAAGCATTAAAGGTAAATCAGATATTCTGAAAAAAATAAAATCACTTGCGAAGTCATCAGAGAAAATTTTTATAGCGACTGATCCTGACCGTGAAGGAGAAGCAATTGCTCAAGATATTTACGAGTCAATTAAAAACGGAGAAAAAGAAATTTATCGAGTTCTTTTTCATGAAATAACCGAAAAGGGCGTAAAAGAGGGGATGCAAAATCCAAGAAAAATTGATTACAATCTTGTTGCTTCCCAGAGAGCCAGAAGAGTAATGGATAGAATAATTGGGTACAAAGTAAGTCCATTACTATGGAACACTTTGCATTTGATAGAATCCTCGGGAGATAGTGCACTTTCTGCTGGTAGAGTTCAGTCAGTTGCCTTAAGGTTAATCTGTGAAAGAGAAGAAGAAATAAAAAATTTCGTTCCATTAGAATACTGGTCAATCATTGGCATTTTTGAAAACGAGGAAGGAAATAAATTTAAAAGCAAACTGAATTCTTATCAGGGAAAAACATATAAAATACCAGATAAGAAATTAGAAACCGACGAAGAAAAAAACGAATTCTTTTCCAAGTATTTTTATATTCCTGATGAAAAAACCGCCAATGAACTCCTTGAAAAATGCAAACAGGAATCATTCTCAATTTCAAGGATTGAACGAAAAGTTGTTAATCGTAATCCTGCTGCACCTTTTACTACAAGCACATTGCAACAAGAAGCATCCAAAAAATTATTTTATCGACCAAGACAAACAATGCAATATGCTCAAAAATTATATGAGGGAGTTGAACTTGGAAAAGATGAGATTGTTGGCTTGATTACCTATATGAGAACTGATTCAGTCAGAGTAAGTAATGATGCCATAGAAGCAGCAAGGGATTTCATCCTGAAAAATTATGGAAAAGAATTTTTACCCGACTCGCCAAAAATGTATCAAAGCAAAAAACAAAATGTTCAGGATGCACACGAGGCAATTAGACCGACTAATCTTAAATATACTCCAGATTATGTTAAAAAATATTTACCAAAAGAACTTTATAAATTATATGAATTGATATGGAACCGCTTCATCGCTTCTCAAATGAAACCTGCTCAGTTTGAACAGGTTTCGCTTGATGTGAGCGGAGGTGACTTTGTTTTCAGGTCAACTGGTTCTACTTTACTCTTCAAAGGCTTCCTGGCTGTTTATGATGAAAACGGAGAAGAGCAAAGTTCAGATGAAGACATTAATGAAAATGAAAACAGAATACCACCAGGATTAAAAGAAGGACAAATGCTCAATTTGACTGAGCTGACTAAAAATCAACATTTCACAAAACCACCTGCTAGATATACTGAAAGTTCGCTTGTAAAGGAACTTGATAATCTAGGAATAGGAAGACCAAGTACTTATGCAAGTATAATCAGTACGCTCTATGATAGAGAATACGTGGTTCAGGAAGATAGAAAATTAATACCAACCGAACTCGGAATAAAAGTAAATCAATTACTCGTAAATTACTTTGACCATATTTTCAATGTTAATTTTACAGCTCAAATGGAAGAAGAATTAGACGAGATTGCTGAAGGAATTAACAAATACGAAACTGTTTTATCCGACTTCTACATACCATTTAAAAACATTCTTGACGAAGTCGAAAAGAAGATTGAAAAACCCAAGTGCGAACTCTGTGGTGCTGATATGGAAATTAAAATGGGAAGGTATGGTAGATTCTTAGCCTGTACGAATTATCCACAATGTAAGAATGTGAAATCATTAAAAGAATTTTCGCAAAAAGATAATGATGAAAATGGCAAACAACTTCTAGATGAATTATGTCCAAAATGTGGTAGTCAGTTAGTTTATAGAAATTCGCGATTTGGGAAATTTATAGGTTGCTCTAAATACCCGGATTGTGACTATACAAAACCCATCACACTTGGAATTAATTGTCCGAAATGCAAAACCGGTGAATTGACTCCAAGATTTACAAAGAAGAGAAGAATATTTTATGGATGTTCTCGTTATCCAGAATGTGATTATGTCACGTGGAATAAACCCACTGCTGAAATTTGTCCGAATTGCCATAAAGATTTACTCGTAATAATTAAATCGGGTAAAAAAGAAAAGCTAAAATGTAATTCCTGTAATTATGTTCGTGAAATTGAGAAAGAAAATTGAACGAAATTGAAGTTTTAATAAAAAAATTTTTAGAATACATAAAGAGCTATAGAAAATATTCTGAAAATACATTACATTCATATCAGAAAGACCTTGAAATTTTCTTAAGCTTTTTGAAAGAAAATGGAATTTCTGAAATTAATCGAATTTCAAAAAGAACCATTCAAAGATTTATGATTTATCTTTCTGAAAAAAATTTGAGCCCCCGATCAATTAGCCGCCGATTAAGTGCAATACGCTCGTTCTATAACTTTTTACTTTTTAACGATCTGGTTGACAATAATCCTGTTGAAGGAATTCAGAATCCAAAGCTTCCTAAAAAAACAATCAAATATTTGAATGAAAGAGAGCTTGTCGAAATACTTAATTTAATGGAGAATGATATTGATGTTCTTCGTGATTTTGCAATCTTAGAAACTCTTTATTCAACTGGTATGAGAGTAAGTGAACTCTGTAATCTAAAAAAATCCGATATCGATTTTGAAAATAAAATAATTAGAGTCGTTGGTAAAGGAAATAAATTGAGATTGCTTCCGATAACAGATAATCTTATTCAAACTTTTGAAAAACTAAATATTTCTGAAAAATCACCAAACGAGTATTTATTTCAAATAAACAGGGGAGGGAAATTATATCCAAAATATGTCGAAAGAATAGTCAAAAAATATTTAAGTGAAATTTCGGAGGATGGGCGTGTATATCCTCATTTGATTCGTCACACTTTTGCTACTCACCTCCTCAGAAGGGGAGCGGACATTAGATCCATTAAAGAGTTACTTGGTCACGAAAGTCTTGAGACAACAACCGTATATACACACGTGAGTATTGAACATTTAAAAAATATTTACAAAAAAACTCACCCAAAATCATAAATCATGGAGGACATTATGAACGTTCAAGTAACAGCAAGAAGATTTAAAGCACATCCATCGCTAAAAGACTACGCAATTAGCGAAGTAAAACGATTGGAAAGATTTAATAACGATATTAATAAAGTTGATGTGATTTTAAGTTATGAACGAGCACACGATAGCGTTAAAAATGCAGAAATTGTCTTGCATATGAATGGTCACAATTTACTTGCTCGAGAATCTTCAGATGATTTTAAAAAATCAATTGATCTTGCTGTAGTCAAACTTGAACGTCAGTTAGATAAGCTAAAGACTAAAATCATCGAAAAGAAAAGGGCGGTAAAAAGGAAGAAATGAAGTTTCTTGAAAATCTAATTGAGATAAAAAAAGATTCAATTGAGGTCGGTTTTTTTTACGAGAATTGCCATCGTTTATTCGGTTTGAATTTAATAGCCGAAAACGATGGCTTCTCAAAAAAAATTAGAGATTATAGTATTCATCGACCAGGACTTGCTCTTGCTGGTTTCTTAGAGCTTTTTAGCTATAATCGTGTGCAAATTTTTGGAAATACAGAAATAAGATTTTTACATTCATTAACACCACAAAAACGTACTGAAGCTCTTCAGAAATTTTTTAATTATGATATTCCCTGCATTGTATTCTCAAATAATCACGTACCAGAAGATTCATTCTTACAATTTGCAAAAGAAAGGAATGTTTCAATATTCAATTCAGCTCTACCGACCACTAAAGTTGTATATTTTTTGAGTGATTTCTTAGAAGACCAGTTCGCTCCGCAGGTTACAATTCATGGTTCTTTTGTAGATGTTTATGGAATCGGATTGCTCTTTGTTGGTCGTTCAGGAATTGGTAAAAGTGAAATCGCTCTTGATCTTGTTGAACGAGGTCATAGACTTGTTGCCGACGATCTCATCCTTGCAACTCGCAAAGGGGAAGGCGTTCTAATGGGTTCAGGAACTAAACTAATGAAACACTTCATGGAAATCAGAGGTCTGGGATTAATTAATGTCGAAAAAATTTTTGGTGTTAGAGCAATAAGATATCAAAAAAGAATTGAAGTGTTGGTTGTTCTGGAAGAATGGGATCCACAAAAAGAATACACAAGAACTGGACTGGAAAATCTAACAACTAATATTCTGGGTGTTAATATTCCGACTATCATACTGCCAATCTTTCCAGGTAAAAATGTAACCGTAATCGCTGAAATAATTGCATTGAATTATTTATTGAAACATTATGGTTACGATGCTGCGAAAGATATGAAAAGCAGAATTGAGAAAGGAATACTTGAGAAAATGAACCAAAAGTTTGAAAGAACAGTTGATTATTTTGAACACGACTTTGAATAATTGACAAAATAACTTTACTTACTTATTTTTGCGGCACGAATGAGAGTAATAATACATTTTAATAAATCATATAAAATAAGAGAGTTTAATAGAACGCAGGTAATTTCTATTCTCTCAGCTATAACTCTTTTCTTCATAGGGTTAGTTGCAACTATAATTAGTTTGTACATTGAAAATTCTTCGAGCTCGTTGATTGCAGAAAATAAAAAGCTGAAAGTATCGATAAGTGAGTTATCAAATAAAATTACAGAGATTCAAAATTCTTTATCGAAAATCTATGAGACTGGTCGTGTTTTACAAATTGCTGCTGGTGTAAATTTCGATCAACCATATGCAACAGGTGGAGAAGAAGATATCAATATTAAGAGTTTAATTTCATCAAAAAACAATGAAATTAAATCCATCGCTAAGATTACTGATGATTTGATAAATAAAGTAAAATTTGAGCAAGAAAAGTTTGACCTTCTGGTAAAGAAGTTGAATGAAAAAACAGAGTTAGCAAAGCATATTCCGGCAATTTTACCAATGGATGGATATGTAACCGAACATGGATTTGGTATGAGATTACATCCAATTTTAAAAGTCTGGAGAATGCATGAAGGTGTTGATATAATGAATATGCCCGGAACTCCAGTTTATGCTTCTGGTGCCGGAAAAGTAACCTTTGCTGGCTGGAACGGTAGCCTTGGTTTGTGCGTAATTATAGATCACGGATTTGGATACGAGACAACTTATGGACATTTATCGAAAATAAATGTTAGAGAAGGTCAAAAAGTTACAAGATTTCAAAAAATTGGTGAATGTGGGTCTACAGGTTTATCGACCGGTTCCCATTTACATTATGAAGTTTCTTTTAATGGTCAGAAACAAAATCCTGTTTACTATTTTATAAAATAAGTCAAAAAATTGGGGAAGGGTACTCTATGATCTGGACATTAGAACTCGCATCTTATTTACTAGATGCACCATGGCCAGCAACAAAAGCTGAATTAATTGATTATGCTAACAGAATCGGTGCACCACGAGAAGTCATTGAAAATCTCGAAGAACTCGAAGATTCAGATGAAATGTATGAGGGAATCGAGGATATCTGGCCCGATTTTCCAACAAACGAAGATTTCTTCTATTCCGATGAGGAGGAAGAAGAGTATTAATGCAAATTAATTTATGGAATGGTTTAATTGTACAAGAGAGGGCCAAATTAGCATTTGAAAAAATTTATTCTCGTAATGCATATCCTACTGCTTTGATTCTTTTTGGCCAGAAGGGGAGTGGCAAAGAAGCCCATGCTGTCGCTTTCGCTCAATCAATAAACTGTGAATCGAATAATTTTCAACCGTGCGGTATTTGTGATAGATGTAGAAGAATTGCAAATTTTTTAAACCCAGAACTTTACTTTATTTATCCTACTCCTACAAATCCTACCGATAGAAATCTATTTCAAAAAAAAGTTCAACAATTAGTTGAAAAAAAAAAGTAAACCCATATCTCAAATTCCAATTTCCTAAAGCAAACGAAATCACAATTGACCTTATCAGAGAATTAAAATCCGAATTAATTATTTCTACACCTGAACTTAAAAAACGTGTAGTCATTATTTCGCAAGCCGATAAATTAAATATTGAGTCACAAAACGCATTATTGAAACTCTTAGAAGAGCCAAGAGAGGATGTCCTTTTTATTTTAGAAACACACACACTGGAGCCAATCATTTCAACCATAAAATCAAGATGCTGGATAATAAATTTCAATCCACTAAATCCAGATGATGTGGAAAATTTTTTGATTCAAAAATTTAGTAATCAAATTGAACAAGCCATAATTTCGAAAGTGTGTTCAAAATTTAATGGCGAAAACCTTTCTGAACTCATTGAGACACTTTATGAATTTATTGAGTTGAAAAAAAGAGATGAAGAAATTGATTTAAATGACGATTCAAACAAAATCAGTTTTATTGAACTATTTAGATACTTATATCTTTCAAATTTCTATAAATCTATAAGTTATCTGGATCAATTCAATATCCTGGTTGATCGACGAGAAGCAGTCAATTTTTTAAATGAACTTTTGAAGTTTTGTTATCTTGTATTGAAGACTAAATTAAGTGAAGAAAATAAAGAAACAGATTTAATTAAATTATCCAGAGTAATAGATGAAACTAAATTCCAGAAGGTGATTAGCTATCTTGCAAATTCTCAGCAATACGTTGAGAATTACATAAACTTAAGTCTAATTTTTATCAAGTTATTTATCTTGATTAAAAATTCATTCATAAAAAATTAAAAGGATAATTTTATGAAGGATACATTTATTTGTGACGCACTGAGAACTCCAATTGGTAGTTTTCTCGGTGAATTAAGTTCTATTCCAGCTCCAAAACTCGCAGCTGAGTTAATAAAGAAGATAATAGAAAAAAATAATTTAGAACCATCGACAATAAATGAAGTAATTATAGGAAATGTATTAAGTGCAGGAATTGGACAAGCTCCAGCAAGGCAAGCAGCTATTTTTGGTGGTTTACCTTATTCTGTTGAATGCATGACAATTAATAAAGTTTGTGGTTCCGGATTGAAAGCAGTTATGCTGGCAGACCAGGCAATAAAATGCGAAGATGCCGATCTAATTTTATCTGGTGGAATGGAAAGCATGTCAAACGCTCCATTTCTCATAAAAGGAGTTAGAGAAGGAATAAAGTTTGGCAATCAAACTATTTATGATTCAATGATATATGATGGATTAATTGATGTTTATAGTAACTTACATATGGGCAATTGCTCAGAACAGGTAGCAAGAGAAAAACAAATTACCAGAGAAGAACAGGATGCCTATGCTATTGAAAGTTATAAAAGAGCTTTAAATGCTCAATCACTTGGTAAATTTAATCAAGAAATTTTACCAATAACATTTAAAGACAAAATCATTAGCGAAGATGAAGAACCAAAGAAAGTAAAATTTGAAAAAATTCAATCATTAAAACCTGTTTTTGAAAAAGAAGGAACAATTACAGCAGCGAACGCTTCAAAGCTAAATGATGGAGCAGCAATGGTGTTGGTTGCATCGGAAGATGTTATGAAGAAATACAATCTTAAACCTCTGGTGAGAATTGTTTCTCAAGCTGCTTATGCAATGGAGCCAACCAAATTTGCTCTAGCACCAATTGGTGCAATTAAAAAATCATTACAAAAAGCTAATTTGAAAATTGAGGATATTGATTTATTTGAAATCAATGAAGCATTCTCGTTGGTTACAATTGCTGTAATGAAAGAATTAAATTTATCTCATGATAAGGTCAATGTAAACGGTGGTGCTGTTGCGCTTGGACATCCAATAGGAGCTTCAGGTGCAAGATTATTGACTACATTAATTTATGAGATGAAAAGACGTAATTCTAAATACGGATGTGTTTCTCTCTGCATTGGCGGAGGTGAAGCAGTATCAATGATTATTGAAAACATAAATTAAAATAATTACGGAGGTCGAAATGGAAATTAAAAATATCGCAGTAATTGGATCAGGTACAATGGGCAATGGAATTGCTCATGTATTTGCTCAATACGGTTATAGAGTTTATTTAATCGATATTAATAAAGAAATATTAGATAATGCTCTAAAAACAATCTCATCAAACTTTGATCGAATGATTAAGAAAGGTACCATTACAGAAGAAGTTAAATCAAAAGCAATGGAATTGATTGTACCTATTGCTGGTTTAGAAAATTTTAAGGAAGAAGTTGACTTAGTAATTGAAGCTGTTACTGAAAATTTTGAAGTAAAGAAAAAAGTATTTGAAACAATTGAACCTAAGATTTCTGATGTCTGTATTTTAGCTTCCAATACTTCATCAATTCCCATAACGGTATTAGCTTCTGTTACCAGACGACCTGATAAATTTATTGGTATGCATTTTATGAATCCAGTTCCAGTGATGAAACTTGTTGAAATAATTCGTGGGTATTCAACATCGGATACAACTTTTAATACGATAAAAGAATTAACTTTAAAAATTGAAAAGGTACCTGCTGAAGTTAATGATTATCCAGGATTTGTTTCTAACAGAGTTTTAATGCCAATGATTAATGAAGCAATTTATTGTGTATATGAAGGTGTTGCTACACCTGAAAATATTGATACAGTTATGAAACTTGGAATGAATCATCCAATGGGACCATTGACTTTAGCTGACTTTATCGGATTAGATGTTTGTCTGGCTATTATGGAAGTTTTATATAACGGGTTTAATGACCCGAAATACAGACCATGTCCATTATTAAAAAAGATGGTTGCAGCTGGTAAACTTGGCAGAAAAACAGGTGAAGGTTTCTACAAATATTAAAAGACAGTTATAATAAATCTACATTAAGATCTTTTTATAATTTTCAGGTCAGTCTTATAACTTCTTCAAAGTTTGTACATAAGGCTGACCTAATTTATTTTTCGTTTTTTATTTCAACCAAACAAAAACTAAATCTTTGAAAGTGAAATAATAATTTCTTTTAAAGATGAGAATTTAAAGAAGTTTAGTGCAGAGGTTTTGTAGTCAGTTTATGTCTGATAATATCTATTATGTAAACAATAATTATTCTATTAAATTAACCCAAACCTAATAGCCAAATAGATAATGATTGTTATTAAGATAAAATAAATGAACAATTTATTATTTTTTCTTTTAAGTAAATGGGAATGACGGGCTATTTCGAATTTATCTTTTAAGTTTTGTTCTTTATCCTTATCGGGATTATAATATCTTGGTATATATTCAAATTTTTTATGTTCTGGTTTTTTCATCAACATAAGCTACACCATTTGTAATAAAGTGTGCATATTTATTTAATAATTTTACTTTTAATGATTTCATCTGATCCGTCCTTATTTCACCATCAGCGTGAATAAATATTGGGTTATTTGATTCGATATACAATGAATCAGTCTTGAAATACATAACAGATTTATTTTTGATATGTTTACCAAAAATTGCTAAGGGTAGAATTCTTAATACTTTTAATTTACTTATTTTTTTTACTAAACAAACATCCAATAATCCATCAACCGGATTAGCAAGTGGAGTTAATCTAAATCCGCCACCAGCAGTTTGACCATTACCGATTGAAATCATAAAGAACTTATCTCTTAAGTTTAATTCGTTAGTAGTAATGTTTATAATACGATATTGATAATTTTTTAAAGTTGTAAATACTCCTAATAAATATAAAAACAAACCTCTTATAAATTTAATTTTCTTTACTGAATCAGCAACTTCTGCATCGAAACCAATACCTAAACTATTTGCAAAAAGAAATGAAAACTTTCTTCCAGAAAATTCAGTTACTTCTGCATGACCAACATCAAGAGACATTGTTTTTTTGTTCAACACAGTCTCTAAATCTTTTTTAATGTTTTTTCTCAATCCTAATGTAAAAGCAAAATCATTTCCTGAGCCGGTTGGGAGCACACCAAGAATTTTATTCTGTATATCTTCGCTATTAATTAACTCATGCATAGTTCCATCACCACCAATGACAATTATTCTATCAAACTCATCTTTCTCATTTTTTAATATTTGATTTATATCACCAGGTTTTGATGTCTCAACTAATTTGAAATTGATATCTGCGGAACTGAGATAATTCTTTACTTCAGTCAATAGTTGTTTTGTCTTACCTCTTCCAGCAACCGGGTTTGCAATGAATAAATATTTCATTTTATTTCCAATTTAGTTTTCGAAAATAGCGTTTATGAATTCTTGAGAATCAAAAGGTTGAAGGTCTTCAATACCCTCGCCTACTCCAATGAATTTGACAGGTAACTTAAATTTATTAACTATTTGAAAGATAACGCCACCTTTAGCTGTTCCATCTAATTTTGTTAAAATTAATCCAGTCAGAGGAACATATTTAAGAAAACTATCAATTTGAATCACTGCATTCTGTCCTGTTGTTGCATCTATTACAAGTAATACTTCATCTGGTTTCTTATTTAATTTCTTTTCAAATATTCGAATAATCTTATTTAATTCATTCATTAAATCAATCTTTGTATGCAATCTACCAGCAGTATCAATCAAAATTAAATCAATTTGATGTTTAATTGCTGTATCCAGAGCTTCATAGACAATTGCACCCGGATCGGTTGTATTTTTGTTTTCAATAATTTCCACTGAAGCTCTTTTTGCCCAGATCGATAGTTGCTCGTTTGCAGCAGCTCGAAAAGTATCAGCAGCTGCTATTAAGACTTTATAATTATTTTGTTTGAAATTATATGCAATTTTACCAATAGAAGTTGTTTTACCCGTTCCATTTACACCTACTATCATTACACTTTTTGTACTCCCACCATCGGTAATTTGAAAATTTTGAAAATCTAAACCTGAAACTTTATTCTCTGCTTTGTTTAGAATTGCAGATAGTTCTTGTTTGACAATATTAATGACCTCATCTTTTTCGAATACATTTTTACCTTTTAAAGTTTGAGTTAGTTTTAAGATTATATTTTCTGTTATTTCATATCCAACATCTGATAAAAGTAAAATTTCTCTAATTTCTTCCAACAATGATTCATCAATTGAACTCTTGCCCGTTAAAATTTGATTCAGTTTTCCAACTAAATTGTCTCTGGTTTTAGCTAATCCTTTTTTAAATTTTTCAAAAGTTCCTAATAACTTTTTCATTTCATCTTTCTAATTTGTTTGTAACCATAATTGAATAAACTTATAAAAATTAATACTGTGCAGATTTGTAAACTCAAATTAAAAATCGTTTCTAAGTTTTGAAAATTCATAACGCTCATCAGGAAGACAACACCTATTGCACCAACTGTCATTTTACCAATGAAATCGGAAGCTGGTACTTCTTTAATTTTTCCCATCAATAGTAGACCTGCTAACATTATTATCAAATCTCTTCCAATCACAAGATAAAAGAACCAAGATGGAATTAAATCATAATACATAAGATTTACTGCAAAAGAAATAATAAACAATTTATCCACTAAAGGATCAATAAGTTTACCAAGCTCGGTAATCTGATTTAATTTTCTGGCAAGAAAGCCATCCAAGTTGTCTAATAAAGAAAAAATTATAAGTGATAAAATTATAAACCATCGATTTAGTTCTGGTTTATTAAATAAAATAAAAACAAGAGGAATAAATAATATTCTAAAAAGGCTGACTAAGTTAGGTATCTTTTTCCAGTCATTTAAAATTATTTTTCCCATTACTCTTCATTGACATTTTTATTAAGACTATCATCTATTTTAACCGGATATCTTCCAGAAAAACAAGCGGTACAATAATATTTTTCATCTTTTTCTGGAGTGCATTCAATCATTCCCTTGAATGAAAGATAATTTAATGAATCTACCTCTAATTCTTTTTCAATCTCTTTAATATTACCTTTAAATTTATTTGCAATCAGTTCTTCTTGTGTTGGAAAATCCATCCCATAAAAACACGGATACATAATTGGTGGTGAAGCAATTCGAATATGAACTTTGTGAGGATTTGCTTCCCTTATCAAATTAACTAATTGTTTTGAAGTATTTCCTCTGACTATAGAATCATCCACAATAACAACATCACGATTTAACAAAACACCTTTAACAGTATTAAATTTTATTTTTACACCTAATTTTCTTTTATCTATCTCCGGTTGGATAAAAGTTCTGCCAATATAATGACTTCTAATAAGCCCAATTTCATATTTCGAATTAATATTCATCGTTCTTAATTGGTTATGATAACCGATTGCAATAGTATTTGATGAATCCGGTACACTCATAACAGCTAATTTCTTTTCATTTGAAGAACTTACAGGATGTTCTTCAGCTAATTTTTTACCAAGTTGTCGTCTTACTCTATCAACATTTTCATTGAAAATAATACTGTCAGGTCTGGAAAAGTAAATAAATTCAAATATACATTTCTTTGGATACTCAGGGATATTGCTTAATAATCTACTTTCAATGATTTCTGAATAATCTTCTCCTATTTTAATAACCAGAATTTCTCCTCTTTCAATTTCACGAATATATTTTGCACCAATTAGATCAAATGCACATGTTTCTGAAGCAACTACAAAAGAATTATTTAAGATACCCAATGATAATGGTCTAAAACCGAAAGGATCACGACACGCATAAAGATAGTCATCAGTTAGTAATACTAACGAAAAAGCTCCTTCTACTTTTTCAAGGGCTTCAATTATTTGATCTACTTGTTTTTCTTTTTTGCTTCTTGAAATTAAATGCAAAATAATTTCTGTATCACTGGTGGTTTGAAAAATTGCTCCTTCTTTTATCAATTGTTGTCTGATAATGTGTGCGTTAGTTAAATTTCCATTATGAGAAATAGCTAAGTTTCCATCTCGATATTTAACAATGAAAGGCTGAACATTGGTTAGATTATTTGAACCTGAAGTAGAATATCTATTATGCCCAATAGCTGCATTGCCTACTAATTCTTCACTAAAAATTTTTTCATCATTGAAAATTTCGGAAACAAGACCCTGACCTTTCTTTACGAAAAAAGAGACTTTATTACTTTGTTTCGAAATATAACGAGAAACTATCCCAGAAGCTTCTTGACCTCTATGTTGTTGAGCTAATAAACTGTAATAAGTTAACAAAGAAGCAGAAGGATTGCCTGCAATACCAAATATTCCGCAATTACTTTTCGGTTTATCTATATCTGAGAAATTCATGAGAAGTTAAAAAATGTGGAAAAGGATTAGTCGGAACGGCGGGATTTGAACCCGCGACCCCCACTACCCCAAAGTGGTGCGCTAGCCGGGCTGCGCCACGTTCCGAACTTTTTTCATAGTTTAATATAAATATCCTGTAATAATTCTTTAATATCACGCAAATCTTTCAATAAAGTATGATTATCTATCTTTGGTTTCTCAGCTGGTGTCTCTGCTTTTTTATCGCTTTCTTCTTTTGTAGGAATTTCTAAAGAGAATTCTTCATTGGGGTTATAATTTTGAAGTACCTTTTTGGCACCATCAATTGTGTATTTTTCTTCTCTTAAAAGTTTTTTGAGGAATAAAATTAACTGAATATCCTTATTAGTATAAATTCTGTTGCCTGCCCTATTTTTCTGAGGTTTTAGTTGCTCAAATTCATTTTCCCAGTATCTCAGGACATATTGCTCCAAACCAGTAATTTTACTGACTTCACTTATTGAATAATATAACTTTTTAATTGACAGGTCTTTCATCTTGAGCGTAAAATTTCCAATTCAAATATATAAAATATAGAAAAATTAAAAAAGTTGGTTAAAGTAATATATGAGGAAATTAAATTAACTTATTTTCTTTTTTTACAATATCAATCAGTTCTGATATGTCATTTAATTCATAATCAGCATTTGGATTCTGGGTATTAAAAGTATCACCGTACCTGGCAAAAGCTGTTTTCATTCCAACCTGAGCAGCTCCAACAATATCTCTTTCTGCCCAATCACCGACCATGATTGACTCCTCTGCTTTGACATTTAATGCTTCGAGAATTTTGATAAATGGAACTGGACTTGGTTTTCTTTCATTTGTGTCTTCAAACGTAACAATTGCGTCAAATAAATATTGAAAGTTTAAACTGGAAAGTCGTAACCAGGCTTCCAGTGCTGGTGCATCGGAAACAATTCCCAATTTTAAACCGAGTTTAATCAATTTAATCAAGGTGGGATAGACATTCGGATAAGGAACCAATGAAGCTTCTCGTGCCCGACGATACGCAACAATGGCAGCTGATAAAATTTTGTGATCCACTTTGCCAATAGCTTTATTCAACAATTCATCAAAAACTTTTTGATATTCGATTCCTTTTTCCTTGTAAATTTCATCAATGATTAATTTAATTTCTTCTGGTGGAAGTTTTAATCCAGCATCTATCATAGCCGGAATAGCTGCCTCTATTGCCCTTCTTTTCATTAACATGAAATCAACAAGTGTATTATCAAGGTCAAATACTATTGCTTTAATCATAAGACTGTATTTTCAATTATGTTTCTAATTTTTGGATTAATGTAAATGTCCTCTACTCCAATTTCTTTCAATGCTTCAACAAGAATAATTAACTTTCTCTGAGTCTGGGCAAGTTTATTTATAACAATTACTTTCTCAGATTTTAGAATACAATATCCACCATTAAAATCACCTTTTTCAAATCTTACCTTGATTCCTTTTTGAAGTGCAATTTCTTTTAATTCATCTATTAACTGCTGGTATTCTTTTTCTGCTATTTTCATTTTAAACCGATTTTTTTAGTGGTTGAAAAATAGCAATCCATATAGAAGTGAAATAACATAAAGAACCAATTGCAGGCAAACCGCCTAATGCTGCAATCCTCTGTATGAGCTTACTTAATGCGAGATTGGTATCGAAGTTTGAAAATAGAACCATATAAGTAAAATCCAGATCAAGAAAAGATAAATAAACTTCAACCGGAAAAAATAGTAGCAGTATCATCGAAATCATGAATAACCATCCATCACGTTTCAGTTTTACTTGCGATAATTTCAAGAAAATAAAAAAGGAAATTAAAACTATAGGATAACTAATAAGAACATACACATTGACATTACCAATCAATTTTAGAGTTTGTCTTAAAATATCGTAAGTGATTTCACTTTTAATAATAAGAGAGAATGGCTCAAATAAAGTATAGGCTATTATAGCCCGGTATATTGAACCACCAAGCCAGAATATAGACGAAACAATCAAAATGAACAGAGAAATTTTTGTTTTTGTAGTGTTTAATTCCATTTCATTCGCAAGTTAATAGGAGATATAATTTTAATCAAGAATTTTTCAAAAGTTAGTTAATCATAGCTTTATAATATTCATTCAATTAAATCAATGGATTTTGAACTAAAGTTGGTTTTAGAAAATTGACATCATCCTTAAATGGATAATCGATATTGTAGTGAAGTCCACGAGATTCTTTTCTTAAACTTGCCGAATAAGTAATAAGATAGGCTACTTCAATAAGATTTCTCAATTCAAGAATTTCTTCAGAAATTTTTGATTCATCATACATTGATTTCACTTCTTCATAAATTAGCTTGCATCTTCTTAAAGCTCTATTTAATCTTTCGTTTGATCTAACTATTCCTACATAATCCCAGAGTATTTCTCTTATTTCGTGACGACTTTGAGAAATCAAAATTTGTTCTTCAGTTGTCAAACGACTTGTATCTATCCAATCGGGAATACCTTCAGGTAAATTGTATTGATGATTCAGAATTACTCTTCGGCATGCTCTGGCGGCGTTTTTTGAGAAGACTAAAGCTTCTAATAATGAATTACTTGCAAGTCGATTAGCACCATGTACTCCAGTCATTGCGACTTCACCAGTTGCAAATAAATTTTCAATTGTAGTCTGTCCTTCGAAATCTGTAACTACACCACCACAAGCATAATGAGCAGCTGGAATAACTGGTATCAGGTCTCTGGTGATATCTATATTTTTTTCAAGGCATTTAGCATAGATATTTGGAAATTTTTCTTTGACTTCGTCTGAATTCTTGAAAGTTAAATCTAGATAAACAAAACTATCACCACTCTTTTTTAATTCCGAATCAATCGCTCTTGCAACTATATCTCTCGGTGCTAATTCCCCTCTTGGATCATATTTGTGCATAAATTCTTCACCGTTTTTCAATCTCAATTTCGCACCAAAACCACGGACAGCTTCACTAATCAGAAATGCAGGTTTCGTACTTCGATTTTCAGAATCGGATTCAAAAAGTGCTGTTGGGTGAAATTGAACAAATTCCATATTACCTATCAAAGCTCCCGCACGATAAGCCATGGCAAATCCATCTCCTGTTGCAATTGGAGGATTAGTTGTATGAAGATAAGCCTGACCCAGTCCTCCAGTTGCAAGCAGAGTTACTTTTGAAATAAAAGTATGAACTTCACCTTTCTTCACATCAAAGACATATGCACCCCAGCAATGAATTTTTTCATCTGAACTTTTTCTTTTTTTACCGATATGGTGTTCTGTAATTAAATCAATGGCAAAATGGTTTTCAAGCAGATGAATATTTTTGATTTCACTAATTCTTTTAAGTAATGCTCTTTCGACTTCGTAACCTGTTAAATCTTTTGCATGGACAATTCTACTTCTCGAATGTCCACCTTCTTTTGCTAAATCAAGTCGACCGCTCTTATTAATTGAAAATTGAGTTCCTAATTCAATTAATTTTTGAATTTCCCCTGGTCCTTCTCTAACAATTAATTCCACAGCATCTCTATTACAGAGTCCATCTCCTGCAGAGAGTGTATCTTTAATATGTAACTCGAAATCATCGTCTGGTGAAAGAACTGAAGCTATTCCCCCTTGAGCATAATTCGTATTTGATTCTGCTTTGTCTTTCTTTGTAACGATATAGACTTCGGCAAATTCAGAAACTTCTATTGCGAAACGAAGTCCTGCGATTCCACTACCAATTATCAACACATCTGTTTCTATTCGCATATTAAATCAAATATTTCAGTACAAAAAAGCTTGCAATAAGTAGAACCATAAATGCAATTGTCAATTTATCGAGATATTTATCAATGAAAGTTTTAATTCCTGGACCAACAAAGTAAATCAAACTTCCCACCAGGAAGAATCTTCCCGCTCTACCAACAAGTGAAGCTATTGTTAAAGTAAATAAATCAATTGTTTTATTAAATCCGGCGAGAATGGTAAAAACTTTATATGGAATTGGTGTAAATCCCGCAGTTACAATCGCAATAAATCCATTTTCTTGATACTTCTGAAGAATATAATTAATCTGATTTTCCACTCCATAAAACTGAATTATCCTCAAGCCTATAGTATCATAAAAAATATAACCAATTAAGTAACCGAGATAAGCTCCAAGAACTGACCCAACTGTACAAATTAAAGCATAATATAAACTTCGTTTAGGATAACTTATTCCCAGAATAATCAGCAAAGCATCTGGAGGAATTGGGAAAAAAGATGATTCGATAAAAGCAAAGATAAAAAGTGAGATGCCAGCTGAAGGTTTATGTGCAAAACTTTCAACCCATTCTCTTGTAGAATTTAAAAGATTCTTAAACTTCAAATACATTCCAGAAAAAAATTTAATCATACAATTCCTTTTTTTTAATTATACAAATTAAATATTTAGGAAAGAAGGGATGTTTATATCTTTCATTGTAATCAATCCGTAACGGGCGTGTAATAAATTTGGAATTACATTAACCATCATTGCTACAGTTGCAGTATCACCAAATATTCCATTTTCAATTTTTAATTTTATTGGTGGATTTCCATCTATGACAATCTCATCAAATCCTTTAACTATATCAGCTCTCATTTCAAGTATTAATTCTAAAAGTTTTTTCGTTTTATTTTTTCCAATGACAGTGTGTTTCATCCCGATCACTGTACCTTTCGGGATATTGAAAAATTTAGTTTTATAATTTTTGTCAGCCAGATAAGGTTTTATACTTTCGTCAAAATCGGTAATATCAAAATTCAGATAGTGAGAGATAAATTGAGCTGATTCCAAAAGTCCAACATGACCAATCTTTTTTTCTCTAACGAGTTTCTGGAATTCGGATTTTGTGAGACTTAAACCAATTTTTTGTTGTAACGCTTTTCGTCTTTTTGATAAATCAACTACACGAGAAATTTTTATTGATTTTACGTCACTACAAATGCTTGTAAGAAATAATGGTAATGTATCCATTATGAAACCAGGATTAACCCCAGTTCCTAAAACATGTACAAAATATTCCTTTGCTTTAGCATCAATTTCTTCTGCAAGACTTTTATTTTTTTTGAATGGAAAAAGTAACTCTTCACAACTTGAGATTACACTTGAATGATATTCTATGCAGCTAAAAATGTCATTTGCAATTTCACTTAAACGACTTTTCGAAGTGAGAATAGTTACCTCTGGTTGAAATTCTTTGAGAGCTGCTTTTAGATCATTAAAAATTTTAATACCAATTTTTTTCTTATATAAAAATTCACCGAGATCTTTATCAGCCTTTGATGGGTCAATATCTACTACAGCAAGTAAATTGAAAGATTTTTTTTGAAGTATCAGCTTACAAGTTTCAATGCCAATTTGGCCAAGACCTACCACTATTATTTTGATTTTAGCTGACATAGTTAATTAATCCCTATTATTATTTGAAAAATTTTATTTCCAGAAATTATACATATAAAAATAATAGCCATTAATAAAAATGAGAGCAAATTTTTATGCAATATAAAAACTAGTGACTTAAATAGCAGAAACAATGAATAAAATAAAACAACACTTTCCAGGATAATTATTGCCAGGGCTTTACTAAAATTTATTTCAAAGATTGATGGGTTATTTGAAAACAAATATTTTCCGAAAAGCATTAATTCAACTGGAAAAAATAAAAAGATAGAAATTGAAAAATAAGCAAGTGGGAATAAAATCAATGTCAATGTTGTCTTAAATTTCAATTTAATTCGAGTGATGAATTGGAAAAATTTTCCAAATAGAAAGCTAATTATCAGAAAATAAAAACACCAGAAAACAAAGATAGAAGTCACAAAAATTGAACTTTGAAAATGAGAATCCAGATCAATAAACGAAATATTGATAAGAGTTAGAATGGTAAATTTCATAGCTGAAACAAGGAGAATTACAAATAGATAAGTTTTATGTTCTGCGTATAGTACTCGTTTTATTGCGAAATCGACATTAAAAAGTAAATCCTTTAATAAATCACCCAGATTAATACTGGTTACTTTTTCTCTTATTATAGTTCCACAATTGATACATTTATAATCAAGAATAAAATTATCAAAACTACAAACTGAGCATTTTAATGTATTCATATCTACTAGACCGATTTCAGAATGACAAGTACAGCATTTTTTTCAACAACAGTTCCTTCAGTTACTTTTATTGATTCCACAATTCCAGAGATATGTGATTTTATTTCATTTTCCATTTTCATTGCTTCAATAGTGAAAAGTGGATCGCCTTTTTTTACGATATCACCTTGTTTGATTTTAATCTTTGAGATTAGCCCGGGCATTGGTGATTTTACAATATTTTCTCTTGCAGTTTTAGAAGATGAATTATTCAAATTTTCGTTGAACAATTTTGTAATTTCAACCAGGAAAATATTTCCCTTATAGTAAAGAATTAAATTTCCAGATTCATCTCGATCTACAATTAATTCAAATATTCTACCATTTCTATTGCAGATTAAATGATCTTTTGAAAGAAATTTAATTTCAATTTCGGAGGATAATTTTTTAATCTCTTCACTTTTTAAAATTAATTTATGTCCAAAAAGTTTATGATCAATTTTAGTTATCATTATTTTTCCGTCTGAGAATCCATTTACTTTTATCTTGAATATTTAATTTTATTTCTTTTTTATGATTTTCAAATGAAATTGTAGATAATATTTCAGACAACTCGTTCAAAGTTTCATGTTCAATTTTTGCCCAGTCTGAATTTTCAAACTTTTGTTGAATTCGACCGATGTATTGTGTGTCGAAAAGATTCTCTTTAAAGTCATCACTTTTTAGTAACCATAAATTAAAAGGAATATTAGTAATAACTCCAGAAATAATAGTTTCTTCCAGAGCTTTAATTAATCTTATACGTGCTTCTTCTCTATTTCTTCCCCAGGCAATTAATTTAGCAAGGATTGGGTCATAATAAATTGGTACTTCAGAATATTGATCAATACCTGACTCAAATCTGATTCCAAATCCTGCTGGTTGTCTATATGCTTTTATTTTCCCGAACGATGGGATGAAATTTTCAAATGGATTTTCTGCATAGATTCTTGCTTCAATTGCATGACCATATACTTTTATATCATCTTGAGTAAAAGAAATTTTTTCACCTGAGGCAATCTTAATTTGCTCTTTAACGATGTCAACGCCTGTTATCATTTCAGTAACAGGATGTTCCACTTGAACTCTTGTATTCATCTCAAGAAAGTAAAAATTATTTCCGTCAAAAAGAAATTCGACAGTTCCTGCATTAAAGTAATCACATGCTTTTGCTGCATTAAGTGCTGCTTGATATAAAGCTTCTCGTTGTTCATCTGAAATTGATATTGATGGTGCTTCTTCTATTATCTTCTGATATCTTCTTTGAAGTGAACATTCTCTTTCAAAAAGATGACGATAGTTTCCATATTCATCTGCTAAAATCTGAACTTCGATGTGTTTGGGATTAGGAATAAACTTTTCAATAAAAACAGATTTATCTTTAAATGATTTTTCGGCTTCACTCTGGGCTAAATTGAAACCATTAATTAATTCATCTTTCGAGAAAACAACTCTCATCCCCTTTCCACCACCACCAGCCGCTGCTTTAATTAAAACAGGAAAACCAATCGATTGGGCGATTTCAACTAATTTTTCAATTTCGTGAACTGGTTCTATGCTTCCTGGAACAATTGGAACATTATGACTTTCCATTAATCTTCGGGCAGCTACTTTATTGCCCATTAACCTTACAGATTGTTCAGAGGGACCAATAAATTTTATTCCAGATTCATTTACAAATTTTATGAAATCCGGATTCTCAGATAAAAAACCATAACCAGGATGGATAGCTTCGCAATTAGCTTTCTTTGCAATATCAACTATCTTTTCGTAATTAAGGTAAGTATCTTTTGAAGTATTTCCATGTAGAGGATATGCTTCATCGGCTAATCTTACATGTAAAGATTTTTCGTCAGCATCAGAATAAATAGCTACTGATTTTATGCCGAGTTCACGGCAAGCCCTAATTATTCTGATAGCTATTTCGCCTCTATTCGCAATTAATATTTTTTTGAACATCTTAATCTTTCAATTTAACTATTGTTACACCTTCACCACCCTGATCAACAGGAGCAAATTGAAAAGTTTCAACAAAGGGATGACTCTGCAAAATTTTGTGGGTCAGATTTTTCAAAATCCCATCACCTTTACCATGAATTATTTCAATATTGAATAAACCATACATTACGGCATCGTCAATATATCTCAGGATTAAATCTTCTACTTCACTTGCTCGTTTTCCTCTAATATCAAGACGAAATGGAATAACCTTACTTTCGACTGGATGATAATTTTTTTCTGAAACATTAGTAGAGGCAAGATTTTCTTGTTTATTAATCCTGGAAATTTTATCTAATGCAACTGAAACCTTGAATTGTTCAATTTGAATTACTGCCTGGTTTTTCTTTTTGTCGATTGCGATAATTTTGCCTGTAGAATTCTGCCCGTGAAGTTTTACAAAATCTCCAATTTTTAATTCTTTATCGACACTTTCAGATTCATCTACTACCTTTGATAATAATTTTTTAAGCTTTTCTTTTTCTTCACTCAAATACTTTTTTGTTTCTTTGATTGTATTTTTATCGGCTTTTGATTCTCTCAAATCTTTAATTGTATTCTCAACAATTTTATTAGCCGTTTTTAAAATCTGTTCAGCTTCAATAATGGCGTTTCTTTTTATTTCTTTTATTTCAGATTTAATTTTCGAAAGTTTTGATTGAAGCTCTAACTTTAGTTTTTGAATTTCTTCTTTTTCTTTTCTTAATTCACTGACGAGTTGAGTATAATGCTGAACTTTTTGCTGGAGTTGAGAGATATAATTCTCAAATTGAATATCATTTCGCTTTAAATATTTTTTTGCATTTTCAACAATACTTTCATCTAATTTCATTCTTCTTGCAATTTCGAAAGTATAGCTTGAACCTGGAATACCTTGAATAAATTTATAAGTCGGTTCGAGTGTCTCTGAGTTGAATTCCATCGAAGCATTCAATAATTCAGAATGATTGGCAGCAAAAAATTTCAAATACGAATGATGTGTAGTAACAATCAGAAAGGCATTTTTTCTAATGATGTGTTCAATTATTGAAGTTGCCAGAGCCGCACCCTGCACTGGATCAGTACCAGTTCCGAGTTCATCAAGTAGAATTAGAGAATCACTATCACAGTTATCATAAATGTATTTCAAATTTCTGATGTGAGAACCAAAAGTACTTATGTCGTTATCAATGGATTGATCATCACCGATATCAATAAAGACTTTCGTAAAAAATGGTAATCTAGAATCCGGGTGGACACTGATTAAATAACCCATTCTCGAAAGAATATTGAAGATACCAATTGCTTTCATCAAAACTGTTTTACCACCAGCATTTGGACCTGAAATAACAATTCCTTTTATGGAAGAATCAATTTTTAGATTAAAAGGCACTGTATTTTGAAAACCAATGGTCAGTATGAGGATGGGATGGCGTGCATCAATCAGTTCAAAAGAATTATCATTAGAGAAATTTATCTTATTACCCCGAATCTCTATTGCAAATTTTGCTTTAGCATAGTGTGCATCAAATTTAGAGATAATTTCAAAATCAGTTAATAATTCATCAGAAAAATTTGAAATGTCTTTTGTTAAAAGTCCGAGTATTCGATTGATTTCTCTTTTTTCCTCAAAGAAAAGAGTTAAAAGTTCGTTGTTTAATTCAAGTGTTTCTGCAGGTTCGATATAAGTTGTCTGTCCTGTAGCAGATTCAGCATGAATAAACCCCTTGACTTTTCGTTTAAATTCACTTCTTACAGGTATAACCATTCTACCATCTCGCAAAGTAATCAGCTCATCCTGAACCATTCCATCTTTACTTAAATTCTTAAGAATTCTTTCATTAACTTTTTGAATTTGATTCTGGAGCGATTTTATATCTTCACGTATTCTTCTTAAATCATCACTTGCTATATCTTTAACTTCACCATAATCATCGAAAACATCATTTATTTTTCTTTCAAGAAAAATATTTTCTCTCAATTGGTTTACAAATTCCCATAGCTCACTAAATTTATTTTTATACTGGGAAATTGTAGACTTAATTGTTCTTGCATTAATTAAAAGTTTACCAATTTGAATTATATCTTTATTGTTCAAAACAAAATTTTCAATTCTCGATTTTAGAATCGAATTTCTAACATCTGGTAAATAAGTATAATTGATTTCATTTACTTCTTCTATGAACCTCTTAAGTGCAAATGTTAGATTCAAGGATTTCTCAACTTCAGAAATGTCGGTTTGTGGTTTCTCTTCAAGAACTAAATTTTTACCACCATCGGTAATCGCATATCCAGCAGTTCGATTAATTATTTTTTTTAAGTCAAGTTTATCGAATATCTCTTCCATTTCCCTTTTCTATTTTATCCTTTAAGCGATCAAAGATTTCATACACAACTTCAGATTCGGGATAAACTTTTTTGATAAAACTAAAAGTTTCTGGTAATAAATTATAGGTGAAATTATAATATTTCAACTTCGATTTTTCATTACCATCAGGAATATTGAATAAGCTCAAAAAGATAAGTAATCCACTTAAGAATAATCCCATCTGAAATATACCAAGAGCACCACCCAGAATTCTATCCATAAATCCAAGAACGGATTTTTTTGGTCTAATAATTTTAATGATAAACTTAGAAATAAGAATGATAAACAGAAAAATTATTATAAAACTTGTAATTACTGCTGTGGATGGATTCAAATCAAATTGATTGATTAAAAAGGACCTAACATTTGGTGAGAAAATGAAGGCACCAATGATTGCGAAAACAAAACCAATAAATGAAAAAACTTTTTGGATTAAACCACTTTTAAAGCCCAGAAAAAAACCAATAGCTACAAAAACTAAAATAAGATAATCAATTGTTGCCTGAGGCATTTGCTTCTAACTTAGATTTCAAAATCGATTGAACGACTTTTCCATCGGCTCTACCTTTAAGTTCCTTCATTGCCACACCCATTACCTTGCCAAAGTCTTTTGAATCTTTTGCCCCGACTTGAGCAATAATTTCATCAAGTTTTTTTGCGATTTCTTCTTCACTTAATTGTTGAGGTAAAAATGACAGGAGTATTTCAAGCTCTTTTTTTTCTTTTTCAGCTAAATCTAATCTATTGGCTTTCTCAAAAATTTCAATTGATTCTTTTCTTTTTTTAGTAAGGGAATTAATAATTTTTATTTCTTCTTCTTCAGTTAATTCTTTACCCGAACCGCTTTTGTCGAATTCAATAAATGCAGCTCTAATTGACCTTAAAGTTTCTAATTTTAATTTATCACCCGATTTCATCGCTTCTTTCATCAAATCGTTTATTTTTTCTTTTATCATAATTTACTCCTTTTGATTAAACAAAAAAGGCAGGATTGATTTCCTGCCTTAAGTATCAATGTTAGATAAAATCAAGATGACTTATAGAGAGAAGAATAGTTAATTCTGAGACAATATGCTTTTCTCAGTTCTTGTTGAATATCTGTGACAAGACCCATTTTCGTGTTTTTATCGATTCTGAGAGAAACGATAATGCTTGGCAAATCTGTTCTTTTCGCATACATTATTTTCTGAATCTGATCAATCTTTACAATATTATCATCAATCTGAATCCTTCCATCTTTACCAACCCAGATATAAGATACTACTCTCTTATTCTCTATTTTCTCGATTGCCTTTGCTTCAGGTAGATTAAAAACAACTTTAACATCATGCTCTCTTAAGGTAGTTGTAACCATGAAGAAAAGAAGCAACATAAAAACTATATCTGGCATTGATGTAGTTGGTATACCTTGTTTAGCTTTAGCTAATTTCTTTTGAAATTTCATATCTATTAACCTTTAGACTATTTTTTAACCACTTCTGGTTCAGCAATTGAAATGATGATAGGTATTTTTTCTTTAATTTCATTCATTTGCTCTTCATTCAAATCAATTACACGCTTACCCCATGTCTTTTGAGCATATTCTTCTCTAACTTCAAAGTAAGCTTCCTTTACCTGGTCAAGAGCTTGAATGTAGCGATTATAATTTGTGTTTGCATCTGTTTTAACAGATACAATTAATTTTTTATTTGCTGGTAATTCAATTTTTTCGATTATCCTGGGTTTAATCTTTGGTAATATTTGCCCAACTGATACAACCTCATTATCCAGAAGAATATCCCCGGCTTCATTTATTAATAAATTAGCAATTCTTTCTTTTGATACTTCAACTTTAACCTGTTCTTCTGGTGGAACGTACTCAGGTAAAGTGAGACCAATTCCTGTATCAACATCAATAGTTGTTGAAACAAGGAAGAAGAGAAGAAGAAGAAAAGCTAAGTCTGCCTGGGATGCAGTTGGGATTTCCGCTTCTCTGATTTTTTTCTTTCTAATCTGAGGCATTATTTAAATCCTCTCTTAAAATTATTTCTGGTTCTTCTTCAATGTTACAAGTGCATCAATTAATTCAACTGAGCTCTCTTCCATATCGATTACTATTTTATCAATTCTTGAAACAAAATAGTTATAGAAGATCTGGAGCAACATTGCAACTACTAATCCAAAAAGAGTAGTTAACAGAGCAACTGCAATACCACCAGCAACGATACTTGGTGAAATCTGGTTTGCTTCTTTAATAGCGTCAAATGCTTGAATCATTCCCTGCACTGTTCCGGTAAATCCTAACATTGGTGCAAGAGTAATAAATGTTGAAATCCAGATTAAACCTCTTTCAAGGAATGACATTTCAATTGCGCCATAGGCAATAATAGCTTTCTCAGCTGCTTCAATTCCTTCATCAACTCTTAAAAGACCTGCGTGGAAAACGCTGGCAACTGGACCACGAGTATTTGCGCAGAGTTCTTTTGCTTTTTCAATTCCACCTTCTTCGAGAGCTTTCTTTACATCAACCAGAAACCTTTTGGTATTGATGTTTGCTCTCGTTAGAGTCCAGAATCTTTCGATAGAAAACGCAAGACCAATAACCAGACTAGCCAGAATTGGATGCATAAAGACTCCACCAGCGATATACTGTTCTTGAAGATAATTGAGCAATCCTTTTTCTTGAGCTTGTGCTATTAAAGCGTTTATGAGTCCTAAAATTGAGGATAATTCCATTTTTATATTACCTCCGAAGTTTATTATTTATGACTTAGTTATTTCTATTCAACAAAAAAATCGATACAATTTTAAGATTTTAAGAAGCGAAAGTCAATTAAAAGAAAACAAAAATCTCTCAAATTTTATCGTTGAGTGTAAAAATATTTCCATTCAACCTATCATAGTTTATGAAAATAGAGTTAATTAATCTGGCTATTTGCTCAGGCGAAACAAATTTCTGATAATCCTCTTGATTTATCCACTTTTTATTTTCTTCTGTAAGGATAACGCCTGGTGCAATTACATTTGCTGTAAAATTCAAATGACCTGCTTCTTTTTCAATAATTTTGACAAGAAAATTTAATGACTGTTTTGATATTGCATAAACTGCTCTGCCAGGTTCATATTCAAGTGTAATTCTACTTGAAATGAAAACAATTGAACCTCCTTTCATTCCAGCAACTTTCTGGATTGCAAAGTTTGTAATCAAGAAAGATGAGAGAAAATTCGAATTAAACATTTTCAATAAATCTGTTTCCTCATATTCCCACAGTTTTTTTCCACCCTGGTATTTCCCAACGAGATGAATAACGAATAACTCATCTTCTTCTTTCTCATTAATTGAATCAAAAATTTTCTTCGCATCAGATTTTGTGCTTAAATCTAACTCAGAAATTATTCTAAACTTTTCCGGGTTAAGATTAAATTTTTTTAATACATCGTTTCTTCCAGCAAGATAAACGTAATCATAATTCTGGAAATCAAAATAATTTATTAATTCACGACCAAGATTTCCTGATGCACCAGTGATTAGTAAATGTCTCATTTTTTATTCATATAATTAAATATTGCACCAACAGGAAAATGGTCACTGTATCCACCAAGATAACGACCTGAACCAAATGTTGGATAAGGCGCTCCTTTGTATTTTCCCGACCTTGTTGTGTTTAGTTCATTACTTATTACTTCAAATGAATCACACAGATAATCCAGTTTTTTCTTATCTAACAAACCTTTTGAAATAATGATCTGGTCTAACATGTTAAATTTCCCTTGATGAAAATATGAACCAATTCCTTGTGAATATTTTTTATATGCTGTATTGTAAAGATTTGAAGTGTATTCTGGTGAAAGTTCATCACATTCAAATGGAATTGCCATTAAAGTCATAAGAATTGATTTATTATCAGGCATATCATTAAAATCACCCATAATGATAATATTTGATTTTTTGTCACTATTCAGTAATGAATCTACTTTTGCTCTCAATACAGTAGCAGCCCTTATTCTTCGTGGTTCTGATTCTGCTTCACCTCCTCTTCTCGAAGACCAGTGATTCACAAAAATGTGAAGCACCTCATCTTTGTATTTCAAATTTGTGAATAAGATATCCCTTGTATTTCCTTGAAGAAAAACTTTGATTGGTTCAGAAGAAATATAACTAAACTTTTCTTTCTTATAGAGTAAGCCCACATCAATGCCTCTCGGATCTTTTGAATCGTAATGAACAATACTGTAATTCAAGTCACTTAAAAATCTTTTGCTTAATTGTTCAAGGACATAACGATTTTCCACTTCACAAACTCCAAGAATATCTGGACCATTACCATTATTCATACTTCTGATGATTTTAGACAGGTTACTCAATTTTTTGTCAAATTTAATTTCGTCCCACTGGGATTTTGCAGATGATAAAAATTCATCATCACCAGGATTTTCAGGATCATCAACTGTATCGAATAAATTTTCAAGATTCCAGAATGAAATATAAATTTTATCCTGTCCTTGACATGTGTAGATTGTAATCGATATAATTGTTAAGTAAACAAGTAAAATTCTTTTAATCATTTTTCAACCTTTAATTTTATGAAACATCTAAAGACAATAATAATTTTTATTTTTATCATAATAAATACTTCTTTCACTCAGTTTCAAAATTCACCTGTTAACAAAAATTTCAATGAAGTAAAATTTTTTGAGTTTTATAAATTTGATTCTAAATCTAAAGACTCTGACTTAGACAACAAATTTGAGTTGTGGAAATTAAAATCTTTTCTTCGAGGTGCAAATATTCATCCCTATAAACTATTTTCTCCTTTTTCTATGAATTATCCTATATCTCGTGGTGATTTAATTGAGCTAAAAATACTTGGTGCAAATGTAGTTGTTGCAAATTATCCAGGAGTCTTCACTTATTTTCCACCGTATGTAGTCGACACCTTTCACTTGAGAAATCTTGATAGAATTGTCGAATTGACATCTGATTTGAAACTAAATCTTATAATTTCAATCAGGAGTGGACCAGGTCGTTCATTATATACTTTTTTCGACAAAATTCGTGAAGATGAATTTGTTTTAGTCGATTCAACTGCAAAGAGCAAATACATTGAGATGTGTCGTTTTATAGTTGATAGATATAAAAATTATCAAAATCTGGTTGGAGTAAATTTTTTTCTTGAACCACATTCAGATGATCCAGTAAACATTTCAGCAATAGATGATTCAACTTATTTTGAATTCATTGAACAATTAATTGATGAAGTAAGAAATGTTGATAAATCACTTCCAATTATTGTGCAACCGATGGGTTGGGCATATCCCGATAGATTTTCAACTATGAAAAAATTTGATGACGATAAAATTGTTTATAGTTTTGATATGTATTTCCCCCATTCATTCACAAATGAAAAGAATGATTCATCCTATCCTGGATTCTTTTTCGTAAAGGACTCTCTCGTCTATGTCGATTCGAATTATTTAAGAAACTTTCTTAAACCTGTAATAAAATTTAAAGAAAAATACGATGTACCAATTTTCGTTAATGAATACGGTGGAATTCGTTCCAAAAAAGGTTTTATTCAATACCTGAAAGACTTACATCAAATTTTCCAGGAAAATGGATTTCATTTTGCATATTATGTCTGGAAAAGTGAATGGGGTGAATTAGATGGAAATATTTTTGATGATTATAATTATGAAAAAGGAAGCGAAAGAGAAAACTCAAAAAATTCAGTAAATGAATTAATTGAAGAATTCAAGAAAGTGTGGAACATTAAAAGATAATTATTCATCCAGCAACGCAACAGCAACAACATGACTATTGCTGTGAGAAATTGAAATCAAAAATCTTTCGTCTTTGATACCTTTAAAATAGACATGTGGTTTTCCATTTAAATCATTTCTTACTTCAATATCTCTTAGCATCAAATTATTTTTAAAACCAGTTCCTAAAGCTTTAGCAATTGCTTCCTTTGCAGCAAACCTCGCTGCAAAATGTTGAGATGGCTTAGCTTTTGCTTTACAATATTTAATTTCTTCTTCACTAAAGACTTTCTTCAAAAATGTGTCTCCAAATTCTTGAATTATTTTCTCGATGCGGTCAATTTCAATAATATCAATACCTAAAGATTTCATATTAATATCCCTCTGCTAATCCGTATCCTCGTGGATCTGTCATCCCATAATAGAATTGATTTTCCTCATCAACAAGAATTGCATTAATCCAGCCAATTGTGTTTCTCTTCTTGAAAGTATGTCCATACGATTCTAATTTCTTTTTTACATCTTCACTTAAAGCATAATCTTCGTAATAAACATCATCAGGAATTAATTGATGATGAATTCTTGGAAAAGATACAGCCTTAAAAATATTCATCTTGAAATCAATCACATTCATTATGACCTGAATAACAGAAGTGATAATCATTGAACCACCAGGTGAACCAAGGATTAAAAACGGTTTGTTATTTTTCAATACTATCGTTGGAGTCATTGAACTGAGCATTCTTTTACCTGGCTCAATCTTGTTAGCTTCCTTTCCTGTTAAACCAAATTGATTCTGTACACCAGGTTTAATTGAAAAATCATCCATTTCATTGTTGAGTAAAAAACCAGCACCATCAACCACAATACTTGAACCATAGGATGAGTTGATTGTTGTGGTAACACTAACTGCATTACCATCTTTATCAATCACTGAGTAATGGGTTGTCTCCAGTGATTCATTCATAAATGAAGACAATGTATTCACATCTTCCATGCTCGTTGCCAGACCAGGTTTAATCTGTTTAAATAATTTTCTCGCATAATCTTTAGAGCATAATCTATCAACTGGAACATTTACAAAATCAGGATCGCCTAAATATTCAGCACGATCAAAATAAGCTCTTTTCAATGCTTCAATTAAATAATGAAAATGTTTAACTGATTGAAAATCATCTTTCCCTAATTCCAAATTTTCAAGAATGTTCAATGTTTCAATTAATGCAACTCCTCCGGCACTTGGTGGACCTGTTGAAATTATACGATAGCCACGATAATCACCTGTTACTGGATTTCTTTCAACACAACGATAATTTTTCAAATCTTCTAATGTGATATAACCACCTAATTTTTCAACTTGCTTTACAATCAAATTTGCGACTTCTCCTTCGTAAAATCCTTTCCTACCATATTTTTTTATGAGTGTCAGAGTTTTAGCTAAATCTTTCTGAACGAATAAATCCCCTTCTTTAAATTTTTCACCATTCTTAGTAAAAACTTTTTTTGAGGATTCGTATTTCATAAAATTATCATAATTGGAATTGATAGATTTTGAAAGTTCATAGCTCAACTTAAAACCATTTCTGGCAAGTTTAATCGCTGGTTCAATAACCTGACTGAATTTCAATCTACCGTATTTTTTGTGTGCGTAAATTAGACCGTCAACAGAACCAGGTACTCCTGATGATGTCGCACCACTTTGAGAGAGTTCCAGAAGAGGATTTCCAAGTGAATCAAGATACATATCACGATGAGCTTTTAAGGGAGCTTTTTCTCGAAAATCAATAACAGTGGAATAACCATCATTACGATAATAAACGAGGAATCCACCACCACCAAGATTTCCCGCAGCTGGATATGTTACTGCTAAAGCAAAACCCACAGCAACTGCAGCATCAATTGCATTTCCACCTTTCTTTAAAATTTCCACTCCAACTTTTGTGGCTAAATCACTTGCTGAAACCACCATTCCATTTCTGCTCTTTGCAAGTTGAGCAAAGATTACGGAATGACATAACAAAAAAATGAGAAGTAAATTTTTTATTCTCATCATCGGAATAACCTGATTTTTGCGTCCACTTTAATACCTTTTGAATTCAATTGTTCTAAAAGAAGATTACTTATTTCATCAAGCCTGATAATACTCTGTTTAAGTTTATTGAAGAGTTCTTCATCGTACATGATTTTGCCAAGATTATTCTGACTTGTTTCAGTCTGGCTAATGAGTTTATCCATCGTATTTATAACCTTATTCAGATTTGCAATTAGGATTCGAGTCTCATTAAAAGTTGCAATTAAAGTGTCAGTGTTTTGAGTCAGAAATTTATCTGTTTTATCTGTGAGAGTAGAAATGTTATCAATTGTTTTCTCGAGTTTCGAATTATTACGAACGAGGAATGAGTTAAGATTGTTTGTTATTTCTTCAAGATTTTTAATTGATGTTTTCAAAGAACCAATGAAATTTTCATCCGATAAATTTTGATTAATTTTATTCAGTAAGTTACGTGTATCAATGATAATTTCTTTTAAATCCTGTTCAACATTTCCAACCATCGAAAGTGCACCCGGAATATCTGTCGCAAGTCTGCCATCAAGAATTTTATTAAAATCAAATAGCTCATCACTTTCTCCTGGTTTTAATTCGATTTTTTTACCGCCCATTAAATCCAGCATTTCAACAGTTGCTCGAGCATCTTTTTTAATCAAGACACTTTTTGGAATATATCCTTCCACAATTACATAGTTGCCATCTATTTTGATGTCGTGCACTTTCCCCATTTTTACACCGTTGATGGTGATATGATCACCTATTTCAAGTCCTGAAACTGAATTAAAACGCATCCTGAGAACATTGTAATCTCCAGCAATTGTAATTCGTTTCGCCCAGCCTAAAATCCAGATAAAAATGAGTAAAGCAAGTATTACCGTAATGCCGACTTTAATATTCGTCTTTCTATTTTCTTTCATATTAATAATCCCTGTTCACTTTTTGATAAAAATTCTCTACCATTGATGAATCAATTTTTTCCAGTTTAGTAATTTTTTCAAATTCTTTAACGAGAGTTTTCAAATGTTCATCGGAGTATTCATTGTTTTCAATTCTAAATGAAAATTCTTTTAAAGCTAACTGAAGTTTTGATTTCATTGAATCCGATTCGACTTTATTTACAAGATTTGTCATAATTTTATTTTTGTCATCTTCCTTGAAAAGAGAATAAATTATTTTAACCCTCATCGAAAAATCACTGAGGAAGTAGATAACAAAACCAACAATCAGGGTAATCAGAAAAACTACGATATAAAATCTATATTTCTTCATTTTTAATTTTTCGAATTAAAACTTTCTCGATTTTTCTTTCAGACGCGTCTTTAATTTCAAATCTAAAATTATTGAAATCGAGATAACTGTTTACTTCAGGTAAATCACCAAATTTTTCAAGGAGAAATCCACCAAGTGTATCATAGTCCTCGTCTTCCGATTTAAGTTGAATCTGAAGAAGTTTTTCAAGATCGTCAATCGGAATTTTTGCATCAACAATGAAAGTGTTCTCATCCAGTTTTTTATAAAAATCATTTTCATCTGAATAAGATAAATTACTCATCACTTCTTCAAGAATATCTTCCATTGTTACCAGACCTGCCGTTCCTCCAAATTCATCAACAACAATGGCAATGTGAATATTCTTTTGCTGGAATTCTCTAAACATTTCATCTATCTTTTTACTTTCTGGAACGAAAATAGCTGGACGAAGAATTTTGCTAATTGAAAAATCATCTGTTGTTTTTGTGCTGGCACTCTTTCTTTGAATATAATACGGGAGCAAATCTTTTATGTAGATGAATCCTTCTATATTGTCAATGTTGTTTTTATAGACTGGTAACCTCGAGTGTTTCGATGATAAAAGTTTGTTCAGAATTGAATCCAGCTCTTCGTTAATTTCCGCTGCAATCATCTCTGTTCTATTGGTCATTATTTCTTTGACGGTTGTTTCTCCAAATTCAATAATTCCATGGATTAAACTTTGTTCATCTTTTTGAATTGCCCCATACTCATGACTCAAATCGGCAAGTGTTTTTATTTCATCTACTTTGATTGCAGCTTTCGATTTATCAATAGAAAAGTTTCGTTGAAGTAATTTTGATACAAAAGTAAAAACAAAAGTAATCGGTGCAAGAATTGTGTATAACCAGTGCAATGGATAACAAGCAAGAATAGAATATTCTACTGGAAAACGATTTGCAATTATCTTGGGTAAGATTTCGCCAATCAATAAAAGTACAATGGTGAGAACAATTATCTCGATGGAAATCAAGATATCAGGATTTAAATTCATTTGATGGGCAAACTTCACCGTCAGGAATGCAAGGATAATAGAGATTCCAACATTAGCAAGATTATTACCAATCAGAATTGTAATTAATACCTTCCTTGGAAATTCAAGAAGTCGCTTTATATATTTTGCTGCGTGCGGATTTTTCTTTGAAATTTGATTTAATTTTTTTTCATCAATTGAAAATAAAGCGACTTCCGAACCTGAGAAAAATGCAGACAGAATAAACAAACCTGAAACTATTAATAGTTGCTTTAGCGACTCAGTATCCAAAATATATCCTCTCCACTTTATTAGCGATTACTTAAAAAGGCAAATCTTCTTCAGGACTCGATTGATTTGAAATCTCTGGTGCTGGTGGTTCAGAAATTTGCGAATCGTTTGCCGACTCTTCCATCACTGGAGGTCTATCTAACAAAATCAAATTCTCAGCATAGACTTCAACAACAAACCTACGGATGTTTTGTTTATCTGTGTAATCTCGCTTTACCAGTCTTCCCTCGACATACACTCTTCTACCCTTTTTTACATAGTCTTTCATATTTTCAGCCAGCTTATCGAAGCAAACAATATCATGCCAGGTTGTTGTCTTTTGCCAATTTCCATTTTGATCTTTTTGATTTTGATCGGTTGCAATGCTGAATCTCATTACAGCCATACCAGTATTTGTGTATTTTACTTCCGCATCCCGCCCAACATATCCAATCAACATTATTTTATTAAGTGACTGAGCCATGTTATTACTCCTATTTAATTAAGTTTAATTTAATTACTCTCGCATGATTTTGAAATTGAAATTTAATTAAATAAATACCAGAATTAAAATCTTTCAGATCTAAAACAAGTTCATTATATCCTTTCAGGAAAAATTTTTCATCTGCCATCAATCTTTCACCTAAAATATTAAACAATTCAAATTTAATAAAACCATCCACTGGTAAATTCATCACAACTTTAGTACTTGAATTAAAAGGATTTGGAAAATTTGAGGTAATCAAAAAATCATCAGGACTATCAACTTGATTTTCAACTGAAGTTGTACCTTCAAAAAATCTAACTATATCTTCAATAATAATGTCCTTCGAGATTTTATTATTAGTTGTTTCGAGAGCAAAAGACAGGAATACTAATTTTCCTTCAGAAATTCCATCGGGGAAAATTCCATTAAAATAAATTCCAGCTGTTTTATTATTTCTATAAAGTAAACAAGTCTGAGAACCGTTGACAGGCTGAATTGCATCTGGCCAGTCTTCTGGATAAACTACACCTAAATTAATATCCGATGGCAATCTTCTAATTAAAGTTTCATTAGAATAAACTAATAACGAACCAGAATTATCATTGGTAAAATTTGCTTTAAGAAAGTTACTCAGAAAACCTGGAGCAGATGTTGAAAGCTCATATCCAATTTCAGAACCAGTTACGAAAAGTTTACCACCAGATCTTAAATAATTCATGATTATTCTTTGCTCACTACCATTAAATGTTTTATTTGAAGTCGATTCATCGCCAAGAAACCAGATTACACCGTCATAATCGTTCAATGAAATAAGATTTGAAATGATTGCTTCATTAGAAGCAGCATCAATATCTCTATTAATTTTATAAACTGAAGTAGAATAAAATTCATTAAATGAATGATATGGAAGTGAATAGCTACCTGTTGTTCTATCAAATCCATCCACAACTAAATATCTTTTATTATTTCCTGTTGAGGCCGAATAAATATCTGTTGAGTTAGAAACTAATCCATCTTGATTAACTGCCACTACTTTGACAAAGTAAATTTTATCAGTGTTCAAATTTCTAATTGTGATTGATGTTGAATCACCCTTGAGATAATTCTCATCAAGAAAAGGCTGATTTGAAAAATTTATAGAATCTTCAGAAAGGAATAATCTATAACCAATTATTTCATTAGGAAAAAGATGATTCCATTTAATTTCCAATACACCAGCATTGTTAATCTTTTTTCCCTTTACATACTGAAGAATTGGTTGTTCAGGTGGTAAAACTAAGTTCGTATCTCGAACAAACTCCTCAAGAACAAACCAGATATCTTTATTTGTATTATCCATTCCCAGTGCCCAGATACCAACACCAGCAAGATTTTTTGATTTAATAAATTGATATTTATAAAAAGCACTTTCAGGGTCTTCATACCAGGCTTGATGCCAGACACCATCAATTGTTTGATAGCGATACCAGGCATTTAATGATTCAGTATCCCATAATCTTGAATATTCTATCACATTAAGTTTCGCATCGGGATAGTACAAAACAGAACCTGCTCCAAGCGTTGAAGCTTTTTTTTCTGGTGAGTTAACAGGCCAGTCATATCCATAATGAGGCATTCCATAAATTGTTTTTGAAGGAATTGCTCCACTGCTCAACGCAGAATTGATATAACTTGATGCGTTTGTAGATGACCATCCCTGTAATCTCCCAACTGGACCTGCAATACTACCAGTTGAATAAGAATAACCATAACATTGAAGAAAAGTCAAATCACAAATCTGAGTTACTTGAGCTAAGTCCCAATCGCCCTGTCGAAAATCAAAATCAGTTGGTGCACAAGTGAGAATATAGGATGAGTCATTTGCTTTAAGTGAATCTCGCAATTGTCTCAAGAAGGAAGTCAGATTATCTCTCTGACCTGTTTGTATACCTTCAAAATTAATGTCAATCCCATTTATGTTTCGAGCCTTAACAAGTTGAATTAAATTCTTAATCAAATTATTTCGGTAATTAATATTTTTTAAAAGAGCTGTAATAGATGACCCAGAAAATAAGGTCGCACTTAAAACAATTTTTACATTCTTTTGTTTCGCTGCATTGATAAAATTTGTCACATTTGAACTCGTCAACCAACCATGGTCATTCAAAATATTTCCAGTTGAATCAACTTCAGCACTATGAAATGCTATGAGATAAAGTAAATCATAATTTATTGTATTCCATCTACTTAAAAACCAGTAAGGGAAGTAGCCAAAAACTTTATACTTAAGCTGTTCTTTATTAATTGCATAATTTTCATTTGCGTATTCATTTAAACTAAAATCAGGTAATGTCTCCTCACTGGTGTTTTTATAAATATCGTGAAAGAATTTGTGAACACTGAATTCCCCTGATTCAAGTATTCCATAACTTTCTTCTTGAGCAATTAAATTGAAATTAAAAGATAGAATTAAAATTAAAATAAAAGACCCAGATAATTTTATCATCAGAAATTGTACTTAATATTTAATTTAATTTCATTGTTTTTTGTCAGCAGTTCAAAATTGAACAGGTTTGCATCAACATAGGCATCAACGATATTAAGAAAGTATGTTAGACCCAGATAAATTGCAAACAAATCCCGTTGATCTCTGTAAAACTCACGAATTCTTTTGTAGAGAAAATTTTCCTGACCCTGTTCAATACTTAATTGATAAAGATTTCGATATTCTTTGTATTGTTTATCGTTCTGCCACCAATTGTAACCAAACCAACCCATCAATCCCCATATTACCGGTACTTTCCAGTATGATTCATTATAAATCTGACCAAGCCCTGGTAAAATTGTCGATTTCACTACTGCATTCCATGGAGATTTCTGTTCAATCTTTAATGTATCTATATCCTGAGAAAAAACTGAGGAAGTTGATAAAATTAAATTAATTAATAGAATTACTTTGAGCATTATTTAAGATATCCAGAATTCTTTCCATTTCATCTTTAGAATAAAATTGAATCTGAAATTCACCACTACCATCGGAACGGATTTGAAGTTTAACATTTGTACCAAATTTTATTCGAAGTGATGAGATAATTGATTCAATATTTGGATCTTTATTTAAACGATTTATTAAAATGTTTTTCTGTTGTTTCTTCTTCTTTTGTTTGGCGAGCTTCTCTACTTCCCGTACTGAATATTTTTCAGCTATTATTTTTTTCCATAATTCGATTTGCTCTTCTGTATCATCTATATTAATTAAAGCACGAGCATGACCTGGAGTAATTTCATTTTTAATCAAACTTTTCTGAATTTCTTCTGGTAATTTTAGAAGTCTGACAAAGTTCGATATAGTTGATTTATCCTTTCCTGTCTTTTTCGAAATTTCTTCGAGAGTAAGGTTGCATTCATCAATTAATCTTTTAAATCCAAGAGCAATTTCAATTGGATTCAGGGTTTCTCGTTGAATATTTTCAATCAAGGAAAGTTCTATAAGTTCTTCTTTAGTTTTAACTTCGATAATATAAGCTGGAATAAGTTCCAGACCAGCAAGTATTGAGGCACGAAGTCTTCTTTCACCTGAAATCAATTCAAATCTATCTGAATCTTTTCGATGTACAGTGATTGGTTGAATTACACCATTTTGTTTGATCGATTGAGCAAGTTCATTTAATGAGTTTGTATCAAAATCAATTCTTGGTTGATAAGGATTTGGATCAATTTTAACAACTGGAATGTGTGAGATAATTCCAACTTTCTCACTCTCTTCTGCTTTATTTTTTTCTTTATTATCTTCCAGAGCACCTGGAATTAATGCTCCAAGACCTTTGCCTAAAACTTGTTTAGATTTCATTCATGTATTCCTAATTGTTGTTTTTACTCAAAATTTCAGCTGCAAGTTGTAAATAATTTTGCGAACCAAGTGCCTGAGCATCATAAAGAATGACTGGACGGCCATGGCTTGGTGCTTCGGATAATTTAACATTTCTTGTGATTACAGTTTTATAAACTTTATCTCCAAAATATTTTCTTACCTCATCAGCAACTTGATGCGACAATCTTAATCGGTTATCGAACATAGTTAAAAGTACACCTTCAATCTCGAGATGAGGATTGAAATGTTTCTTTACAATATTAATTGTATTAAGGAGTTGACCTAATCCTTCTAAAGCAAAATATTCACATTGAACAGGAATAATTACTGAATCAGCCGCCGTTAATCCATTCAATGTTAATAAACCAAGCGAAGGAGGACAATCAATAATGACAAAATCATATTTCGATTTAATTGAACGGATATTTAGAGCCAGGATTTTCTCTCGATTTTCTATATTAACAAGTTCTACTTCTGCTCCCACGAGATTTATGTTAGAAGGTATTAAATCAAGATGTTGAAGCTGAGTGTTTAGAATTAAATCCTCTGCTTGTTGATTATCAACAAGCAAATCGTAAACACTTCGATTATTTTTTTCAAAACCTAAACCAGAGGTGGAATTGGCTTGCGGATCGAGGTCAATTAATAAGACTCTTTTCTCATTAACTGCAATACTTGCCGATAAATTTATGGCTGTAGTTGTTTTGCCAACTCCACCTTTCTGATTTGCAACTGCGATTACTTTTCCCATTTGTTAATTTAACTCCTAAAATTCAAATGTTTCACCAAATTCAAGTTTTCTTGCATTCTTACCAGTTTTTTTGACCATCTCAACAAATTGATCTGGATTAGCTTTTATTACTGGAAATGTATTGTAATGCATGGGAATAGTTAATTCAGGATTTAATAATTCAACTGCTTTCAAGGCATCGTTCATTCCCATTGTAAAATTATCACCGATTGGTAATAAAGCAATATTTATTTTGTGCATTTCACCAATTAATTTCATATCTGAGAATAATCCAGTATCACCAGCATGATAGAGAACTTTGCCATTTAAGAACAGAAGTATTCCCGCTGGTTCACCCATATATTCACCTTCATTCGAGGATGAACCATGATGGGCAATTGTAAATTTCACTCTACCAAAAGGAAATTCATAAGAACCACCAATGTGCATATTGTGTGCTTTTGCACCTTTAGATGCGACATAATTTGCTAATTCATTAACTGCAATGACAGTTGAATTACATCTTTTTGCAATATCAAGCGTATCTCCGAAATGATCACCATGAGCATGAGATAAAACTATAAAATCAGCACTTAAATCACTGGCTTTAACAGGTGAAAGTGGATTTCCTGTTATGAAAGGATCAATCAAAATTTTGAAATTATTATGTTCAATCAAAAAAGCTGAATGACCGAAGTAAGTTAATTTTGACATATCTCCTTCCCTCTTTTTTTACAAATATAGAATTTGGAAAAGAATTTTATAAACAGAGAGTTATTCTTTATCAAGTGTCTTCAATTTAAACAAATTATATCGTAACTCTTTTTTTGAAAAGGCATTTGTTAGTTTTTCAAATAATTCTTGCTTTGAGAGATTTCTGTACAATTTTCCATCTTCAGCAATGGAAACTGAACCGTTTTCTTCAGAAACAATTATACTTATTACATCAGCCTGTTCAGTTATACCGAGTCCTGCTTTATGTCTCATTCCCAGTTGAAATCCACCAATAAAATTTTGTGAGCTTAATGGCAATGTACATCGTGCGGCTTCAATTAAATTATTCCTCACAATAACTGCCCCATCATGCAATGGTGACCTTGGATTAAAAATAGAAATAAGCAAAGCTCTGGATAGTTTTGCCCCGATTTGAATTCCAGTTTCAATCACACCTCTCAGGCCGGTAGTTCTACTTAAAACAATTAAAGCCCCCCATTGTTTATCTGAAAGTTCAAAAGCAGTATCCACGACTTCTTTAATCATCTGATTTGTTTCAGAGCGAAAATAAGAAGCAAAGAATCTATTTCGACTTAGAAGAAGCAATAATCGTCTTAGTTCAGGTTGAAATAAGATAACAAAAATTATAACCCAGATATCAGTAACGAGCTTTAACAAAAAACTCATCGCTCTTAAATTTAGAGCTTTAGCAGCAAATGAGAGGATGAGTAAAATTACAAGACCAAGAAATATCTGTGAGGCTATTGAGCCTCTCATAGTTTTGAAAATAATATAAAACAGATATGCAACGAGTAAAATATCTACGATATCAAGTAGAGTTATAGTAATAAAATCGAATTTAATAATATCAATCATTGTAATGTTATTTCTGGATTTGTAATCGCTTGAATCAATTTTTTGGTTTCGATTGCTTCCTTATGGTCATGGACACGAATTATACTTGCACCTTTAATGTAAGCAATTGAATTAGCGACAATTGTTCCAGTTAATCTATCTTCCGGTTGAAGATTTAGAAGTTTTCCGATAAAAGATTTTCTGCTTAAACCAATGAGAACGGGATAACCTAAAAATTTCAGTTCTTCAAGACGATTTAATATCTCAAAATTGTCAAAGACTCTTTTTCCGAAACCAATTCCTGGATCAATAAAAATATTTTTTATTCCTTTTGTTTCGGCGATTAAAATTGACTCTTTTAATTCATCAAAAATCTCAGCCATTGTATCTTCATAGTATGGATTATCTTGCATTGTTTTTGGTTTTCCCCTGATATGCATTAAAATGGCAGAAGCATTATATTTTTTACAGACATCAGCTATTTCGTCATCAAACTTAAATCCACTAATATCATTGATGATATGAGCACCCATCTCTAGACATTTATCAGCGACTTTGCTTTTATATGTATCAATTGACACAATTGCATTCTTTGATAGAGCATATTCGACTGCTGGAAGTATTCGTTCTAATTCTTTCTCCGATGAAATTGGTTCTGAACCCGGTCGTGTGGATTCCCCTCCAATATCGATGATATTAACACCAGCACTTATGAATTCGTCAATTCTTTCCTTAATTTTTTTTTCACTTGTGTATTTTCCACCATCAAAAAAGGAGTCATCTGTAACATTCAAAATTCCCATTACATATTTTTCAGCTGAACTAAAAATTTTATTACCGATTTTATATTCAAATTTCTCAGCTAACCTGTAGTTTGAGAGTAATTTTTGAATCTCCTCGAAAGCCTGCTTACTCTCCAATTCAACCCAGTATGAAAATAGATGAAAAGAATTAAGATCACCAAAGTAACAAAAAAAATTTCTCTTCCAACTCAAATCAAAAGTGCAAACTCTTTCCAGACAACGAGCATAAAGACCTTTTAAAATATTTTTTTCATTTTCATTAAAATTTATGGTGAGCCCGAATGTTGGAAAGTAAAAAATCTGTCCGGAATTATTCTCAGGATTTAATCTTTTATATGCATTGTAATTTTGAAAATATCTTATTCTGATTTTCATTAATCAATTTCGAGTTCTGCTATCTTTGAGTGTTTAACTTTTCCTTCTTTAATTGTAACGAGTACATCAAAATCTTTATCCATGATAACTATATCAGCATCCATTCCTGCAGCAAGAATGCCTTTTTGTCGTTGAATACCAAGGACTTTAGCACCGTTGAGCGAAGCCATACGGACAGCATCGGTTAATGGGACATGAACTTTTTCATACATGACTTTAACGGCTTCATCCATTGTCAAAGTACTTCCAGCGAGTGTTCCATCTTCCAGATAAGCTTTTTTATTTTTTACATAAACTTTCTGGTTGGCGAATTCATATTCACCATCAGGCATACCTGATGCTCGAATTGCATCAGTGATGAGAATAATTCCTCGTGCACCTTTTAGTTTATAGATTAATTGCATTACAACTGGATGAACATGAATTCCATCTGCAATCAATTCTATTTTAAGTTCATCTCTTAAGAAAGAAGCGACTACAACTCCTGGTTCTCTATGATGTAATGGTCTCATTGCGTTGAAGATGTGAGTAACATGAGAAAGTCCATTATCAATTGCAGCTTCTATCTCATCATAATCAGCTTCTGAATGTCCGATAGATAAAACTATTCTATCCTGAGCAGCATAACGCATAATCTCAATTGCACCAGGAAGTTCTGGAGCTATTGTCATAATTTTTATATAGCCTCGAGCGGCATCTCTCAGGCTTAACCAGCTATTTAATTCTGGTTTCCACAAATACTCTTCATTCATTGCCCCTTTTAATTTTGGATTGATATAAGGTCCCTCCATATGAATACCAAAAATATTCGTTTCATCATTATTATCAATGTAGTGGGCAATTCTTCTCATATCGTTGATTAACATATTAAATGGTTTGCTGTAAAGACCAGCAAGTAGAGTTGTTGTCCCGTGTTTGAAATGAAAGTTACTTATAATTTCAATTGCTTCATCATCGTCATCGGCAAAACCTTTTCCACTTCCTCCATGACAGAGTAAATCGACAAAACCAGGAGTAATCATTAGTCCTGAAACATCAATTACTTTTGTACCCGCTTGAATTTCCACATCTTCTGATTTACCAAGTTCAAATATTTTCTTCCCTTCGATTACAATTGTTGCAGGTTCAATACATCTAAAAGGTGTAATTACTTTACCACCTGCAAATGCTAATTTCATTACTTCATCTCCTTTCATCTTGAAAAATTCTGAATTAAGTTTTTAAGTTCAGCAACTTTTTGAACAGGATTAACGCTTTTAAAAATGGCTGCACCAGCAACTATTACATCTGCACCAGCTTCCAATACAGAATAGACATTGTCCACGTCAATTCCTCCATCAACTTCAATTAAAAATTTATAATTATTTTTTTCTTTCAAGTTCTTTAAATCACTTATTTTCTTAAGTGAGTTATTAATAAATTTTTGTCCACCGAAACCTGGATTAACAGACATCACAAGAACCAGATCAACTTCTTCTAAAATATCCTGCAGTGTAACAACAGGAGTAGATGGATTAATCGAAACACCAGCTTTAACTCCTAAACTTTTAATTTTCATTATAGTTCTATGTAAATGAACAACAGCTTCTTGATGAACTGTAATAATATCCGAGCCAGCTTTGGAAAATTCTTCGAGAAAATCATCAGGTTTTGAAATCATCAAGTGAGTATCAAGCGGCAAATCTGTGATTTTATTAATTGCGTCAACGATTAAAGGTCCAAAGGTGATATTCGGGACAAAATTTCCATCCATAATATCAAGATGAATCCAGTCAGAATTTCCCAGCTCAAGTATTCTAATCTGGGATTTTAAGTCAGTAAAGTCACTTGATAAAATTGAGGGTGAAAGTAAAGCCATTTATTCGATTATTTCCTTTCCGCTAATTTTTTCTTTAACGACGATTAAATCAATTGGCGTTAGTTCTTGAACATAACTTCCTGATGCTGGATACTGGTAGATAACTGTATTCGGTAAATATTCGATTGAAGGTTGATAAACAACTTTTCCAACTCTTAAATTTTTTGATTTAATAATTTGTTGTACATCAGAAAAACTTCTTCCGACCAGATCAGGTACTTCTATATTTCCAGTTGAACTGGCACTACTGACCCATATATTAATTGAAGTTCCTTTTTCAACCATCTCACCGGGATTAATTGATTGTGAAGTTATAAGTCCCTTCGGAACATCAGTCAAAGTATCTTCAAAGATTTGACCAATTGCCAGATCGCTTCTTGAAAGAATAATATTTGCTTCTTCTACACTTTTGTATCTGATATTTGGAACTTCGACTTTTACATTTCCACTGCTGATGATTAGATAGATTCTTCTTCCAACTTTAACAGTTTTATTAGCTGTTGGTCTTTGAAGAATAATTGTTCCTTTTGGATATTTTGAATCATATCGTTCACCACCAAAAGTCGGTTCAAGATTGTTTTGTTCGAGAATAAGTTTACCCTGTTCGTAAGTCATACCAACTACATTTGGAACTCGAACTTCTTCCCTACCAACAATGTAAGGCATCAATACTTTATCAAAAAGTACAATTAAAACGATAAGTATAACTAAATAAAGTAAAACCTTTTTTATCTTCATAACCATTTTGTATTAAAGTCTCACAAATATATTGAAGCAAAAAAATAAATGAAACATATCTTTAAAAATTAAATGAAGTAAAGAATTTCATTTTAATTAAGAAACTTGTTCTCGAATGTATGATGTCTCTCTACACCTGTTCTTGCATCTTACCCATAAAAGTTTGAAAAAGAAGAGAATGAAACAGGGTCGTGTGAAATGAATAAAATTTAATCAACAAATTCTTGGTAATTGTTCACCTGAAATCATATCTACAATTCTTGTACTTCCGATTAATGTCTTCATCGTAACTAACCCTTCACCTTTGTCGATAACTTTTCCAATTATTGTCGATTCTTTACCAAGTGGATGATTTCTCATTACACTTAAGATTTTAGCTGCATCCTGTTCACTGGCAAAGATTAAAATTTTGCCTTCATTTGCGATATAAAGTGGATCTAATCCAAGAATTTCACAGGCACCCATTACTTCTTCAGAAATTGGAATTCGTTCTTCATAGATTTCAATTTTTACTTTTGCCGAACTTGCAATCTCATTTAATGCACTGGCAAGTCCACCACGAGTTGGATCTCTCATTACAGAAATATTTTTTGATACTTTCAGGATTTCTTCGACCAGTCCATTCAATGCTGCAGTATCACTTTGAATTTTTGTTTCGAATTCAAGTCCTTCTCGTTCAGACATAATTGCAATTCCATGCTCAGCAATTTTACCATTGAGAATTATGACATCACCGACTTTTACATTTTTAGGAGAAATATTTAATCCTTCATAAACTATCCCAATTCCTGATGTATTAATAAAGATTTTATCTCCTTTTCCCTTTTCAACAACTTTAGTATCACCTGTTACAATTAAAACATTGGCTTTATCAGCTGCGTCTTTCATAGATAAAACAATTTTCCACAACTCTTCTATTTCAAATCCTTCTTCAATGATAAATCCAGTTGAGATAAAAAGTGGTTTAGCACCACAACAAACCAGGTCATTAATCGTTCCATTTACAGCGAGTTCACCGATATTTCCACCAGAGAAAAAAACAGGATTAACCACATACGAATCAGTAGTGAAGGCAAATTTTGTCCCGTTAATTTCAAAAACGGCACCATCATGTAATTGATTCAAATATTCATTACCAAATTGATCGAGAAAGATTTTGGTTATTAATTGATGAGTTAAAGTCCCTCCACCACCGTGGGCAAGTAAGATTTTATCATATTCTGATTTTGGAATCGGGCAACTTAACTGAAATTCCATATTTGTACTCAATTTACTTTTTGTTTTTTGTAATGGAAATAAGCAGCACAAGCACCTTCTGTCGAAACCATAGGTGCACCAAGAGGATTCTCGGGAGTGCACTCTTTCCCAAATGCAGGACATTCGAGTGGAGATTTTAATCCTTGCAAAACTTCACCGGCAATGCAAATCTCAGGTTCATCCACAATTATATCACCCAGATCAAAAATCTTTTCTGCATCAAAATCAGAAAATTCATCTTTCAATTTATAACCACTTTTAGGAATAAGACCTATGCCTCTCCATTTTCTATCAGTTACTTCAAAGACAGTATTAATAATTTTTTTCGCTTCAAGATTTCCTTCTTTTCTAACGACTCGAGAGTACTGATTATCAACAACTGGTTTTCCTTCTTCAAGTAAAGACACGCATTTATAAATGCCCTGCAATATATCAATCGGTTCAAATCCTGTTACAACAATTGGTATCTTATATTTTTCACTTAAAGGAATATATTCATCAAATCCCATCACTGTGCAAACATGACCGGCTGCTAAAAATCCATTAATATTCGAATTAAAACCTGACATTAAAGCTTCAATTGCAGGAGGAACAAGAACATGAGAACAGAGAATGGAAAAATTTTTCAGTCCAAGACTCCTGGCGTTTAAAACAGCCATTCCATTTGCTGGAGCAGTTGTTTCAAATCCAACTGCAAAGAAAACGACTTTTTTACCGGGATTAGCTTGAGCAATTTTTACTGCATCAAGTGGTGAATAAACCATTCTTACATCACCACCATTTGCCTTTACTGAAAGTAAATCGAGTTCTGAACCAGGCACTCGCAACATATCTCCAAAAGATGTGAATATCACATCATTTCTTGAGGCAATTTTAATCGCTTTATCAATCATCTCGAGTGGAGTTACGCAAACTGGACAACCTGGACCATGAATTAAAGATATTTTCTCCGGAAGAAGTTCATCAATGCTGTATTTAAGAATAGAATGAGTTTGTCCGCCGCAAATTTCCATTATAGTCCAGTTGTGTTTTGCAATTTCATTTATCTTCTTAGCAAGAAGTTTTGCTGATTTATAATCTCGAAATTCACTCAGGTATTTCATGGTTTTTCCGATTGACTTAATTCATCCAGTTCACCCATTTCTCTCAAAATGCGAAGTGTCTCCATTGCTTCTTTCTCGTCGATTTTATTGAGTGCAAAACCGACATGGACCAATACATAATCACCAACTTTAACATCAGGAATCCAGGCAACACAAACATCTTTTTTTACTCCACCAAAATTCACTTTTGCCATTTTGAGTAAATCGTTCCCCTCATAAATTTCTTCTACTTTTCCCGGAACTGCCAAGCACATAATCATTCTCCTTTTTAATTCATTATTAAAATAAGAATTGATTTACAAACTTTCTCTATCAATTTATTTTCCTGACTAAATTCTGAAATAAATCTATTATTAATTTTAAAGTTTCTTGAAATCTAATTTTTTCTCTTTCAAATTAAATGCAGCAATTTGTCCGAAAGAAATTCCACCATCGTTTGTCGGAATTCTTTGATGCCAGTATGGTTGAAATCCTTCTTCCCTCAAACGATCAATTGTTCGATTCAATAAATAAATATTTTGAAAGCAACCACCACTCAACAAAATCTTTTTGAAACTAAATTGTTTGGCAAATTCAACAATCACTTCAACCAGTGTGTTGTGAAACTTAGCTGATAAAGCACCTTTATCTTTACCCTTCCTCAAATCATCTATCAAGCCTAAAATAATTTTTGTCCAGTCAATTATAATTTTATCGTTCTTGATTAATTCAAATTCATAAAAGTCATTTACATTTTCTTTGATTGCAAATTCAAGTTTCATCGCTGCCTGTCCTTCAAAATTAGAATGGTCAGTTATACCAATTAGAGATGAAACAGCATCAAACAATCTTCCAGCACTTACACACTCAGGTGAATTTATTTTTTTATTTATCATATCAACAATCAGTTTTAATTCACTCTGAGCAAACTTACTCAATAAAATTTCATTCTCAACAATTTTCTCATTGAAAATTTCAAAGAGAACACCTGCCAGTGTTCGTTTAGGTTCTCTAATTGCTTTTTCACCAGAAGGCAGATGAAATTTTTTAAATTGTCCGAGATGGGAAAAACTTTCATCATCAATAAAGAAGAATTCACTTCCCCAGATTTTTCCATCCAAACCAAAACCAGTCCCATCCCACGATACTCCAAGAGCTTCACCTTTAAATTGATTTTCAAGTTTACAAGCGGCGATGTGAGAGAGATGATGTTGAACTAAATGATAATTCAAATTCTGTTGTTTCAAAAATGTAGTTGAAAGATAGTCGGGATGTAAATCACCAACAAAAGTGATTTTATTGAATTCGTAAAGTGACTTGAAATCATTAATCGTTTTTGTAAAAGCATTGAATGATTCAGCTGTAGATAAGTCCCCGATATGTTGACTGATAAAAACTTGATTATTCTTTTTTAATGAAATTGTATTTTTTAAGTGACCACCTACAGCAATAATTTGCTTATCGCTTTCATTTTCATAATCAATCAAATACGGTAATGGTGCATATCCTCTGGCTCTTCTTATTATAAATTCTCTTTCCTTCACAATTCTAACAATTGAGTCATCACAATGTCGGAGAATTGGTCTATTGTGAACAAGAAAATAATCAGCAATTCCTTTTAATCGTTTTAATGCTTCATATTCATCTATGCAAATTGGTTCTTCAGATAAATTACCGCTGGTTGCAACAATTGGCTTATTTAATTTTCGCATTAAAATATGATGAAGAGGAGTATACGGGAGCATTACACCAAGATATGGATTATCAGGAGCAACTAAATCAGAAATCTTGAGTTCGGAAAGCTTTAATTGAGAATTTTCCTTTTTCCTTAATAATACAATTGGGCTCTCTAGAGATTTCAGCAATCTTTCCTCAAGTTCAGATACACTACAAAATTGTTTAATCATTTCAATATCGGGAAACATCAATGCAAATGGTTTTTCCTCACGATGTTTTTTCTTTCGCAAACTAAAAACAGCTTGTTCATTAGTTGCATCGACTACTAAATGAAATCCACCAAGTCCTTTTATCGCAAGAATTTTTCCAGATTGAACTAATTCACAGGTTTGGTCAATTGCTTTTTGTTTTTCTGAGACAATTTCCCCGGTTGAGTCCCACAGTTTGATTTGTGGTCCACAAACTGGACAGGCAATTGGTTGAGCATGAAATCTTCTATCAAGAGGATTATTGTATTCACTTTCACACTCGGGACACATCTTAAAATTTTTCATTGAAGTATTTGGACGATCGTATGGGAGTGACTCAATAATTGTAAATCTTGGTCCACAATTAGTGCAATTAATAAAAGGATAAAGATATCGACGATCATCGGGATCAAATAATTCTCGTAAACAATCCTCACAGGTGGCAATATCAGGAAGTATCAGTGCTGTAATTTCATCTTCTTTTTCACTTCTTTGAATTATAAACTCTTCGTATCCAACCGGGTCAAGAAAAGAATATTCGAATGACTGGATAATTGAAATAGAAGGTTTTTCTTTATCAATCCTGATTATAAATTCTTTTAATTTATTGAGTTCACCTTCAGCTTCAATAAAAACTCCTTTTGATGAGTTATGGACATAACCTTTAAGATTTAGTTCACTTGCCAATCTGAAAATGAATGGACGAAATCCAACACCCTGCACAGCACCTCGAATTGTGATTTTAACTCTTTCTATCATATTAAGTAAAGTATATTAAGTGCTTTTTGAAATGAAACATTTTCTCACCACTCTAAATGTCAGGAGCTGACTCAAAAGTATTATTTTGTCACCCTGAATTTATTTCAGGGTCTATTTTTGGTTCATAATTACAAGTTTAGATGCCGAAATGAATTCGGCATGACACTTTTTGGACAGTTCCTGATAGTATGATTAAGAAATTTCAAAGAAATATTATTTATCACTCTCGATGTCACCCTGAACTTGTTTCAGGGTCTTTCCTATCATAAATATTTAGATGCCGAACAGGTAATTCCAAAAAACATAAATAAATTTTACGACTTACCAACATTCTTTTGTATCCACTCTATCCACTCACTTAATCCCTCACCTGTTTTGCATGAGACTTCAAAAATTTTTAATTGTTGATTTATTGACAAAGCATTCTTCTTCATTTCTTCTATGTTACAATCAAGATATGGGAGTAAATCGATTTTATTAATGATTAACACCGAAGCGTTACGAAACATAGCTGGATATTTGAGTGGTTTATCATCACCTTCTGTTGTACTTAAAATTACAACTTTAATATCTTCACCAAGGTCATAGCTGGATGGACACACGAGGTTTCCCACATTCTCAATTATTAAAACATCGAAATCTTCATTTTCAAGATTTTTGTAAGCGTCACGAACTAAGTTAGCTTCAAGGTGACAGCCACCATTTGTGACAATCTGAACAACTGGAACATTAAATTTATTTACTCGTTCCGCATCCAGATTTGTTTGAACATCTCCTTCAATCACACCAATCTTAAATTTGCCTCTCGAGAATTCGATTGTCTTTTCAACCAATGATGTTTTACCAGAACCTGGAGAACTTACAAAATTCATCACAAAAAGATTCTTTGATTTAAATTTTTCTCGATTTTGATTGGCTATCACATCATTTTTTTCTAAGACTTTGCGTTCAATAGTTATGACGGGCATACTGCCTCCTTTAATCTTCTAATTCGATTTCAGTTATTTCTAATTCTTTGCCAGATATTAATTGAACATCAAAAGACTGACAATTTTTACATTGAAAAAAAGGATCATCAATTATTGAGATGCTATTACACTCGTTGCATTTTATTTGAACAGGAATTTCTTCAATCACAAGTAAGGCACCTTCAAGCTCTGTTTGATAAATAATTGATTCAAAACAGAACTTCAGTGAATCAGATAAAACGCCTGAAAGTTTGCCGACTCTAATTTTTACATTCTTAACTTTTTGATGCCCATCTGGTAAGCTGGTTTTAACTATATTAATTATTTCCTGAGCTATGGATAATTCGTGCATATTCAATTTTTTTCAAAAATATTATTTAAAAAAACAATAATAAAAGGAAAGCCTTTTACATGCCTTGTAGAAATGTAGAAACAATTTGAAGGGTCATTTTTAATTATTCACAGTCAAGCAAAAACATTAAATAAAAATTTTCGAAAAAATAACTCTTATCACTAAACTCTTCAGTTGAAAACTATTTTAATTTTTAATCAGATTTCTTCTTCAAAGACACAGGTAAAATTACCTCAAATATTGAACCTTCACCTTTTTTTGAATAGACACTGATTTTGCCTTTCAATAGATTGACAAATTTTTTAGTGAGACTCAATCCCAGTCCGGTTCCTTCGTATTCTCGTTTGAAGCCAGAGGATTCCTGACTGAAAGTTTCAAACAAAAATTTTTGATAATCTTCCGACATACCAATACCCGTATCTTTTACTGATATTTTAACCTCATCTAATTTCTTTTCAACTTTTACTTCCACAAAACCCTGAGTTGTGAATCTAATCGCATTACTAACTAAATTATTAAGAATTTTTTGCACAGCAATCTTGTCTGTGTTCATTTCAATTTTATCATATTTAATGTCAGATTTTAAGTCGATATTCTTCTCTTTTGTCTTTTCTTTGAATTTAGTTAGTACTCCATCAATTATACTTATTAAATCTACTTTCTCGATACTGGCTTCATATTCACCAGCTTCCAATTTTTCAAGGTCAAGAATTTTTGTAGTCGTATCTATCAAGCGTTCAATATTATCTCGAATTGCATTAAACCATCGAGCTATTTCTTCATTGGTAGAATTTTCAAAATACTCCAGGATTAATCCTGTGAAACCCAGGATTGGATTTAATGGAGTTCTTATTTCATGGGACATTGCTGAAAGAAAATGGCTTTTTATTCTATTTGCTTCTTCAGCTCTCTCCTTTGCTAAAATTAATTCTTCCATCATTTTTTTTCTTTCAGTTATATCAATTGCAAAAGAGACGAAGTTTGTTATTTCACCTTTATTGTTTTTTAGCGGAATGATTGACTTAGACTCCCAGTAATATTCTCCATTTTTCTTTTTGTTTAATGTTTCACCAGTATAGTTATTTCCATTCAGCAAAATGTTCCAGAATTTTTCATAATATTCCTTAGTATGGTAACCCGATTTTATAATTCTTGGCGTTTTACCAATTGCTTCCTCTTTTGAGAAACCAGTATATTCTTCAAACTTATTATTGACATACTGAATAATTCCATTTTTATCTGTAAATAAAATTAATATCGGGGATTCATCAACTGCTTTTTTCATCAATCTAAGTTCTTCTTCTTCTAATTTTCTCTGAATAAAGAGCGAAATGTAATTGGAAATTGATTCCAATAATTCTTTAGGTTTTTCATCATAGGCATCTGGATTATCATAACTCTGAATTACAATTGCTCCTAATGGTCTGTCATCATAAACTAAAGGAATACCTAACCAGGCTTCTGGAATAGTGCCAATAAGATTAATTTTCCCTTTTTGAATCATCTCTTCGATTTCTGCTCTCTTAAGCAAAACACATTTCTTTTCCTTTATGACAAGTCCTGTTATAGAACCTTTAGCACTCCATTTTTCTGGTGCATTTGTATCTTGATCCCAATCAAATGATGAACTGAGCATATCATTCTTTGAATCATATAAAGCTAAGAAAAAGTTTTTCGTATCAATTAAATCACTCAACTTCTCTCTCAAGTAAGTTACGTATTCAAATAAATTCTCCGAAGTGATCATTTTAATGGAAACTTCAGAAAGTAACTGGTTTATTAAGGTTTCTCTTTTCAACTTTGTTATATCAGTTATAATTGTCATTGATGCAGATTCACCTTCAATGGTTATGGACACGCTACTCGCAAGAACATGCCTTATGTTACCCTTTACCGTTAAAAGTTTTTCTTCAATTAAATCAGCTTTTTTACCTTCATAAGTACCTGAAATTCTTTTTAAGACAAGTTCACGAAAATCAGGATGAATAAATTCAGTTATTGGAATATTGCTTATTTGTTCAAAAGAGTCTGCTTCTAATAAGTTTAATGCAGCATCATTTACATAATAAAATTTACCCTGTTTATGAATAATTACAGCATTGGTTAAATTTTCAACCATCAATTTATATTTTAATTCACTTCGTTTTAATTCTTCTTCATAATTTTTTATCTGAGATATGTCGCTTGCAATGGTTGAATAATATAAAACTTCACCTTTCGAGTCTTTATGAGCAACAATTACCTGCCAGACGGGAATTTCTTTTCCACTCTTTGATAACAAAGCTGTTTCACCACTCCAGACACCATTCTTTACTGCCTCCGGTAAAGCTATTTCAGAAATTACTTTTTTTGACCAATCAGAATGGGTTTCAAGAATGGAGTTAAATTCAAGGGAAACATCTTTTTCAATTTCTAATAATTTCATCCCAGCTTTATTAAGATAAACTGGCTTTACAGATTTATCAGCCATACCTATAAAATCTGGTGAGGATTCTATTAGTGATACTAATCGATCTCGTGTTTCTTCGAGTCTGACTTTCTCTGTAACATTACTTAAGGTAAAAATTAAATAATCCACTTCACCAGAAAGATTAAGAACAGGAGTAAGTGTCCAATCCCAGTAAGTTACTCCTCTTTCAGGTGCATAAGCATAAACAAAAGGTCGGGCATAAGTTTGAAAAGGCTTTTTGGTTTTTACAACATTCTCAAAAATTGCTTTCGCATCAGATGGATATAAATCAAAATGATTTTTTCCGGGGAAAAAAGAAACATCTTTCTCATCAGCCTCAGCATAAGCCCTATTAACTTTGATGAAATTAAAATTCTTATCAAGAATAGCTATTAATGAAAAAGGATTATTAAAAACCTGTTCAAGCAAATAATTAGTTGATTGGAGATTTGCCCAGATTTGAAATGATTTTTTTTGATCGTATAAAATGCGACCCATTATTAATGAAGTTACCGGAAAAATAAAGACTAACGAATGAAAATGAGAATTAATAATTTCATTGGTAATGTTCGGGAGAAACTTTGATGATGTCAAAAAAGCCAATACATTAGTAACAATTATTAAAAATAAAACATCAAGAAAATTTTCATCTTTATTTTTTCTTTTCAATTTTAAGTAATAAAATATTGAGCCCGCAATTAATGAGATGATAATAACAAAAAAGCCTGTTAACATACCAGGACCACCTATAACAAATCTGCCTGCGGTCGCTATAAACGAAGCAATCATTCCAGTAACTGGACCAAAGAAATAACTTCCTAAACTAATTATAATTGTTCTTCCATCAATTAAAACACCGGGTTGAACTTTTACAGCAGTAAATAAAGATATTATTGCTATAAAGCCAAATAAAATACCCTGACTTATTTTACAGAGTAATTCCTTATTGTGAGTAATCTTAATCAGATAACCTGAAAAAAAACTTAATGAAACAAACAAGAAAAAATTTAAGAAAATTTCATTGAATGCCATTTATTCTCTCCTAATTAGTTAATTTTCGACTTAGGTAATCGATGCCGATTAACAGATAAAGGTGGAATTAATCGGTAAGCCTTAAGAATAAAATTATTACCTTATTCTATATGAAAATTATTGTTTTGAACTTAGAAAATTAACAAAAGATAATCAAGATAAATTTCATGGGGAAAAATAATTTTTTTCAGGTTTTATAATTCTGTCTCTGAGGAGTTTATAGTACGGAATTAGCTAATTAACAACTGACTCTCTACTAATGTTAACTGATTTAATCCAGTATTTTAAGAATTTGCATGACTTAATTGTCAGATTGAGAAAAAATTAAACTTGACTTTGATATTAATGTCCCTTCTTAACTTACAATGATTTTTCTTTCTGAAGCTACAGGCTGACATTTATTTAGTCTGCCTTTAGAGATAATTTTTTTTAGAATACCAGATTTTTTATTCACACTTCGATTAACCCCTTTAACCCGATTAATGATTCCTTCGCTTTTCTCAGCAATTTCTTCAATTCTCCCGACGATTCCTTCAGCCTCCTCGATGATTCCTTCAACCCGATATATAATTCCTTCAACCCGATATATAATTCCTTCAACCCGATATACGATTCCTTCAACCCAATATACGATTCCTTCAACCCAATATATGTTTCCTTCAACCCGATATATGATTCCTTCAACCCAATACACGATTCCTTCAATCTGATATATGATTCCTTCAACCCTCTCGACGCTTCCTTCAATCTTCCCGATGATTCCTTCAACCTTTAAATGACAACCTGTATTCATCTCAGCATCTAATTCTACTCAAGAAAAGATTGCTTCGCCCCGATTAAAAATCGGGTCTCGCAATGACTGGTAATTTCTCATCATTTGTCATTGTGAGAAACGAAGTGACGAAGCAATCTTTTCTCAAATACCTGTTATCGCGAGAAACGAAGTGACGAAGCAATCTTTCACAATATTATCCGGGAATTCTTTTATAAGTATAAGGACAGATTGCTTCGAACCTATTAGAAGTAGTGGCGGGAATTACTTTGTATTTTATTCTCTTTAGAAGACTTATCAAGAAGAAATATCAACAATTTTTTTCAACCTGAAACAGAACAAATTCAATTGCTCAAAGATGATTTGAGATTTAAAGGTAAAATTACCTCAAATATTGAACCTTCACCTTTTTTTGAATAGACGCTAATGTCACCTTTTAAAAGATTGATAAATTTTTTTGTGAGACTTAATCCAAGTCCGGTTCCTTCATATTCTCTTCTGAAGCCAGAAGATTCTTGACTGAAAGCTTCAAACAAAAATTTCTGATAATCTTCCGACATACCAATACCCGTATCTTTTACTGATATTTTAACTTCATCATAAATTTTTTCGACTTTTATTTCGACAAATCCCTGAGTTGTAAACTTAATGGCATTACTTACCAGATTATTAAGTATTTTCTCCACAGCAATCCTATCAGTAATCATCTCAATTTTATCATCTCTAATGTCCGATTTTAATTCGATATTTTTACCTTTCGCCTTTTCTTTAAATTGAGCTATTACGCCATTAATTAGATTAATTAAATCTACTTTTTCGATGTTCATTTCATATTCACCGGCTTCTAATTTCTCAATGTCAAGGATTTTTGTAGTTGTATCTATCAAACGCTCAGTATTATCTTGAACTGCATTAAACCAGCGACTTATTTCTTCATTCTTATATCTTTCAAAATATTCTATGATTAAGCCTGTGAAACCTAAGATTGGATTTAATGGAGTTCTAATTTCATGGGACATTGCTGAAAGGAAATGGCTTTTTATTCTGTTTGCTTCTTCAGCTCTCTCCTTAGCCAGAATCAATTCTTCCATCATTTTCTTTCTTTCTGTTATATCAATACCAAATGAAACAAAGTTTATTATTTCACCCTGCTTGTTTTTTAATGGAAATATTGCTTTAGACTCCCAGTAAAATTCTCCGTTTTTCTTTTTGTTAAGAAATTCACCATCGAAATTATTCCCATTTAATAATGTTGCCCATAAATTTAAATAATAATCTTTAGAATGATACCCAGATTTTAATATGCTCGGTTTTTTACCAATGGCTTCGTCTTTTGAATATCCCGTATATTTTTCAAATGTCTGGTTAACATATTGAATAACTCCATTTTTATCTGTAAATAAAATCGAGATTGGTGATTCATCAACGGCTTTTTTCATCAACCTCAATTCATCTTCTTCTAATTTCCTTTGAATGTAAAGAGAAATGTAATTAGAAATTATTTCTAATAGTTTTTTTGTCTCTTCACAATAAACATCAGGTTTATCATAACTCTGAACCACAATTGCTCCTAAAGTTTTATCCTCATACACCAGAGGTACCCCTAACCATATTTCTGGAAGTGTACCAATAAGTTGAATTTTACCTTTTTGAATCATTTCTTCAATTTCTGTTTTCTTAAGTAAAAGACTTTTCCTTTCTTTTACGACAAGTCCTGTTATGGAACCTTCAGCACTCCAGGTTGCCGGTGCGTTAGTATCCTGGTCCCAATCAAACGGTGAACTGAGCATATTCTTCTTTTCATCATATAAAGCCAAGAAGAAGTTTTTCGTATCGATCAGATCACTTAACTTTTCTCTCAAGTAAGAAACAAATTCTAATAAATTCTCAGAAGTAATCATTTTGATGGAGATTTCAGAAAGTAACTGGTTTATTAAAGTTTCTCTCTTCAACTCTGTTATATCAGTTACAATTGCCATTGAAGCAGGTTCACCATCAATTATTATAGGCACACCACTAACAAGAACATCTCTCACATTTCCTTTTAATGTCAAAAATTTTTCTTCTATTAATTCAGCTTTTTTACCTTGAAAAACATTTGAAATTCTTTTTAATACAATATCTCGATAGTCAGGATGAACAAATTCAATTACTGGAATATCTTTTATCTGATCAAATGATTCAGCTTCTACTAACCTTAATGCAGCGTCATTCACATAATAAAATTTACCTTTTTTATGAATCACAATAGCATTCGTTAAATTTTCAACCATCAATTTATATTTTAATTCACTTCGCTTTAATTCTTCTTCATAAGCTTTTATTTGTGAGATATCTCTCGCAATGGTTGAATAAAATAAAACTTCACCTTTTGTGTCTTTATGAGCAACAATTACCTGCCAGACGGGAATTTCTTTTCCGCTCTTTGATAACAAAGCTGTTTCACCACTCCAGACACCATTCTTTACTACCTCCGGTAAAGCTATTTCAGAAATTACTTTTTTTGACCAATCAGAATGGGTTTCAAGAATGGAGTTAAATTCAAGGGAAACATCTTTTTCAATTTCTAATAATTTCATTCCAGCTTTATTAAGATAAATTGGCTTTCCATATTTATCAGCCATACCTATAAAATCTGGTGAGGATTCTATGAGTGAGACTAATCGATCTCGTGTTTCTTCGAGTCTGACTTTCTCTGTAACATTTCTTAATGTAAAAATTAAATAATCCACTTCACCAGAAAGATTAAGAACTGGTGTAAGTGTCCAATCCCAGTAAGTTACTCCTCTTTCAGGTGCATCGGCATAGACAAAAGGTCGGGCATAAGTCTGAAATGGTTTCTTAGTTTTTACAACTTCCTCGAAAATTGCCTTTGCATCAGATGGATATAAATCAAAATGATTTTTTCCAGGGAAGAAAGAAACATCTTTCTCATCAGCTTCAGCATAAGCTTTATTAACTCTAATAAAATTGAAATCTTTATCAAGTATGGCAATTAAAGTGAAAGGATTATTGAAAACCTGTTCAAGCAAAAAATTTGTTGCTTTAAGATTTACCGAGAGTTGAAATGCTTTCTTCTGATCATAAAGAATTCGACCCATAATTAAGGCTGTACTTGGAATAGTAAGAATTAATAAATAAAAATGAGAACTAACAATACTTTGTGTAATGTCCGGAAGAAATTTTGATGATGTAAGATAACTCAATCCATTAGTGATAATGATTATGAACAAGACATCAAGAAATTTCTCATCATGATTTTCCCTTTTAAGTTTTAGATAATAAAATAATGTGCCTGAAAATAATGCAATAATCATAATTAATATTCCCGGTAGCATTCCCTGACCACCTATAACAATTCTTCCAGCTGTTGCTAAAATCAAAGCTATTGTTCCACTAACTGGACCATAAAAATAACTTCCTAAAACTAATAATAATTGTTCTTCCATCAATTAAAACACCGGGCTGAACTTTTACTGCAGAAAACAAAGATATTATCGCTATAAAACCAAATAAAATCCCCTGGCTAACTTTGCAAAGGAGTTCCTTGCTGCAAGTAATTTTAATCAGGTATCCCGAAAAGACACTTAATGAAACAAGAAGGAAAAAATTTAAGAGAATTTCATTAAATATCATCAAGTCTCTCCTTTTTAGTTTTTAGTTAGTTAACCGATGCCGATTAACAGTAGAAGAAACAAATAATTTTTAGAATTAAAGTTTAAGTTATTAACTTCTTACTTATATAAATCAACTAATTTGAACATAGAAAATTGAAAAAAGATAATCAAGATAATTTTCATGGAAAAAAATAGCTTTTTTCGAGTTTTACAATTCTTTCGTTCATGATTTAATAGTTTCTAATGAGACAATTAAATTTTATTAATGGATTATGTTTACAGAGTGAAACTAAGATTACCAGAGAGGTATTAATAAGGTTAAAGTGTAATTTTGTAAAAATTATTTTGAAGAATAATGCGGAAATTGACTCATTCTGAAATTCAATCAAAACGATTAAGTCTTGCCTCAATTGAAAATGCAAGGAAATTTCCTTTGTATGTTTTACTTGATAATATCAGAAGTATGTACAATGTTGGTTCAATTTTTCGAACTTCTGATTCAATAATGATTCAAAAATTATATTTAACCGGTTACACGCCAACTCCGGATAAAAAAGAGGTTAGAAAAACAGCATTAGGTGCAACAGAAAGTGTCGAATGGGAATATCATAAAGACCCGGTTGAATTAATAAAAAAACTAAAGTCAGAAGGGATTAAAATTGTTGCTCTTGAAATTACAGATGAAAGTATAAACTACACAGATATTCGTCCAGACCTTTTTCCGATGTGTCTCGTTGTTGGAAATGAAATCACTGGTGTACAGAATCAAATTCTTGAATTGAGCGACCTGGCAATCGAATTACCAATGTATGGAATTAAACATTCCCTCAATGTAGCAGTTGCTTATGGAATCGCAGTTTATGAATTGCGAAGAAAATGGGAAATGAAGGAATAATAATTTTTTTATGATGAGTGTATGTTGTTTTCCGTTAGTTGTCATTGATAAGCATAAAGCAAAATGTCTCTGTCAGGCTGAGCTTGACGAAGCCTGACATTATGTTTATATCATCCATTTACATTGTCATTGCGAGGAATAAAATGACGAAGCAATCTTTCCTCAAATACCTGTCATTGCGAGGAACGAAGTGACGAAGCAATCTTTCACAATTCTATCTAAGAATTCTTTCACAAGCACAAGGACAGATTGCTTCGCCCCGATAAATCGGGTCTCGCAATGACTGGTAATTTCTCATTATTCGTCATTGCGAGGAGTGAAACGACGAAGCAATCTTTCCTCAAATACCTGTCATTGCGAGGAACGAAGTGACGAAGCAATCTTTTCTCATGATGCAGAATGACAATTTACTTTTTCATTCTTATAAATGAATTCTCTAATTGTCAGGCTGAGCTTGACGAAGCCTGACATTATGTTTGTGTCATCCCTTTACATTGTCATTGCGAGGAGTGAAACGACGAAGCAATCTTTTCTCAAATACCTGTCATTGCGAGGAACGAAGTGACGAAGCAATCTTTCACTAATACTATCCAAGTATTCTTTTACAAGCACAAGGACAGATTGCTTCGCCCCGATAAATCGGGTCTCGCAATGACTGGTAATTTCTCATTAATTTTCATTGCGAGGAATAAAACGACGAAGCAATCTTTTCTCAAGCACTTGTCATCGCGAGGAGTGAAACGACGAAACAATCTTTCCTCAAATACCTGTCATTGCGAGGAACGAAGTGACGAAGCAATCTTTCACAATACTATCTAAGAATTCTTTCACAAGCACAAGGACAGATTGCTTCGCCCCGATCAAAGCTCGGGGCTCGCAATGACTATCATTCTCTCATCATTTGTCATTGCGAGGAATGAAATGACGAAGCAATCTTTCCTCAAATACCTGTCATTGCGAGGAACGAAGTGACGAAGCAATCTTTCACTAATACTATCCAAGAATTCTTTTTACAAGCATAAGGACAGATTGCTTCGCCCCGATAAATCGGGTCTCGCAATGACTGGTAATTCCTCATTATATGTCTTCGCGAGGAATGAAATGACGAAGCAATCTTTCCTCATGATGCGGAATGACAATTTACTTTTTCATTCTTATAAATGAATTCTCTAATTGTCAGGCTGAGATTGACGAAGCCTGACATTATGTTTATATCATCCATTTACATTGTCATTGCGAGGAATAAAATGACGAAGCAATCTTTCCTCAAATACCTGTCATTGTGAGGAACGAAGTGACGAAGTAATCTTTCACTAATACTATCCAAGTATTCTTTTACAAGCACAAGGACAGATTGCTTCGCCCCGATAAATCGGGTCTCGCAATGACTGGTAATTTCTCATTATTTGTCATTGCGAGGAACGAAGTGACGAAGCAATCTTTCACTAATACTATCCAAGAATTCTTTTTACAAGCACAAGGGCAGATTGCTTCGCCCCGATAAATCGGGTCTCGCAATGACTGGTAATTTCTCATTATTTGTCATTGCGAGGAATGAAATGACGGAGCAATCTTTTCTCATGATGCGGAATGACAACTTACTCTGTTATACTGATGTCTGATTTTTTGAATCATTATATCAAAAAAACTTCCTTCACTTTATAAAACCAATTATCTTCATTCATAATTTTTATTAAAAACAAAAAATAAAATTTCAAAAGCATTGACTTTTTAATTAAAAAAATGTATTCAAACGAATTACACTTTTGTTGTTTGTTTGACATACATTTAAAACATTAGTTATTTTTGTATCAAAATTTTATGGAAATGTTAACAGAGTTTGGTAAAATTTTAGTCTTCTTCTTTCTCGCGATAATTTTCGTAGCTCTCGCCTTTACAGTCAATAGAATCATCAGACCTGCAAGACCCACAAAAGAAAAACTTCTCACTTATGAGTGTGGAGAAAATCCAATCGGTTCACCATGGATTAAATTTAATGTAAGATTTTATGTTGTTGCTTTAATCTTCCTTTTGTTTGATGTTGAAATTACTTTATTGATTCCATGGGCACTTGTCTACAAAGAATTTGGTGTTTATGGTTTTATTGTTGGCTTCCTCTTCTTATTTATATTGATGCTTGGAATGTTATACGAGTGGCGTAAAGGTGATCTGGACTGGGTAAAACCAGAAGTTAAACCTAAAGACCTTAAAACTGTTTTAGAAGAATTTGAGAAAGAATACGGGAAAATCTAATGGGAATACTTGATAAAGAATTTACTGAATCAAATATAGTGATAACTAAGTTCGATGATTTAATGAACTGGGCTAGACTATCATCACTGTGGCAAATGACTTTTGGACTCGCTTGCTGTGCAATTGAAATGATGGCTACTTCTGCATCTCATTATGATTTTGATAGATTTGGAGTTATTCCAAGACCAAGTCCACGACAGGCTGATATAATTATCATCTCTGGTACTGTCACACTGAAAATGGCACTTCGAATTAAACGCCTTTACGAGCAAATGCCAGAACCAAAATACATCATTTCAATGGGCAGTTGTGCAAATTGCGGTGGACCTTACTGGAATCACGGTTATCATGTATTAAAAGGAGTTGATAGAATTATCCCTGTTGATGTTTATGTTCCGGGTTGCCCACCTCGCCCTGAAGCATTGCTCGAAGGTCTTCTAAAACTTCAAGAAAAAATTAGAAATCAATCTCTCGTTAAAAAGCCGGTATAAAATGACAGTTCAAGAAATTTTTGAAATCATCAAAGAAAAATTTAATCAGGAACAATTCGAACTCAAACCAAACATCGGTGGAGAAATCTTAATTGTTCCAGCAAAAATCTTAAGAGAATTATGTTTCTTCCTTCGTGATGATGAAAGATTATCTTTCGATACATTGATGAATTTATCGGGCGTCGATCTTGCTGATGGTGAAAAGAAAAAACTTGAAGATGGAACAATTGAAATTGTTGGTGGACATCTTGCTACAGTCTACCATCTTTATTCAATGAAACATAATCATAAACTAACATTAAAGGTTCTCCTTCCAAGAGAAAATCCTGTTGTCCCTTCAATTGAAAGAGTGTGGCGAGCTGCTGACTGGCACGAAAGAGAAGCTTACGATATGTTTGGAATTATTTTCGAAGGACATCACAATCTTAAAAGAATTTTATTGCCCGATGATTGGGAAGGTTATCCTTTAAGAAAAGATTATAAAGTTCAAGAATTCTATCAAGGAATGAAGGTTCCATACTAATGGCAGAATTAAAAACTGATCAAATTGTATTAAATATGGGTCCTCAACATCCATCAACTCATGGAGTGTTGAGACTCGAAGTTGTTTTAGATGGTGAAGTTGTTGTTGATGTCACTCCACACATCGGTTATTTACATAGATGCTTTGAAAAACACGCCGAAGCAATGACTTATCCTCAGGTCATTCCATATACCGATAGAATGGATTATCTATCGTCTATGTATAATAATTTCGGTTATGTCGAAGCTGTTGAAAGATTAATGAATATCGAGGTCCCTGAAAGAGTAAAATACATTCGAGTCATAATGGGTGAATTACAAAGAATTGCCAATCATCTTGTTGCTGTCGGTACATTTGGAATTGATATTGGTGCCTTTACTCCATTCCTCTATTGTTTCAGAGATAGAGAAAGAATTTTAGATTTATTTGAAATGACCTGTGGTGCTCGATTGCTTTATAATTATATGTGGGTTGGTGGAGTGTCTCATGATTTACCTCCTAACTTTATTCCTAAAGCCAAAGAATTTCTCAAAGACTTTAAGAAAAGTATAAAAGAATTAAATGACCTTTTAAGCTACAATAAAATTTTTATCGAAAGAACAGCCAACATTGGAATTCTACCAGCTGATACAGCAATTAACTATGGGTGTTCAGGACCTGTTTTGAGAGGTTCAGGTGTTGAATGGGATTTAAGAAAAAATGACCCCTATTCAATTTATGATAGATTTGAATGGGAAGTTGTTACAGGCAAAGGTGAAATGGGAACAGTTGGTGATTGCTGGGATCGTTATATGGTAAGAGTTCGTGAAATGGAACAATCCTGTCGAATAGTTGAACAGGCTTTAGAACAAATTCCTGATGGTGATGTTACGTCAGCAATTCCAAAAAGAGTTAAACCACCAGCTGGAGAAATTTATTTTAGAGTGGAAAGTCCCAAAGGTGAATTAGGTTATCATATAATAAGTGATGGCTCACTAAATCCATTCAGAGTAAAAGTTCGTGCACCGTCTTTTGTTAACTTACAAATACTTCCAGTAATTAGTCGAGGGTATCTCGTTGCTGATATTATTGCAAACCTTGGAAGTTTAGATATAGTCTTAGGGGAGATTGACAGGTGATACCAGATAAATTAGCAGAATTTTTCGGAGTTAATTTTTTAGGTTATTTAATTGCGGCAGCTTTACCACTTTTCCTGTGGATACTTCCATATGCTCTTTATGCTGTTTATGCTGAAAGAAAAATCAGTGCTTTTATGCAGGACCGAATTGGTCCGAATAGAGTTGGTCCAAAAGGTCTTTTTCAAACTATTGCTGATATTTTAAAATTGATTCAGAAAGAAGATATTGTTCCATCTTCAGCTGATAAACCATTATTCATTGCTGCACCTTATGTAATATTCACAGGAACATTTGCCGCATTTGCAGCACTGCCATTTTCAAGTATCTACATTGGAAGCAATATAAATCTTGGTGTCTTTTATATTCTGGCAATATCTTCATTTTCTGTAGTTGGGATTCTTATGGCAGGCTGGGCTGGAAATAATAAATATTCTCTTTACGGTGCAATGCGTTCAGTTGCTCAAATTGTTAGTTACGAAGTTCCTGCTTTACTTGCAATCGTTTCTGCTGTCATGGTTATCGGTACTTTGAATCTTAATGAAATTTCAGAAATGCAAACAGCAAGATTCTGGAACTGGTGGATATTTGGAGGTCCTCTTCAGGGAATACAAAAGTTTCTTTTGATAATTCCAATGATTATTGCTTTCATTATCTTTTTTATTGCCTCTCTTGCTGAAGTAAATAGAACACCATTTGATATTCCAGAAGCTGAATCAGAATTAGTTGCTGGATTTCATACAGAATACACTGGAATGAAATTCGCAATGTTTTTCCTTGCTGAATATGGAAATATGTTCGTAGTTTCTGCAATCTCAGTGTCAATCTTTTTTGGTGGCTGGCAATCTCCTTTTGGATATCTCGGTAATTCACTTGGAATTTCATGGTTAGTACCTTTTGAGCAGGTTTTCTGGTTCTTATTCAAAGGTTCTTTTCTTGTTCTTATTCAAATGTGGTTAAGATGGACACTCCCCCGTCTTCGAGTTGATCAACTTATGACTGTTTGCTGGAAATATCTAACTCCTTACGCTTTTGTTAATCTTGTTTTAATTGGAATAATAACTTTGATTTGATTATGAAAGAATACTTAAAAAATACCTGGCTTGGAATATACACAATTTTAGTTGGGATGAAGGTGACATTCTCTCACCTGTTCAAACCAAAAGTGACTATTCAATATCCCGATGTTAGAGTTCAACTACCAGAGAGAGCAAGAAATAGATTATATGTGAATATTGATGATTGTATCGGATGTGATCAATGTTCTCGTGCTTGTCCTGTTGATTGTATTACCATTGAAACAGTTAAAGCAGTTCCGGGTGAAGATTTAGGAACAACATCAAATGGAAAAAGAAAAGCATTATGGGTTACAAAATTTGATATCGACATTGCCAAGTGTTGTTATTGCGGATTATGTGTTTATCCCTGCCCTACTGAATGTATCTGGATGACTGACATTTATGAATTTTCAGAATACAATAGAGAAAATTTAATCTATCATTTTTCAAATCTAAGTCCAGAAGAAGCAGAACAGAAAAAATTAAATTATCAAAAATTTGAAGAAGAGAAAGCTCGACAAAAAGCTCAAGCTGTTGCAAATCCACAACCAAAACAAGATGGTGGGAATTAGAACTAATGACTACTTATGATTTTATTTTCTATCTATTTGCTGCAATAACAATAATAAGCGCATTTATCGTTGTAGCCGCAAGAAACATAATTTATTCTGCGTTTTCACTTTTATTTACCTTCTTTGGTGTAGCTGGAATCTATGTTCTTCTTAATGCTGATTTTATTGCTGTTGTTCAGGTGATTATTTATGTCGGAGGAATTTTGGTCCTTATAATTTTTGGTGTGATGTTAACAAATAAAATCACAAATGTTGAAATAAAAACAGAAAGTATTCATGTTTTACCTTCAACAATAATAACAGGATTAATTGGTGGTGCTCTTGTTGCTGTTTTAACAAAAACAAAGTGGAGAATTAATGAGCCTGTTAATGTTGAAAAAAGTGTCTTAGAAATTGGTAGATATCTTGTCACTCACTATATGATTTTGTTTGAACTTGCCGGAATAATTTTACTCGTAGCTCTGATTGGTTCTGTTATGATTGCTCGAAAAGAGAAAGTCCAAATTGAAGAGGTAGAAAAATGAGTGTTGGTTTGAATCATTTCTTGGCTCTAAGTGCAATTCTTTTCTCTCTTGGAATTTATGCTGTATTAACTCGAAAAAATGCGATACAGGTTCTGATGGGAATTGAGCTTATTCTAAATTCTGCAAACATAAATTTTATTGCCTTTGCACGATATGGGAATTTTGGTTTTAGTGGTCAAATTATTTCTCTCTTCGTGATTATTCTTGCAGCAGCCGAAGCTGCAATCGCACTGGCAATTGTCTTAAATATCTACAAACAATTCAGTACAGTAAATGTCGACGAAATAGATGGATTGAAAGAATAATGAACGAAAATTTACTCATTCAGCTTTCAGCATTAAACATAGTCTTACCATTATTTGGATTTATACTTTTAATCTTTTTTGGTAAGAAAATTTATAAGAGTCATGTTTATGAAATAATTACAATTTTCACTGGATTGGTTCTTTCATCCATAATTGCATTCTTCAAACTCACCTACTATGAGTCTCAAACTCTGATATTCGAGTTTAGATGGATTGATTTCGGGAATATTCCTTTTATTGGAAACGCAGGTATAAATCTTGGAATTCAACTGGATAATGTTTCCGCAATTATGCAGTTGACAGTTTATATAGTAAGTTTTCTTGTTCATCTATTTTCAATCAAATACATGGAAGGTGACCCGAGATACTCACGATATTTTGCATATCTTGGCTTTTTCACCTTTTCAATGTTAGGAATTGTTCTCACTCACAACTTTTTGATGATGTATATATTCTGGGAACTTGTAGGTGTTAGTTCTTATCTATTGATTGGTTTCTGGTTTGAAAAAAAATCTGCATCCGATGCAGCAAAGAAAGCATTTATAGTAAATAGAATTGGTGATGTTGGTTTCTTCCTGGGTATTTTAATTCTATATACCAATTATCATACTTTCACATTTAGCGAAATATTTAATCAAATTTCTCAGGGTAATCTTCCATTTAATTCTGGTGAATGGTTAACTGCTGCAGGAATTTTAATCTTTTGTGGTGCTATTGGTAAATCAGCTCAGTTCCCGCTACATGTCTGGCTACCTGATGCAATGGAAGGTCCAACTCCTGTTAGTGCATTAATTCACGCTGCAACTATGGTGGCTGCTGGAGTTTATCTTGTTGCAAGAATATTTGTGATGTTAACTGCTGATGCTATGCTGGTTATTGCTTCAATTGGTGCAATTACAGCATTTATTTCAGCAACAATTGCAATTACTCAAACAGACATAAAAAGAGTTCTTGCATATTCAACTGTTAGTCAATTAGGTTATATGATTATGTCGCTTGGTGTGGGTGCTTATTTCTTTGCTTTCCTTCATTTAATCACTCACGCATTTTTTAAAGCAGGTCTCTTTCTTGGTTCAGGCTCGGTTATTCATGCAATGCATCATGAACAGGACATTAGATTTATGGGCGGACTGAGACGAAAATTGCCCATCACATATTACACATTTTTAACTTACACTCTGGCAATTGCAGGAATTCCTTTAACTTCTGGTTTTCTCAGTAAAGATGGAATTCTTGGTGGAACTCTTGCTTTCGCTAATTTGACTGGTTACTGGATTTTCCCGTTAGTCGGATTTTTTGTTGCAATGCTGACAGCATTTTATATGTTTCGACTTGTCATCTTAACATTTCATGGAGAACCAAGAGACGTTCACAAATTTGAACATGCTCATGAATCTCCAAAAACAATGTTAATTCCTCTTGTTTCTCTGGCTATCTTATCGATATTCATTTTCTTTTCACCAAATCCATTTAATATCGAAGCAGGCTGGTTTTATAAATGGGTTAAAACTCCATCTACAATTGTTCCAGAAGAACTCGCATTCCCATTTATGATTAACGAGTCTATTGAGAAGTCCCAATCCTTTATTCATTCGGAAATTTATACTGAAGCTCTTCATCATGCTCACTCAAGTGCAATGGTCATTTCACTTATAATGGCTGGTTTAGGAATTCTTCTTGCTTTTGTGATTTATCAATGGAGATTAATAAGTGCAGATAATCTGGCTACAAAACTTCAACCGCTTTACAATTTCTCTCTAAACAAATGGTATTTTGATGAATTGTATGCAAAGACTGCTGTAGCTTTTACAATTGGTGTATCTAATTTATTTGCCTGGTTCGATCAAAAAGTGATTGATGGAATTGTAAACGGAACTGCTACAATTACACGCTGGACATCTTTCACAAGCGGAAAATTTGACAATAAAGTTGTTGATGGGCTTGTTAATTTCACTGCTTACTTCACAGGTTTCTTTGGAATGATATTCAGAAAATTCCAGACTGGAAAAGTTCAAACTTATTTAGTAATGGTTTTAACTGGTTTAATAATTTTATTTTTCATATTTAAGTCTGTTTAAGAAATTCGGAGGCTGATAGTTGATGTCAGGAATACCATATTTAACTCTTGTAACCTTTCTCCCTGTTCTGGGGATGGTCATTATTCTTTTAATCAATTCAGAAAAATCTAAACTGATTAAAATAGTTTCAGCAATAATAACTCTACTTCAGGTAGTAATTGCTGGAATAATGTGGTCTAATTTTAATTTCTCCGCTGCTGGAATAAATGACCCTTCATCATTTCAATTCGTTGAAAAAGTCAGATGGATTGAAATTAAAAATGTTGCAGATTGGATTGGAACAATAAAAATCGATTACTTTTTAGGTGTCGATGGTATATCGATGCCAATGGTTTTACTTACCGCCCTGATTAGTTTTCTTGGCGTTCTTGCTTCTTGGAATATTCCGAAGGCTATCAAAGGATATTTTGTTCTTTATCTTCTTCTCGATACTGGAATGATGGGTTCTTTCGTTGCTTTAGATTTCTTCCTCTTCTATGTGTTCTGGGAATTGATGCTTTTACCAATGTATTTTCTAATTGGTATCTGGGGCGGACCTCGAAAAGAATATGCTGCAATTAAATTCTTTATTTACACTTTGTTTGGTTCTGTCTTTATGCTTCTCGTTATGCTTGGATTATATTTCAGTACTTATGAAATTTTACCTGATGGTTCAAAAGTCTACACTTTTAATATGCTTCAGATGATGAATCCAGTCAATTATACAAAGGAAGGTTTGCTTTCACCATTTAACCCGAACAATTTAAGATTCATCGCATACATTTTCTTGTTTATTGGATTCGCAATCAAAGTTCCAATGTTCCCCTTCCATACATGGTTACCCGATGCTCACGTTGAAGCACCGACACCAATTAGTGTAATCCTTGCTGGTATTCTTTTGAAACTCGGAACTTATGGTATGATGAGAATCAGTTTCCCGATCTTTCCGGAAATAACCAATCAACTTGTTTACTGGATTGCAGTTTTTGGAATGATAAATATCGTTTATGGTGCTTTATGTGCAATGGCTCAAAAAGATTTCAAGAGTTTAATTGCTTATTCAAGTATCAGTCATATGGGTTATGTTTTACTTGGAATGGCTTCACTTACCACTCAAGGTATGATGGGAGCTTTATTCCAGATGTTCAATCATGGAACAATTACAGCAATGCTCTTTATGATTGTTGGTGTAATTTATGATCGAGCACACACAAGAGGTGTAAATGATTTTGGTGGACTCGCCCTTCAAATGCCAGTTTATACTGGAATTACAACTATTGCTTTCTTCGCATCACTTGGTTTACCAGGTTTAAGTGGATTCATTTCCGAGGCATTCGTATTTCTTGGTGCTTTCAGCAATGAAACAATTAGAATCTTAGCGATCATCTCAACTCTTGGAATTTTATTAACTGCCGCTTATATGTTATGGACGATGCAAAGAATTTATTTTGGTAAATTAAATCCAAAATGGGAAAAACTTCCTGATGTAAATAAACTTGAGATTGCAGCTTTAAGCCCACTTGCAGTGATTGTGATTTTGTTTGGTATTTACCCGAGCCCAATGCTTAATTTAATGAATACTTCGATCAATAAACTGGTCGAGGTGGTTGTTAATGGTCAAGTTACTTTCTCAAATCTAAGTTCATTAATTAAGTAAAATGAAGATTATGAACATGAATATAATTGAAAACATATTAGCGTCTTTAAAATATTTTTATCCTGAATTAGCTCTTACATTAACATTTTTCGTTTTGTTACTGGTTGACCTTTTCGCTAAAAGATGGAAATATTTATTGCCGGGTATTAGTCTGGCTGGTTTTATTATAACTGGTTACTTGCTTCTTAATACTCCAGATGTGAAAGGATTCTTATTTGCAACTGGAATGGCAAATGTCGGTTTATATGTCGTTGATCCATTTGCTTTTTACTTTAAGGTTTTGATTTTACTCGCAATGGTTTACACAATTCTGTTTTCAATATCTTCTAAAGAAGTCTTTAATGCAAATGAAAATCGTGGTGAATATTATGTCTTATTATCTTCATTTGCACTTGGAATGTTTCTTTTAACTTCAACAATTGATTTATTATTAATGTACTTAAGCTTTGAATTAGTCAGTTTATCTTCATATATACTTGCCGGTTTCACCAGAAATGTAAAAAGGTCTGCAGAAGCTTCTTTAAAATATATAATCTTTGGAGCTGTTGCTTCTGGTGCGATGCTTTATGGAATATCTATTCTTTATGGATTGACTGGTACAACAAACATTTATCTAATTAATTTTTATCTCACAAATCAGAATTTTGAAACTATTCCACTTATAATCGCAGGACTTTTAATCATTGGTGGTATTGGATTTAAGATTTCAATGGCTCCTTTCCATTTCTGGACACCTGATGTTTATGAAGGTGCACCTATTACAATTACGGCAGTACTTTCTGTTGCAAGTAAAGCTGCTGGTTTTGCAGTTTTAATTCGCTTCTTAAAAGTTATGTTTATTGATTTAACCAGCACCAATCTTCAATCATCAGCCTGGTTAATATTACCTCAATTTAAATGGAATGAAATCATTGCTGGTCTATCTGTTTTAACAATGACACTTGGAAATCTTGCTGCCCTGTGGCAGACAAACTTAAAAAGAATGTTAGCCTACTCAAGTATAGCTCATGCTGGTTATATGTTAGCTGGCTTTGTTATTCTTGATAATCAAGGAATTATGGCAATATTGGTTTATTTCTTTATTTATCTCTTTATGAATCTTGGTGCCTTTTTCATTGTTATGTTGATTGCAGATAAATTAGGTTCAGAAGAAATGGATGAATACACCGGTCTTGGTTACAAAGCTCCATTTCTCGGTGTTGCATTAACTATCTTTTTAATTTCACTGACAGGAATTCCACCAACGGCTGGATTCGTTGCAAAACTATATTTGTTTGGTGCTCTTGTTAAAACAAACTGGATATGGCTGGCAGTAATTGGTGTTTTGAATAGTGTTATATCACTTTACTATTACATAAAAGTTGTTAAAAATATGTTTCTCCGTGAATCGGATATACAGTATTCCCACAATCTTGGTTATGGAAATCTTTTACTTACACTGAGTTTATTAATCCCAACTTTATTGTTTGGAATTTACTTTAAACCAATTATAGAGTTTGCTGAACAATCAGTTAGAATATTTGGTTTTTAATAAGAGAGAGATTCATTAAACAATCTATTTATATTTTTATAATCCTATCAAATTATTGAAGGCAAGATATAATTCTATTGATAATGTGAAGTTGGGGCTGAATGAGGTTTTATCTTATCAGGATTGTCTAAAAAATGTCGTGTCGTACTTGTTTCAGTATCTAAAAATGAATTTATGTTTTAAGAAAAGACTTTGAGGGATTGTACAAATAATTTTTTGTCTGTTTAAAAAATGTCATACCGAATTAATTTCACCTTCTAAACTTGTAATAATTAACCAAACTTAAACTTTTGGGGACTCATCCAAATTTGTCATGCTGAATTCAATTCAGCATCTGAACCTGGGCTTATTAACTGAAAATAAATCCTGAAAGGGTTGCCCAAAATGTGTCATGCCAAATTCATTTCGGCATCTAAACTCACACTTTTTTTAAGACAGGAAGACCCCAAAACAAGTTTGGGGCGACAGAATTATAATTTTTATTCAACCACATCGGGGTCTATATGAAAGAAGAAATATGATAAACTATTACTTAGTGCGCCTTTGTGATAACCTTCGTGTACTTAGTGATAAAAAAATAAACCACGAAATTCACAAAGTCCTTTCACAAAGGAACACAAAGGTAAGAAGTAACCTCACCCTGAATTCATTTCGGCATCTAAACTTAAGATTGCGTTCTAAAAATAGACCCTGAAATAAATTCAGGGTGACAAAATAATACTTTTTAGTCAACCCACAGGATTACAGAACAATACTCTTTAGCCTACTCTCTTTTTTTGTTTTATAACCTGTATTTAGATCTCAAAACAAATTTGAATTTCTCGTTTTGTAGAACCTCAAGTAATTAAAAAAGAAAATTTTTACTGCTGAATTAAATTCTTAATGACCTTTTATTAATTCTAAACACTCTCAAAACAATCAATGCAAAATCAAATAAATGTTTTAGAATTCTCTCTCATTACATTTTAAGTGAAGTCTTCGTTTCTTAAACTCAGCTTTGAAACTTGTTTCAATTGAGTTTTAATTTTCTCCTGAAATAATAGCGCCACCACCAATCATAATCTTAAAATACAAACCTGAAATTCCAACTGAAGGTCCATTAGAGACTTCTCTATCAAATACTGTCCAGTTTCCTAACTGCAAAAAATGAGTATATCCAAGACTTGCTCCAATAACAAAGCCACTCGAATTACTTTCATTTTGCGAGAAATTCATATTATAAACCGCATTTAATCCTATATTGAACATCAGTCCACCAACACTTAAAGTAGAACCAGTTTTTGGATTACTCATAACATCATCAAAACTACCGAGTCCATCTTTGGTAATCGTTAAATCAATTCCACCACCACCAAAACCAAGAACTGGAAAGACAGTTAAGCCTTGCTTTGAGTATGCAACATATCCAACGTTAAATAAACCGTAGCCAGCTGTCAGACTTGTATAATAATTTTGATTGCTTTTATCAGAGACTACTAAACCATAACCTTCACCACCAAGAACTAAATTTCTTACAACTCCATATCCACCACCGCCCATCGCCGCAAATCTATTTTCATATTCAGGAAATCCATTGATTCGAAGTTTCTCGTTTAATCTTTTTATATCGATCATTTGATATCCTGCTGAAAAGAAACCAATTCCACCTCCTTTTCTTTGACTTAAACTTGTCTTAGAAAAAAATACAGTTAAAATTAAAATGACCACTGATATTTGTTTTATAGAATGAAGAGAAAAAATCATATTAAGACTCCATTTTTTTGTAAAATAAAAATTATTATTGAACTGATACAATTAAAAAAGTTTACAGTTAACAAATTTCTTCAGTCTCGAAAAACAGATTTATGAAGCAATGATTAAAATCTTATGAATGAAATAATATCTTTGAAATTATTTTTAAGAATATTTACTTTTGATCGAGAGGATATTAAATATTTTGAATTGAATCTTGCCTTATCTGACCTTTTCATTAATATTTAATAGTTGTTGGGAAAAGATTAATTAATTCTTTATGGAGGTTCTATGATTTTAAAATTTATAACATTTCAGTAAGGGCTGAATTACATCTTCTTCACAATTTTTATGACGTTTTAAACAAATTCACGATTACACAAAAAAAGAATTATAAAATTGGAGGGCTTTTATAATGAAACTTTTTTCATTTCTAAATAATTTTTTCCATTTATTTCTTCTACTTTCTTTTAATCTTTTTTCACAAACAACTTTATTTGTTGAATACAATAATGGCAAATGGCAACACATTCTAACAAATCCATTTACACTGGAAATTTCGAATCATCTCAGAAACCAGAACATTTTTGAATATAATTCTGCATCAGTACAATCTACTTCGAGTACAAAATTTAATCTGTTATTACAGAAAGATAGTGCTGATGCATTTAATCCTGGTTTATACTGCTATGCAACAAATACTGGTTGGTCTGCAATGGATGATGGAACTGGAAAAAAGTTTATCGTCATGTCATTTCTCGATACTTCAAAGGGTATTGCTTCGACTGTTTATTTCTCCCCCAATAATTTTCAACCCGTATACACGAATATTGATACTGGTTTTGTGAGGACATCAATGTATACAGAAATTGTAAATGTTCAAATGACAGGTTCTCAATTCCCAGAGCATGTTATACATTACAGTTCAAATACTTCTTTACCAAGAGGAATAACGCAGTTGAGAGTAAAATCAGGAATCGGTGGCTCGACTCAATTTTCCTGTCAAATTTCTGGTAATATCAATACTTATTTTATCCCATCAGGATTTCTAAATGAGGACAAGACTAATTTCGATTTAAATTCTAATGGTTTATTCGAAATTATTGGTGTAGGAAGTCTTTCTAATGGTCAAAGATTATATATCTATGATAATTTTACTATTCTTGATTCAATAGATGAAAATAGATTTAGTTTTTTTAATAATGCTTTTACTACAAGCAACGATATAAATTCAGATGGAAAACCAGAAGTTATTACAAGTGTTAATGGACTGCCAAGATTTCATCAATGGAATAATTCAATCAATAAGTTTCAGTTGTTAGACTCACTTGGCTATACTAAAAAATTATGGATAGAACCTGAAAATATTGATCAGGATAGTTCAAAGGAAATTATTACACTCGGAGGATTCAACCAGGACACAATTGTAATTTATGATTCCCATTTCCAGCTTAAATATAAATTTAAGCACCAGTCAATTCCACTTATTCATTCATTCTTTGTTTCAAATATTAATAACTCACAGAGTAAGGAAATTATTTTATCATCTCAATATTTTGGAACTGCAGTTTATGATCTCTCAACTGGAACACAACCAATCTGGTACGATAAAAATTTTGAAACAATGGCTGTGTCTGATTTTAGAAATACTGGACATACTGAATTACTGGGCATTTATCGAAAAACAGTATCAAAGAATGACTTAATGTTAATTGATGGAAGTAATAATTTTCAAGTAGTATGGTCAAGAGTAGATTCAACTATGAATGATATTTTCAGTTACCAAAGATTTGTTGGTCCACTTAATCCTCTAAAATTAGCCAATTTAATTTTCGGGTTTTCCTCTGTCTTCATTGCAAATCCACCAAAAATTGATTTTGATCAAGATGGTAAAGACGATTTTGTTGTTGAAGTATTTAATAAAAATTTCAACCGATTGTTTCTTATTATAAATTCAGATGGTGAAATTGTGGATAGTTTAAGCGAGATTCAACCTGCTTATGTAAATGCAATTGCTCACGATTTTAATAACAATGGAGCACCAGAAATCATTTTAACTGGTTATAACCTCGCTAAGAATATAACTTATATTTATGAGTATAAATATCCATCTCGGGTTTCTGATAATCCCGTAATGAACAATAAATTTATTCTGGAACAAAATTTTCCCAATCCTTTCAATTCAAAATCAAAAATCATTCTATTTGTGCCAGGAACTAAAATTATCTCGTTGAAATTGTTTAATATTCTTGGGGAAGAAATAGAGACTCTGATTGACCACAAGGAAATTAATGGTTATTATGAATATGAATTGGACTCACATAAACTTGTAAGCGGGACATATTTTTACCAGGCGATTTCAGATAACCAGATTGTCACAAAAAAAATGATTATTATTAAATAGTAAATGCTGGCTCTTTGACGTAGTTTTATTCTCTAATTTAAAATTAAAGTTTTGTCATCCTGAGTTTTGAATGTTCAAATTATTTATACTCTGTAGGGATGACAAAATTTTTTTTGATGATGAAAGATTATAATTGCTGTTCTGATTAATTGAAAATGATAATTAAAATAGGTTTAGTTTTTTTAATCTGCGAGTGGTGAATTATTTGCTTGTTTTATTTTCCCGAATACATTCAAAGTAATTTTAGAAAATGAACACTAAATGGAACTTTATTGAAATTTTAATTTGTTTTCTGGGTGAAAATTCGTTCATTAAAATGATGTTGAATGATTTTAGAGAGCCATTGAACTTTTTTATTTTTGTGAAAGTTTAAGGCAATTAACTAAATTATCAGGGAGAAAAAATGAAGAAAGAACTAAATATGCATTTAGGCTCTTTAATTAATGAAGAAAAAACCGTATTAAATTATCTAAAATCAAAGTATCCTTTATTTCATCGTTCGAATGTATTTTTCAGAGATATTCAATTTGGTATCAAACATTATTTAGAAAACAAGGAAATTAAATTGACATATACAGAAAGTGAAATTTTAGCAAATGAGTTTATCAAATACCTGATATCAAAAGGGATATTAAAAAAAATAAGCGATCAGATTTTTCTTTTGAATTATCCTGACTTTAATCCACAGAAAAAATTAGTAACAAATTCTTAAGGAGCAAAAATGCCTGAAATTACAACTGATATAAGCGAAATAACCATCACCGAAAAAGCTCTAAGTGAAATCAAAAAAATTATGGATGAAAATAAACTCGATAAAAATGAATACTTTTTAAGAATCGGTGTAAAAGGTGGTGGATGTTCTGGTTTCGTTTATTCTTTAGCTTTTGATAATAAATCTCGAGAAGATGATAAAATAATTTATTCTCAAGAATTTAAAATTGTTATTGATCCGAAAAGTTTATTTTATCTCCACGGCACAGTTCTCGATTTCTCTGATGGATTGATGGGACGTGGTTTCGTCTTTAATAATCCAAATGCAACTAAAACTTGTGGCTGTGGTTCATCCTTTGCAGTCTAAATATGAAGAGACGTGAGTTCTTGAATTCATTATCTATTTTGACAACTGGTTTAATCTTAAATCCAGTTACTTCTTATGGATCAGAAAAATTATTAAAAAAATTAAGGAGCTTTAAATCTATGGCAAAATTTGAATTACCTCCATTACCCTATTCATACGATGCTCTTGAACCATACATCGATGCAATGACAATGGAAATTCACTGGAGTAAACATCACGGTGCTTATGTCAATAATTTGAACAATGCAATTGCTAATACTGATATGGAAAAACTTTCTTTAGAAGAATTACTCTCGAATGCTTCTAAGTATCCAGTAGCTGTTCGAAATAATGGCGGTGGTCACTACAATCACACAATGTTCTGGCAAATTATGACTAAAAATGGTGGTGGTGAACCAAAAGGTGAACTTAAATCAGCAATTGAAAAAACATTTGGTTCGTTTGATAACTTCAAAGCAAAACTAACAGAAGCTGCTTTAACTCGTTTCGGTTCTGGATGGGCATGGTTGGTTTATAATAAAGGTAATCTGGTAATTGGTTCTACTCCAAATCAAGATAATCCTTTAATGGATTTATCAGACCTTAAAGGTTTTCCAGTGCTGGGTATTGACGTTTGGGAACATGCTTATTATCTTAAATACCAGAATAGAAGAAATGAATATGTCGCCAATTGGTTCAATGTAATCAACTGGGACGAAGTTTCTGCTCGTTATGTAGAAGCATTGAAAATGTAATTTCATTTTGACCTCCCTATAAGGCTTGTCATAACCTCTTTCTCTCGAAATGTTGTGACAAGCCTCTTTTATTTTAAAATGAAAATTTAATTTCAATTAATTATTCATTTTTGCATTATTCGTATTTTTGTAGAAATATATGAGGAAATATGAACGAAATTCGAACAAGATTTGCACCATCTCCTACTGGATATTTACATGTGGGTGGTTTAAGAACAGCCCTTTACAATTTTCTCTTTGCAAGAAAAAATAATGGTAAATTTATTCTTCGAATTGAAGACACTGATCGTTCAAGATATGTGGAAGGTGCAGTTGAAAATCTCATACAAACCTTAAAATGGTGTGATTTATTTTATGATGAAGGTCCTGATGTCGATGGACCTTATGGACCATACATTCAATCACAACGACTGGAGATTTATCGAGAACATGTGGAAAAACTTGTTCAAAAAGGTTATGCTTACTATTGTTTCTGTTCACCTGAAAGATTGGCTGCATTACGAGAAGAACAACTAAAATTAAAAGTTCCTCAGATTAAATATGATAAACATTGCTTAAAACTTTCACCTCAAGAAGTCCAAAAGAAACTTGAGTCTGGTGAGAAATATGTAATTCGATTAAATATTCCAGAAAATCAAACTGTGAAATTTTATGATATAATCAGAGGAGAAATTGAGTTCGATACAAATTTCATAGATGATCAAGTTCTTCTTAAAAGCGATGGCTATCCGACTTATCATCTTGCAAATGTTGTAGACGATCATTTGATGAAAATTACCCATGTCATTCGAGGTGAAGAATGGTTATCATCTACTCCAAAACATATTTTGCTTTATGAATATTTCGGATGGGAAAAACCACAATTTGCACATCTTCCCCTCTTACTCAATCCAGATAGGTCAAAACTCAGTAAACGACAAGGTGATGTTGCAGTTGAAGAATATCGAGCCAAAGGATATTTGAAAGAAGCCTTAATAAATTTTGTTGCTCTCCTTGGATGGAATGCAGGTGATGACAGAGAATTTTATTATTTGAATGAATTAATTGAGAAATTTTCCCTTGAAGGAGTCAATAAATCAGGAGCTGTTTTTGATTTAAACAAATTGCTATGGTTAAACGGCGAACACATTCGAAAGAAATCAGTTGAAGATTTGTTATCATTATTGAAAGATGAGATTAAAAAATCAAAGTACGCATCACAAAATTTTTCAGACGAATATTTGAAACTCGTTATCTCAGCAATGCAAGAACGAATTGATTTTGTTCATGAAATAATAACAAAGAGTTACTATTTCTTTGAAAGACCAATAAGTTATGAAGAAAAAGCAATCCAGAAGAACTGGAAACAAGAAACACCCGAGCATCTTAATTTATTAGTCGATGCATTAGAAAAACTTGATAATCCTTCCAAAGAAGATTATGAGAAAGCATTAAATTCTGTCGCCGAGAAATTACAAATTAGTAAAGGTAAAATTATTCATCCTTTAAGACTTGCACTCTCTGGTACAAGTGCTGGTCCTGGTATTTTTGATTTACTTTATACGCTCGGAAAGGAAGAATCAATAATTAGAATTAAAAATGCAATTCAAAATATAACCTACAAAGAACCAAAAACATCCTGATAGAATCAATTTGATTTCTCTTTTATTCCTGTGATTGAAAACAAATGTGTGGTTTATCTAACTTAAAAGTACATAAGTACTAAAGTGTGTATACATTTTTTGTAGATATTTAATTCTTATTGTTCATAACTAATTCTTCAACTTGAACTCAACACTTAAATTTCAATTGTGTTGTTGTCATTGATAGATTAATTCTATCAACTCACCTAAAAATAGAGTAACCAGACCATTTCTCCTTCACTGAAACAATGATTAATTTTTTCCGTCAGAGTAAATCAATAAAATGATAAGTGAATAAATGATTTCATGGGTACTTTCCGATTTTTTTGAAAAGGCAAAATTTCTGTTCAGACAAGTAATCAATAAATATAAATTAAATTTCAAAAGATTTAATATTAATTTAATATGAGAATATTTAAACTATAATTAAGTCAACACGAACAAATGAAAAAATTTATTGACCAAGAAACAAATCTACTCTTACAATCTTGGACAAAGGAAATTAACAAAGACTGGACAAGTAATGAATTTAAAATTGATTATGCGATTTCAAGAAATACTTCAAATTGCAATGGACTTTAGACAAAACTGAAATTCAAATAATTAGAATCAACATTTATAAATGAGGAACTCTTTATGTTATTGAGATTTTTAATTCTGGTTTTATTTTCAACGAGCATTGCCTTTTCACAAAAAGGATTTGTTCGTGGAATTGTAAAAGATGCAACAAATGATGAAGCCTTAGTAGGCGTTAATATACTCGTAAATGAACTGGAAAATGTTGGGACAGTCACAAATAACAAAGGTAATTTTGAGCTCAAACTTGATTATGGTAGTTATTCATTGAGAATCAGTTACATCGGTTATCAAACTTTAATTAAAACCGATGTAATTGTCACAGCTGGTAAAGAGACTTTTTTAAATCTCAAATTAGTTCCATCAATAATTCAAACTAAAGAAGCAATTGTTCAGGCAGACTATTTTTATAAATCTCTCCAGATCAATAATCTTTCAACTGTGATTTTAAATCAGGAAGAAGTTCGTCGCTCTCCAGGTTCAATGCAAGATTTTCAAAGAATTTTGCAGGGAATGGCAGGAGTTTCCTTCTCTAATGATCAAAATAACGAGCTTATAGTTCGTGGTGGTTCACCAGATGAAAATCTAACCGTGCTCGATGAAATGGAATTACATTCCACAAATCATTATCCAAATGAATATAATTCTGGTGGTCCAATAAATATGATAAATGTAGATTTGATTGATAACATTCAATTTTCAACAGGCGGTTTTATCTCAAAATATGGAGACAAACTTTCTTCTGTTATGCAGATCACCACACGAGAAGGCTCAAGAAATAAAAAACTCTTATCCAATTTGAATTTATCAATGGCTGGACTTGGTGGAATATTTGAAGGAAGTATCAATAATGGTAAAGGTTCTTGGATTGTCTCTGCAAGAAAAAGTTATATTAATTTGATTGCAGGTTCATTCGGACTAACAGCTATACCTTACTACTATGATTTTCAAACAAAAGTAGTTTATGATCTCTCACAATCTCAAAAAATTTCTTTCTCTGCAATTTATGGTAACGACAAAATATTATTCGATGGAGAAAACAATTCAGATTTGACGAAAAGAAATATCATAGATTCAGTAAGTCTTTACAGAGTTGATGTGAAGCAATATCAATATGCTTTTGGTTTAACATTAAAAAGTATCTGGAGTAAGAATTCATTTTCATCAATAACCTGGTATTACAGTCATTATAATAATAAGCTTAATGTAGACGAAAAATTTTACGAACGAACCTTTGATTCAGATGGAAACATTATCGATAAAATTTTACTCAATAAGCGTCCAATTATTTATGATGACCGTGGTAATTCAGTCACTGCTTTAAAAGGAGATTTTTTCTTAAAACTAAATGAACAACATGAATTAAATTTTGGATTTTCGGTTGGGACTGGAAATTATATTCAATCGCTTTATCTGTCAGGTGATACAGTACGATATTTAATAAATGGTAACTGGTCAGCTCCAATAGTTGTTCAACCTTCAAATCTCAAATACAATATCAAAATGTTTGAAAATTTTAAATATTATACTTTCATAAATGATAAAATTAAATTAATGCAAGATAGACTTGTGATGAATATTGGTCTGAGATATGATTATTTTTCATACAGTCGAAAAGGCAATTTAAGTCCCCGAGTCAACGCTTCATTTTTTATCATTCCAGTAACAACGAGTATAAATTTCGCTTATGGTGAATATTATCAGACACAGAGTTATCCAACTTATGGTGATAGAGAAAAGAAAGATACCAATCGATATTTAAAAAATTCTCATGCAAGACATTTTGTTTTAGGAATTGAACAAATCATTGATGATGGTCTCAGATTAAATCTGGAAACATATAAAAAATATTATGATGACCTTCCTGTCTCGGAAAAATTTATTCATTTTAAAGACAGAACTTTTCGTTCTAACAAAATTTTAAATGCTGGCAAACAAACTGTAACTGGTATTGATTTACTCATACAACAAAAACTTGTGAAAGATTACTTTGGTACTTTAAGTTATTCAAGAATGTGGACTGAATACGAAGATCCAAGAATTGGATATGAAGGCGAAAAGATTACATCTTCTTATGATTTTCCTCACATTTTAACTATAATATTTGGTAAACGATTCTCTGGCTTACGAACTCAATTGAACAGGAGTAACTTCATCGTAAAATATTTAAGCTATCTTCTCCCCTTTTCAGACGATATGGAAATTAGTTTACGCTGGAGATATGCTTCTGGAAAACCATATACAGAAAAATACTGGGTAACTTCAGAACAATATTTTGAAGGTGGTGTGAGATGGAGCAATGGTAATTGGGTGGAATCAGAAATTATTAATGGTAAACGATACCCTGATTATCATCGACTGGATATTGCATTTAATAGTCGATACAATTTCAATAACTGGAGCATTACTGTTTTTCTTTCAATTCAGAATTTATATAACAGAAAAAATATTGCATTTTATGAATACAGTTCAGAAGGTAAAAAAGAGATTATATATCAAATTGCTCTTCTGCCAGTTGTTGGTGTTGATGTTCGATTTTAACGAGGAAGAAAATAAAAGAAGTGCATTTCTCAATTGTGACTTAATTAAATCAATAAACCATTTTTGATTTAGCAAATTCTAATGATCAATTAATTAGAAGATTTTGCTGCAATTTTCGCCCAGGTATCTTTTAAAGTCACAGTTCTATTAAACACCAGTTTCCCATCTTTAGAATATTTTGGATCAACACAAAAATATCCTAATCTTTCAAACTGAAATTTATCAAGAGGTCTTGCATTTTTTAGGAGTGGTTCGAGTTTAGCATTTGAGATTATTTCAAGTGAACTTGGATTGACATAATCAAGCCAGTTATCTAACTCACCAGGATTTTCAATATTGAACAATCTATCATAAAGTCGAACTTCTGCATCAAAACAATGTTTTGCTGAAACCCAGTGAATTACTCCTTTAACTTTTTTGTTGCTACTTCCCGAACCGCTTTTTGTCTCAGGGTCATAAGTACATCTTAACTCAACAATTTCCCCTTTTTCGTTTTTGATTACTTCTTCACATTTGATGATATAAGCATATCTTAATCTTACTTCACCACCCGGCACTAATCGATGATAACCTTTAGGTGGATTTTCCATAAAGTCAGATGATTCAATATAGATTTCATTTGAGAATGGGATTTTTCTTGTTCCCGCATCTGGATTTTCTGGATTGTTCACAGCGTCTAAATATTCTTCTCCCTCATAATTAGTAATAACTACTTTAAGAGGTCTTAAGACAGCCATAGCTCTTTGTGCAGTTTTATTTAAATCTTCTCTAATAGCATATTCGAGTAAACTTACATCAGTCAATGCATCTCTCTTAGCAACTCCAATCATTTCTGTAAATTTCCAGATTGATTCAGGAGTATAACCTCTTCTTCTCAAGCCAGATATTGTCGGCATTCTTGGGTCGTCCCAACCATCAACTATTCCCTTTTGAACAAGTTCGAGCAATTTTCTTTTGCTCATTACAGTATAACTTAAGTTCAGGCGAGCAAATTCAATTTGTTGTGGATGATAAATTCCAAGTTCATCTAAGAACCAATCATAAAGTGGCCTATGATTTTCAAACTCAAGAGTACAAATTGAATGTGTAATTCCTTCAATTGAATCTTCCAGTCCATGTGCCCAATCATAAGTTGGATAGATACACCACTTATCACCCTGTCGATGATGAGGAACATGTAAAATTCTATACATTACAGGATCGCGTAAATTCAAGTTGGGAGAAGCCATATCAATTTTTGCTCTTAAAGTTTTCGAGCCATCAGGAAATTCTCCCTTTCTCATTCTTTCAAATAAATCTAAATTTTCTTCAACCGTTCGATTCCTGTATGGACTTTCTTTACCAGATTCAGTCAAAGTTCCACGATACTCTCTGATTTCATCAGCAGATAAATCACACACATAAGCTTTACCTTTCTTAATTAGCTCCACAGCCCATTGATACATCTGTTCAAAATAATCAGAAGCAAAAAATAAACGTTCTTCAAAATCAGCTCCAAGCCATTTTACATCTTCAATAATTGAGTCAACATATTCCTGTTCTTCTTTACTTGGATTTGTATCATCAAAACGAAGGTTGAATTTACCATTATATTTTTTTGCTAATCCGTAATTCAAACAAATTGCTTTTGCATGGCCGATATGAAGATAACCATTAGGTTCGGGAGGAAATCTTGTATGAACTCTTCCACCGAATTTACCAGTTTTTAAATCTTCTTCAATAATTTCTTCAATAAAATTTTTTGGCTTTGGATTCTCTTCAGTTTTCATCGGGATAGATTAAATTTAGTGAGTAAAAGAAAGGAAAAATTAGTACCGAAGGCCGGAGTCGAACCGGCACGGGGTTTTGAGCCCCACTGGATTTTGAGTCCAGCGCGTCTGCCAATTCCGCCACTTCGGCATAGGCAATACAAAATTTAAAGAGCTAAATTGCAATACAAATTTAGATTAAGTTTAGTGATTTTTCAAGATTTCGATAACAAATTCTTTAAAGATTAATACATCATAATTAAAAAATAATTATGAACTTCCTTTTATTAGAAAGGCAAGAAGCATAAATGACGCTTTCGTTATGAATTTTATTGAACAGGCAGGGATAATAAATTTAAATCTCGTTGTTTTAAGCTCTTCATTTATATTGCTCGCATTCACTCTCCTGATAAAAACTCCTAATCAAACCACAATTACCACAGTGATGATAAATTGAGAGGTCGCAATTCGTCGAATGTATTAGTATTATTTTTGACAAGAAAACACTCTTAGTGATTCAATATTTACTTCAGGAAAATTTACCGTTCAGGCAATTTTGCATTTAGCTTGAAGACAAATTTTTATAAATAAACAAATAATCTTCTGATAAAACAGAAGTTTGATGCCGATTAATCAAAAAATTTATTTTAAAATTTTTGTCTTCTTATTGTACTATCACTGTTCCCCTCATACTGCTTGAATGAGGTTTGCAGTAATATTTAAAAGTGCCTTTCGTATTAAATGTATAGGTAAACTTTCCTCCATTGCCAATGTTACCTGAATCAAACATTCCATCAGGTGAACCAGGAGTGCCGCTTGTTACTGTATGGATGGTATTATCTTTATTAATCCAGGTAACTGTCGTTCCAGCACTAACAGTTATTGTTGCAGGATTAAATGAAATATTCTGAAGCCACACTTCGTTTTGACCTGGTGTTCCGGAAGTATTTGTTCCATAATCACTTTTGTAACAACCATTATTTCCAGTAACCAATATTATAAAGATTACTGGAATAAACTTTCGGAGATAATTAATTCTGTCAGCCATTTTAAAACCCTTTTATTTTTTTGATATGAATTATTTACTTATCTCCGAAACAATTTATTCAATCATAAAGTTGCGTTATTTAATTAGAAGATAGGTTAGTTAATCCGTGAAAGTTTTTAAATGAACTAAAGGTTCTAATCTTTAATGTAAGAATAGATTCAAACATAGACGGGTCGTAAGAAATGTTGAGTAAAAATCAGGAATTATTATTTAGTTAAAATGTAGTTAAGATTAAAATTGGGATGGATTAAATTTGGTGGAGGTGGCGGGAGTCGAACCCGCGTCCGGTATTAAGCTTCATTAAACATCTACATACATAGTCCGTTTTTTATTTCTCGTTGAAAAGGACTCCAACGGACAGGATTCCTTTTCAACCAATCAGCTTTTGTTTTTAATCCTTCCCCCGCTGATAAGGGTCAGGACGAGCCTGTCTAAATCGACATTCCATAAATTCCCGACAGGCCAGGAATTAATGGAATGTAGCCGCCGTCTATTAGGCAGCTAAAGCGTAGTTGTAGTTGTCGTTTCTTTTTTCCCGACTTCTTTAACGTGCACATCGGGAAGCACGGTATGCAGTTTAATGCCGCCTTAATACCGTCGAAACCACATCACCCCCGAAAATCGGGTCATTTCAAATTTTTTGAGAACTTTATTTATTCCACTCGATTTCTTTATTGCCGCTAAAATAATTTTCGTATCTGGCAATGACGAATAAAAAATCAGATAATCTATTAAAGTATTTGATATAAATTTTATCGCCTTCTTCCTTACTTGCAAATTTAACAATTTTTCTCTCACATCTTCTACAAACTGTCCTCGCAAAATGTAAAAAACCAGCACTCACTGAACCACCTGGCAATATAAAATTTTTCAGGACTGGTAATTTATCATCATAAAAATCAATTCTTTTTTCGAAGAATAAAATATCTTCATCAGAAATATTTTCAATGTGTTTCAATTTATTTCTGTCTTCAATTGGTGTAGCCAGAAAAGCTCCGATCCTGAATAATTGATTCTGAATTAACTCTAAATCTTTTTTAACATTTTGTGAAAGAACGAAACTAAGCGATAAACCAATCAGAGAATTTAATTCATCAATTTCACCGTAAGCCTCAACTCGATCGTCGTCTTTCAGCACTCTCTTACCACCAAATAATGATGTAGTTCCATCATCACCAGTTTTTGTATAAATCTTCATAATCTAACCATAGGTAATGTAATTTTTTGAAGTTTAATCAATTCATCTCCTGCTTTTACAAAAAGCTGGTTTAATTCCTCATCAGTGAGTTTTTTACTATAAATACCCAGCGCTACATAAGATTTCAATGCTGGTGAATAAGTTTTCGAAGTCAATTCGCCTGCTACACTCAAATCTTTCTTATAAATCATTTTATCTTCAAAACTATAATCTTTCTCTAGTTTAAAGCCTGAAAAATTAAACTTAACTTTTTCATAAGTATCAAGTCTTGCAACAACTTCCTGACCGATATAACAACCTTTTGTAAAGCTTACATATTTTATAAGATTTACCTCATAAGGATTAAATGAATCATTTAATTCATTTGGAAAGGATGGTTCACCCTGTTCTATTCTAATAACTTCATAAGTCTCAGAACCTATAAATTTACAATTGAATGTCTCTAAATTTTCATAAATATATTTTATAATATTTTCAGAATAAATTCCATCACAGATAATTTCATAACCCGGACATTCGGGAAAAATTTCGTCTCGATAAATCCAGCATTGAAATAAATTTGAAATGTATTTATATATTTTTCCTTCTTCAAGATTTTTCAATTGATCACCAAATAACAGAGTAAAAAATACTTCTGACTTTTTGCCAGCAATCTTTAAATATATGTACTCATCTCGAGCTTGTTTAACTTTAATATCATCCATGACAGCATATCTTTCAATCCATCTATAAATTTTTTCATCATTATCAGGACTACCAATTAGAATCAAATGATCAGGGAATTTCAAAATTTTTACTTTATCGATAATCCTTCCCTTTTCATTCAGAAATAGAGTAACTCTTGACGAATAATCAGGTTGATTAAGAAGGTCATTGGTTGAAATTCTATGAAGAAAATCAACAGCGTCTTTACCAGATACATAAAAAATACTTGAATGAGAAGAATCATAAACCGATGCATAATCGTAAAAAGATTTATACTCCGTCAGAAAATCGGAAAAGCCCAGAACTCTTTTATTATGATTTAAATTCAAATCATGAAATAATTCTTTGTATACATCGATTCTTGATTTCATTTCCATATAGTTCTAATGATAATTTAGTTTTACATTTCTCTCATTTGTTAAAACCGGTGAACTATGATGATAATATAATTTAATTCCTTGATCAGTTGATTTAAATAAATTGGTAGTTGCAATAAATGTCTGTGAAATCGTATCCCTTGATGAAATGAATATCTCTTCAATACAACTAACAATACCAACATCATCCCAGATAATTGTGGATGGATTCCTTATTGTAAATTTTAAAAGAGTTTCTTCCATGAAAATTTTTTTCCAGCTATCTCTAACTTTTTCCCAGCCAATAAGAATATCCCAGCCTGGATGAATACATATTACTTCATCAGAATTAGACCAGATTTGAGACATCGTCTCGAGATCAAAATTCTCAAAAGCTTTATAATAATTCTTGTTTATTTCTAATAGAGCATCACGAGTAATCATTTTACCTTACTAAATTCGTTTATGAAATAAGCTGAACAAAGTATTCCACGATGGAAGTTATTTAAATCAAAATGTTCATTCGGTGAATGCAAATTTTCAGTTGAAAGACCAAATCCCATTAAGACGACTGGTGCTTTCAGTGTTCTACTAAATTCAACAACAATCGGGATTGAACCACCTTCTCTTATAAATACTGGTTCTTTACCAAACGCTAATTTCATTGATTGAGCTGCTATTTGAATTGCTTTATTGTCAATTGGCGTAATAGCAGGTTCACCACCATGAAGTGTTTCCAGTTTATATGTGACTGATTTAGGTACAGCTTTCTTCAAATAATCTTTTAATAATTTTTCAACTTTTTTAGGAGTCTGATTTGGAACAAGTCGCATACTAATTTTTGCATAAGCTTTGGATGGTAGAACTGTCTTTGCTCCTACTCCAGTATAGCCACCCCAGATACCGTTAATTTCAAGAGTTGGACGAGCCCATGTTCTTTCAAGTGTAGTATATCCCTTTTCTCCAAAAAGTTCTTTCACACCGAGTTCTTTCATGTAAGCTTTTTCATTAAATTTTAATCTCTTAAATCCATCTCTTTCTTTTTTCGTCAATGGAAGTACATCATCATAAAATCCAGGTATTGTTATTTTACCATTTTTATCTTTCATTCCGGATAATAAATCACATAAGGCTTGAATAGGATTCATCACAGCACCACCAAAAGTTCCACTATGAAGGTCACGATTTGGTCCAGTAATTTCAATCTGGAAATAAGCAAGACCTCTTAATGAATAAGTGATCGAAGGAGTTTTTTCATCATACATAGAAGTATCAGAGATAACAACAGCATCACATTTCAATAAATCCTTATTTGATTGAATAACTTTTGGAAGGCTTGGACTACCAATTTCTTCTTCGCCTTCAATGATAAATTTTAAATTGACCGGTAATTCAGTACCCGATTTCAGAAATGCTTCAACACTTTTTAGATGAGTATAAAGTTGCCCTTTATCATCTGTTGCACCACGAGCCCAGATTTTACCATCTCGTATTTCAGGTTCAAAAGGTGGTGAAGTCCATAATTCTATGGGATCGACAGGCTGCACATCATAATGACCATAAAATAAAATTGTTGGTTTTTTTGAATCAACAATTTTTTCTGCATAAACTACTGGATGACCGGATTCAGGATTTAAAATTTTTACATTTTCAAAACCCATTCCATTGAATTTAGACATTAAAAACTCAGCTGCTTTTTGCATCTCCGGTTTTTTTTCTGGGTCAGAACTAATACTCTGAATTCGTAAAAAGTCTTTTAATTCCTCAATGTATGTTTCCCGATTTGAATTAATGAATTGAAGTACATTCTCCATTTTACACCTCTTAATTTAATTTGTATTTAAATAGTAGTGGAATAAACGTTTTGAAATTCTCTCTATCCTTCTCAGATAATTGATCAAGAATATAAGAAGGTGGAATATAAAACTTCTTCCATGGATCATCGACAACATAGACATAATTTTCGTTATCTAAAGTAATGCTTTCTATTGCGGCTACATATTTCAGTTCTTTATTTCCGGGAACTGGCAAATCAAGTTTTACAATTTGTGAATATTCAACTTCATAGTTCTTATTAAATTTTATTTCAAAAAAATTTTGTTGATTTCTATCTATACCAAATAATTTATAGTCGTTCACAGCATATAAACCACAAATAGTGTAGATTTTCAAATCCTTTGTAGAAATTTCTTTTATAAGTTTTTTTGAGTTTTTATCAATCACATAAATAACAGTTGAATCTAAAAACAAATCACCAAATTGAAATCCTTCGAGTCCAAGAAAAATTTTTGTGTCCGAAACTCCAACACCTTCAAATCCAATATTATTTGATGTAAATCTTGTTATCGCATCCCAATCTTGAAAATTAACTTTTTCAATTTTTACAATTTCATCACTAAAAACATCATCGTTCTTAAATTTTAAAATATATAAGCCAACTTCTCTTTTATAGTCTGGTCCATTTCCTTCAATAGAAAGAAAAACATTACCTGTTTTTCTATCATAAACAATTTCTTCAAAGTCTTTCTTTTCAAAATTATCAAGGAATTTTTCAACAGACTTATCAAATTTTATTGTTTCGATTTTTAATTTCGAACCATTCAAACTTATTCTATGAATTTTTCCAATGTCATCACATATCAGGAAGAATTTTTTCCCATTTTTTTCGCCAATAAATGTAATACCTGAAGTCTGGTCGGTATGTTCATGACCATCTTTCAACCAGATGGGAAAACCTTCATTCAATTCTAAGCGAGAAGAATTAAAAACTATTGTGATTAAAAATGTGAGTAAAAATTTTTTCATTGTGAAACTAATTTACAAAGAAAGGTTTTTGTATCCAATATAATTTTGTGTGAATTGAATTTTATTTCACTAAAAATGTGATATGAAGACATAATTTGTTAATCATTATTTATTTTGAATATACTTGTATTTATTAGAAAATTATTGGAGGAAAATATGTCTACACTTGTGAAAAGCATTTCTGGAATTAGAGGAATTGTGGGAGACGGACTCGACCCACAAAATCTTGTTCAATTTACAGCAGCTTTTGCCAGATTCTGTAATTTCGGAACAATTGTAGTAGGAAGAGACTCAAGAATTAGCGGAGAATATTTTTCAAGAATTGTGACAGGTACACTCCTTGCGTGTGGTTGTGATGTAATTGATATTGGAATTGTTCCCACTCCTACAGTTCAGCTCTATGTTGAAGAATTGAAGGCATCTGGTGGAATTGTGATTTCAGCAAGTCACAATCCAAACGAGTGGAATGCTCTGAAACTTCTAAATTCTGAAGGAACATTTTTATCACCTCAACAAGCAAATGATTATTTCGAATTAGAAAAAAATTCTTTACCTGAATTCAAAAGGTGGAATGAAATTGGAAAATATAAATTCATTGAAAACGCTTATCGATTGCATATTGATAAAATCTTAAAAATTGATTTAATAGATGTAGATAAAATCAAAAAGAAAAGATTTAAAGTTTTAGTTGACTGCGTAAATGGAGCTGGTGTCGATGTTGTACCTGAATTGCTCGAAAAATTTGGTTGTGAAGTGACAAAATTAAATTGTGACCATTCAGGAATTTTTCCAAGATATCCTGAACCTATTCCTGAAAACTTGAAAGAAACTATACAGATTGCCAGAAATGGAAATTTTGATTTAACAATCATCGTCGACCCTGATGTTGATAGACTTGTTTTACTTCAAGAAAACGGAGAACCATTTATTGAAGAATACACTGTTGTACTCGCTACAGATTTTGTACTGAGTAAGAAATCAGGAAGTGTTTGTGTGAATCTTTCAACAACCAAAGCAGTCGAAGATGTTGCATCAAAATATAATTGTAATGTTTATCGAACACCTGTTGGCGAAATAAATGTTGTAGAAGGGATGAAAAAATATAACTCAATTATTGGTGGCGAAGGCAGTGGTGGTGTGATTTTCCCTGATTTACATTATGGTCGTGATGCCCTTGTAGGAATTGCATTTACACTTCAATATTTAGCTGAAAAAGGAAAAACTTTATCTCAAATCAAGAAAGAGTTCCCTGAATATTTTATTGCGAAAGATAAATTCGAAACAAAAGGTTTATCACCCGACATAATAGTAAATAATTTTAAGAGCGAATTCACAGAATTAAAAATTAATGAAGAAGATGGTTTAAGAATTGATTTTGATGATCACTGGATTCATCTAAGAAAATCTAACACAGAACCAATCATTAGATTAATTGTTGAAGCAAGAACTGAAGAAGAAGCAAGGAAATTGATGAGTTATTACAAGGAAAAACTTTTAAATGTTATCAAAAATTATCAGTGAAGTGACTTCCTTTTTTTAAGAAATGAAAGTAAAGCTTTATCAAAAGTATCGCTGGTCAGAATAATATTATGATCAATCTGATGATTCAATAAATTCCTTTTAAGATTACTCAAAAATTGATTGACAAGTTCTTGATAATTATTTCTAATTTGATAAGGCTGGGTCAATAATTCTTCTTGAGATTCAAGGTCTTTGAAAATTGAATCCTTTGTAAAGGCAAAATTTACTTCCTGAGGATCAAGAATTTGAAAATTAATTACTTCATTCTTTTTGATGCGAAATTTTTTTAATGCTGATATAACATTTTCAGGAACATCAAAAAAATCAGAAATCACTACAATCAAACCTCTTTTTTTAATTTTTTCGGCAATCTCACCGAGACATTTTGATGTTTCAGTTTTACCATCTGGCGATGAATTAACAAGAGCTTTGTAAATTTCAATTAGATTTACTTTTGAAGACCTGGGCTCAATTATTTTTTTAATTCCATCTGAATAAAGAACTAATCCAACAGCATCTTTTTGATCAAATAAAAGATAAGCAATAGCCGCACCAAGCGTAATCGAATACTGAAATTTTGTTACTCCATTACTTGAATATTCCATTGATTTACTGCAATCGATCAGAATATAACTCTTAAGGTTAGTTTCTTCTTCGTATTGTTTAATAAAGAAACGATCCGTCTTGCCATAAACTTTCCAGTCAATTCTTGAGATTTCATCACCAGGCATATATGGACGATGCTCGGAAAATTCTACACTGAAACCATGATAGGGACTACGATGAATCCCTATCAAAAATCCTTCAACAATATATCGTGCCCGCAAATCAAGTCGAGAAATTTTCGAAATGATTTTTGCATCAAGTAATTGACGATAATCAGTTCTGTATTTCAATTTCAGTTTCCTTTGGCTTTAGTATCAATTCCTTTTTCGCGTAAAATTTCTTCAGGTGATTTACCAAGATTTTCAAGTTCAGCTTTTACTGATACAGCAAGTTCGTGATCTGGATAAGCTTTCAAAAACTTTTTATAATAATGACTTGCGTTCTGATAATCTTTTAGATATTCAGCTGAAATAAAACCTGCCATAAAAATAGCTTCGGGAGTATGTTTATGATTTGGAAATTTATCAATTAATTCCAGATAATAACTTAAAGCCTTTTGATAATTTACAGTTCTATGAACTGAGTCATCGTCAATAGATTGATAAAGTGAGCCCAGAGTAAAATAAGCTTCAGGTGCGATTTCTGAATAAGGATTCTGATCAATTATTTTTTCGAGATTTTCAATTGCTGATTTTGTATTTCCATTTTTCAAATCTTCCATAGCTGTTTTGTATAAATCTTCTTCTTTTTGTTTCTGACAGGATACAAAATTGATTATTAAGACAAACAATAAAATAATTCTACCATTTAATTTCATATTAACCTCTCTAATTTATTTATTCTTTAAATAATAGATATACAAAAATACCAAAACTTATTTCCATTCCGATTGTGAATACTGCTGAATAATTATCATATTTTTTAACGAGCTCATAATCAGCTTGAGTGCGGTCTGATTTGTAATAAAACTTATCTGCTTTCTGTTTATAGTAAGCTGATAAAATTCCATTGATAATAGTAGAAGTTAAAGCGATGTACTTGTAACCAAATGAACTCTTCTTCTTTTCAGAATAATTTTCAAAATCTATTTCAAAATTATAACTACTGGCTTTTTCAAGATTAAATATTTTTTCATCGTTGTCTAATTGGAGAGATAAAATTTTCGGTCTAAAAAGTAAATTCATGTGAATTGGAGAATAACCGAAAAACAAAGAGTCGATAAAAACTTTCGCATTATCCGGTCTGGACTTTAATGAAAATGGGAAGTAACTATTCAATTCAATTAGAGTATCTGAACTCAATTCAATTAATTGTTTATGAACAGACAATTTTGGATTAGAATTTAAAAGGACAGCCTCAAGTTTATATTTACCAGCTGAAAGAATTGTATCAAGATTTTTTCCACGATAAGAGAATAAATCGTTAACATACAATTCAAAGTCATTTTCTGATATGATTCGTAATCGAAATTCACCTGGTTGTGAACTGGCATTTGTAAAAGCAAAAAACATGAACAGATTAATAAGAAAGAGCAACGATTTTTTTGTCATCGTATCCCAGAATTAATTTATTTTTAATGTAAACTGGAGATAACTTAACTCTTCCTTCAAACTCAATCTCCTGTAAAATTTTTCCAGTGTATTTATCAAGAATAAATATCTTTTTCTGAAAATTTGGAACTACAAGTTTATCTCCAATGATTAAAATAGAATTATTAATCAAACCGCCAAGTTGTTTTTTCCAATTAACCTCACTTGTTTGTTTATTTAATGAGAATACATTTCCTCTTAAGTCACCAATAAATATACTTTCATTATCAAATGATGGAATTGCATTGATTGAGACATCGAGCTTTTTTGAGAAAACAAATTTTTCCTGATCTTTGTCATAACAATAAAAAACTCCACCTTCATCGCCGAAATAAACTCGTGAACCATCAACACAAAATCCTGATTTAATTCTATTATTCAACTTAATCTCTTTAAAAATTTTACCAGTAAATGTAATAAAATAAAGAGTTCCATCGATTGTTGCAGTCACAATAAATTCACCAACAACGGCAGGATGACAATAAATTAGAGATTCAAGATTAATCTTCCAGTCAAATACATGTTCTTGATTTACCTTATAGATTGTACCATTGGTTGTTGTAAAGAAAATATTTTTGTTCACAGGTAAAATTTCTTTTTCTATTGAACCTTCAACAGCTAATTTAGATTTCTCCATTCCTTGAACTAAGTTATAAACAATCAGAAAAGAGTTTCTGCCCTTGCTTGCGGCAACTGGAAAAATCAAGCTATTCTCATTTACCACAATGCTTGTAAGAATTGGTTGTTTGAAATTATTATAATTTTTTATTTGACCTGAATTCAAATCAATTTTATAAACATTGCCTTTCAAATCACCAACAAATAAAAACTCATCCATTGCCGTAACAGAAGAATAATTAAGTCCAGCTTTGAGTTCTGTTTTGAAATTAATCTTCAAAGGAAGTTTGAGAGTATCATCAATAAAAAATTTTCGTTGAGGAAACTGACCATACATCGCCCATTTAAAATTGTTCTTCAAATAACTTTCGAGCTGGATTTTCTTACCACACGCCAAAAAATTAGAAAATATTATCAGAGCTATATAGAAATAAATTTTTAATAAAGATTTTTTTAACATTAAAAGTCCCATCCAAAGAAGAATTGATAGAATAAACCATCCTGTAATTTTCTCATTCCATCTTCGATTCTTTTTCCAATGTCATACCTCAGAACTAAAATACCGAACAAATTCATTCTAAACCCAAATCCAATGCTTCCAAGTGTTTGAACATATTTAAAATCCCACGCATTGCCCATATCAAAAAAAGTTGCTCCTCTCAATTCAAATAAATTCATTGTAAGAAATGGAAATTTGATAGTAACTTGATCAATCAAAGGAAAACGAAATTCAAATGAAGTCAACCACAATTTTTCTCCTCGAATTGACCATCTGGGATAACCACGCAAGTCCCAGTTACCTCCCATAAAAAATCTTCGGGCTTCTCTACCTTCATTGAAGAAAAACTGGAAACGAGATGCAAAAGCACTCTTCAGACCAAGTCTTAAGTAATAACGATAGTCCAGCATAAAACTAAAATAATTTACATTTGAAAACTTGATATCATTTGTTTGTCCCAATAAAATCATAAATCTTGAGCCATCGATTGGACCAGAAGAGGCCCAGAGACTATTATCAAATACATAAGAAATTGAGTTTGTTAAAAGTAAGGCTTTTCTATTTTTTGAAGTGAAAAAAACTTCCTTATCAGAATTTGCAAGTGAAAATGTAGCCTCGAGTCTTCGGAAAAATGAAAAAGGATAACTTAAAGCAAAATAAACTCCAAAACTTCTTTCAAAAAAGTATTCATCAGAATCTCTGATATCATACCTTCTTCCAGAAAAATGAAAGATACCATAAGCGTAATTTGTTTTTTGGGCGAGAGAAATTTTAGAAATTGCAATGTTAAAGCTTTTAAGAAATTCATCTCTACTTTGTGCTGTATTAAAAATTAAAAACTGATAATTATCATCGCTCAATAAATCACTGATTGAAAATAACGCTCCCCCGCTTGTTCCATAAACAGGATTTGTAGTTATGTGACTCTGTGCAAAATCCAGCGTGTAGTCTCTTTCATACTTTAATCTTTCTCTGACTTTTAATCCATTTATTCCTTTTGAAATCCAGTTTATTCTCAATGAATCAGATGATATACTTTGATTTGTTCTTAGTTTTTCCAGTTCGTTCTTATAGTTTTCAATTTCGTAAATCTGGAAGCTGAAATTTTCAAAGGCACAAAAAAGTATAGAATTATCTTTCAAGTATGGGTCATAAACAGATGAAGAAAACGATGTGACTTTATCCATTTTATCGTTTATTAAAATTGAATCACTTTTCAGAAATTTTAATTCAACTGACCAGATGTTTGAAACACCAGAAATATTTGAAGTGAAGAAGATTCTTTTACCATCACTGGAAAAAATCGGATAAGCTTGGTTTGAATTCAAAGAAGTGATCGTTTTCATTTCATAGTTATAAGTATCTATCAGAAATATATTGTAATAATATTTATTTCCTTTAGAAATTCTGTCTGAAGTAAAAACAACAAATCTTCCATCAGGCGAAAAAGCAGGATTTCTATCATCATAATAATCGTTAGTTAATCTTTCAAGTTCATTTTTGTCAATGTGAAAAATATAAAGATCTCGATAACCTTTATAATCAATTCCACTAAAAACGACTTTTCCTCCATCACGAGAAAATTTTGGATTTGAGATACTCAGTATATTTTCAAATGAATTGGAATAGATAATTGTGTTCTTATTTAAATCGAAGAAATTTAATCTATCCTTGCCTTTTGATTTTGAAGCAAAAGCAATCAATCCATCTCTTGAAACATCAATACTGCTTCTGAATAAATGCATTGATTCAAATTCGTCAGTTTTTTCTCCCTGAACAACCAATTCAGGTTTTGATAATTTCTTTTCATCAATTTTTAATTTATAAATAGATGAATAACCCTCTCGATTAGCAAGAAAAATTATGTACTTACCCTCTTCGTTTTGATAATAGACAGGACTAAAATTAAATCCGAAGTCAGTTAATTTACGCGTAGTAAAACCTGGTAAATCTTCATCTTCAATTACAGGAAAATATTTTTTCTTAAGATAATATTTCCACTCTCTATCAAATTCTGAATAATTTACACCAAGAGTGAATTCCCACACATCTTCGAAATTTGTTGACTTCCAGAAATTTTCCAGTAATAAAAGAATTTTATCTTCACCATATTTTTCAGAAACAAATTCAAAAATTTTCTGTCCGACTTTATACATTAAAAACGTTCCCATTATTCTATCAATATCAGTCAATCCAACAACATAACCATTTAAGACAGCATCTCTCAAAATCATTTCTGCCTGATCATCCCATTCAGTAGACCAGTATTCAGCCAGACCCTCAACAAACCATAGTGGTGGAAGATTATCTGAAGTTAATCTATAATCTGTTTGAATTCTTCTAATTTTATTTGTCATAAAAACGTGAACGAGCTCATGCTTAATGACATGTTTGAATTGACTTAATGAACCATCAAAAGGTAAAACAACTCTCCCTTTCATAAATTCAAAAAATCCACCAACTCCTTCAGGCAATAACCCTGGAACAGTATTAGTCTGTTGAAAATGAAGATGAGTATTGTAAAAGATTAATGGAATTCTCTGGAGGACAACATGATTAAATTTTACTTTCAAATCTTCATAAGACTCTTCAGCAAAATGAGCACCAATTTCTGAAATTTCAGTAAACTGAGGATAGTAATAAATATCGAAATGCTCAGTCTTTAAAACCTGCCAGTCAAACTTCTCATATTGAACTTTATTCCTTCCAAAATAAGTGAACTGAGCATTTAGCGATAAATTCAATAATAAAATGAATGAACTTATTTTAATTAATTTTTGATAAAGCTTCTTTGAGAGCATTAATATTCTTTATTGGTGTTGGATCGACTTTTCTTATAACAGCAAGAAAGAAACTTACCCAATCTACAAAATAAATTAAATCAAAAATTCTCAGATAAAATTTAGGTTGATTACTCTGCAATCTTAAAATTTCCACTTTAGATTCTTTTAAGATTTCCTTTGTAATGTCGAAACGAATTTTGTTTCTTGGATGGTCATTTTCATCAATCATTTGAATGAGTATTGCTGGTAGAACTTTCTCATCGTATCGTTCCCAGGCAATTATTTCATTATGATTTAATTCAGGAATAATTCCAGAATATGATAAGACTTTTGAATTTTCAGCGAGCTGAGACCTGAACCGCACATTAATTGATTGTAATAATTCTGTTGAATGAATCACAGGAAACTTACCAGTTAATCTCAAAGCAAATTCGTAGGGAGCGCCACTTTCCGAAGAATACTCTTCTGATTTATCTTTCAGAAGTGAAATTATGTCTTGATAAAAACTATTTTCAAAGAAAATAAAACCACCTTCTTCAAAAAACCTAATCAAAGTCGTAAGCATTAATCCAATTGCGCATCTTGGTTGAAAACCTGAAGGTACTTCAAGATGCAATAAATGATTTTTCAATGCTTTTTCTTTTAGTTTGCCACCAGAACTAATTGTCACAATTTTACATCCATAGTTTAAAGCCTCATCAAAACTTGAGAGTGTTTCTTCAGTGTTTCCTGAATAGCTGCATGCAACTACTAAAGTTTTGGAATCACAAAACTTTGGCAATGTATAATTTCTATTTACGAAATATGGAATCGATATTTGATCCTGAAATAAAGTATGAAATACATCACCTGAAATTGCAGAACCACCAAGTCCAGTTACAATTATCTTCTCGACACCTGAATATTTTGTACGATCAATTTCTAATCTCTTCTCAGCTATTTCTTGAACTTGATTATAATAATTTTTTAAAACATTGAACATATCACCTGAATCGTACTGCTTATAAGGATTCATTATTTTCTCCTTTGTATTTTTTTATGAATTCATCTAAGTATTTAATTATTTCACTTTGAGTTGAACTGTTTAAACATTTAACTGCTAATTTTTTACAGTCGTTTAATTTAATGTTTAAAATCAATTTTTTTATTTCTGGAAGAAGATACTCGTTGACGCTTAGAACATTGTAACCCAGTCCAAGAAGTAATGGGACTGCCTTTAAATTTGAAGCTAATTCACCGCATATACTTACCTCAATTTTTGAACGATACAATTCCTTTGTTATCAAACGCAACACTCTAATTAAAGCTGGATGAAATTCCTGATATGATTTGAAAACTTTTTCATTACCTCTATCGACTGCAAGTAAATATTGAGTTAAATCATTTGTTCCTACACTTACAAAATCGATGTATTTAGAAAGTTCTTTCAAGCAATATACAATCGAAGGTATTTCAACCATAATTCCAAATTTTATGTTTTCATCGAACTTGATTCCATTTGCTTTCAATTCTTTTTTGGTTTCATTAAATATTTCCTTTGCTTTAATTACTTCATCAAGAGAAGAAACCATAGGAAGCATAACTCTAACATTCTTGTAAACTGAAGAAATAAGAATTGCTCTAAATTGTGTTTTTAATATTTCAGGGAGATCTAACAACAATCTAATTCCACGCCAACCCAGGAAAGGATTAGTTTCATTATACTGTTCATTGAAATTGATTTTATCACCACCAATATCAAAAGTTCGAATTGTCACAACATTAGGATAAAATTTAGAACTTAAATCGAGATACGCTTCAATTTGCTCTGTTTCATTTGGAAAAGTTCCTTTTTGAAAGAAAAGATTTTCAGTTCTAAATAATCCAACTCCTTCGGAACCTGAAGCAATTGCAAACGGTATCTCATCAAGAAAATCAATATTGGACATCAATTTTATGTGATGATTATCTTTTGTTTTGCAAATAACATTACTTAACTCTTCATACTTCTTTTTTCTAAGTGAATACTGATGAATTTTATTTTTATAATATTCAAGAATTTCCTCGTTTGGATTAATAATTATTAATCCATTAAAACCATCGACAACTATTGTCTTATCATTTTCCAGTTGATTAATAAGTCCACGAATTCCAACTACTGCAGGAATGTTTAATGCCCGTGCAAGAATTGCCGTATGAGAAGTTAAGCCACCCATTTCTGAAACATATGCCAGAACATCATTGCGAGTAAAAAGAACTGTATCAGCTGGAGTTAAATTTTTTGCAACAACAATGACTGATTGCCTTAATTTAGATTCCCATCTTTTTCTCTGTAAGTTTCTAATTATTCTGAATTTAATATCTTCGATTTCATTTGCTCTTTCGAGCATCAGTTGATCATCAGTCTTTCTCATCTGCTGGAGATATTTTTTGAACTCAACATCCACTGAATATTCTGCACTGTGTCTATCTTCAATTATATTTTTTCTTATTGATTCAATTAACATCGGGTCTTCTAAAATAATCAGATGGGCTTCAAAGATTCCAGCCATCCTCTCATTAAGTTTTTCTCTTGAAAATTCAATAACTTTTTTTAATTCTTTTTTCGAACGCTCGAGAGCAAAGTCAAGTGCTTCTAATTCGTAATCTGTTGTGAGAGAAACGGCAGGATAAATCTCAATTATTTCTTTTTGATAGATGAAAACAGGACCAATTGCATATCCAGGTGCAGCTGCTATTCCTTCAATAATTTTTGTATCTGGTCCTTTAAGTTTGATAATTTCATCAAAGCTCATCAAAACCTCTATTGAAATATTCAACTATTTCTTTTGAAGCCTCTTCTTCATCTTCCCCATCAAATTTCAAGATTAACTTACTTCCCTGCTCAGCACATAAAGTCATTACGCCAATAATACTCTTCCCATTTACAACTATTTCATCCTGAATAATATAAAAATCGCATTTATATTTTGAAGCAAGTTTAACAAGTACAGCAGCTGGTCTTGTGTGTAAACCTGCTCTGTTTAAAATTGTGACTTCTTTTAAAATCATAGTTAATATGTTCGATTTATGACAAGTGATAAAAATAATTTTAAATTTTCACTATCAATTTGACTTTTTAGCTCATCAAGAATTAAATCTGCTCTCTGTCTGAAGTTTTCAATTTCTTTTTTAGCCAAATCAATAATTCCCAGGTCGTAATAAATGTTTATATACTCTTTAATCTTATCGGGCTTAATTCCTTTACTCTTAATAAGTTTTTTAATCTTGATTAAATCTTTTCCACGAGCTTTTTGTAATGCCTTTAGAAGAAGATAAGTTTTCTTACCTTCTACCAGATCACTTCCTTTCTTTTTACCAAAAGTTTTTTCATCACCTATGACATCAAATAGGTCATCTTGAATTTGAAATGCAATTCCAATTAGTTCACCAAACTCACCAAGTTTATTAACTACTAATTCATTAGATGTCTGGGTTAATGCTCCGATTCGGCAAGTTGATTTAATTAATGCACCTGTTTTTCTTGAGATCATATTAAAATATTCATCTATAGAAACTTTGTTTCTGGTTTCAAATTCTTTATCAAGAGCCTGACCTTCGCAAACAACAGTAAGAGCATTTGTAAATTCCTGGAAAATTTTTTCTGAGTTCTGTTTTAAATCTCTACTCAAAAATTCATAAGCCAGAGCGAGTAACGCATCTCCTGCAAGAACTGCTGTACTGATATCATATTTCTTATGAAGAGTAAGTTTATTATGCCTTTTTTCTGAATTATCCATTATGTCATCGTGTATTAAAGTGAAATTATGGAGTAATTCAATAGCAATAGCTTGATTGATTGGTTCACTGGATAATTCTTTGTTTACTGAATTGGCGCAAAGTAATAGTAAAATTGACCTTAATCGTTTCCCACCTGAACTGAAGAAATAAATCAAAGGGTCGTAAAGAGATTTTGGTTTTCTATTTTTAAGCTCATCAAGAACTGTTTTATTTACAATTGATCTGTAATTTTCAAGTAATTTTTGAAATTGTTGATTTTTCATTTTAATAAATTTTAATTGAGGGTTTATTTGATTTTTCTTACGCCAATTCCAGGTAAATTTGTCAATGTAACTTTTCCGTCAATTATTTTCGTTCCTTCAAACAAATCATTGGAAATTAATTCGGCACCATCCAGATCAGCCCAATCAACCATTGGTGAGAGTTGTGCAGCAGCTGAAATCGCACAAGAAGTTTCAGTCATACATCCAAGCATAACTTTCATTCCAAGCGATTTAGCAAGTAAAATCATTTTATATGCTTCTCGCATTCCTGTACTTTTCATCAATTTTACATTGATTCCATCATAAACTCCATACGCCTTTTTAACATCAGGTAACCGTTGAACACTTTCATCACCGATTACTGGAATTGGACTTCTTTCCCTTAACCAGGCATGTTCATCATACCAGTCTTTTGGCATTGGTTGTTCAATAAATTCAACTCCCTTAGTTGCAAGCCATTCAATCATTTTAAGAGCATATTCTTTATCCTTCCAGCCTTGATTAACATCACATCGAATTGGTTTATCTGTCACTGACCTGATTGTTTCTATCATCTCTTTATCGTTATCCAGGCCAAGTTTAACTTTTAGAATTTTATACTGTTCTGCTTCTTTAACTTTTTGTCTTACAACATCGGGCTTATCAATACCGATTGTAAATGAAGTATAAGGAGTATTTTCAGGATTTAATCCCCATATCTTATACCATGGTTGATTCATCAATTTTCCCAAGAGATCATGTAATGCGATATCAATTGAGGCTTTAGCTGCAGGATTGCCTGGAGCAATTGAATCCACATAAGAAAGAATCTCTTCAGTTTTAAAAGGATCAGGAAATTGTTCCAGATTTACTTTCGACAGAAATTCTGTTGCTGTTTGGTGCGATTCACCAAGATAAGGAGGCATTGAAGCTTCGCCGTATCCAATAACTCCATCATATTCAATCTCAACCATCATTACTGGTGTCGTTTTTCGTGAAGCAGTCGCAACGGTAAAAGTATGTTTTAATTCAAGTGTGTATGGATAGAATTTTAACTTCATTTTTTCTCCAGAGGTTTTCAAATTTTTAGAAAAAACTTTCGGAACACTTCCTAAAAATGGAGTTACCACAGCTGTAATTGAACTTACTTTAAGAAAATCTCTTCTTTTCATTTGTAAAATTCTTCCGTGTAAAACTTGTTGTTGATTATTTTTAATTTTTCGAGAAGGTCTTTGTTCTCAAGAAGTCTTTTAATCCTCACAATTGTATTTAATCGGTACTCGTTATAGTTAGGATCATCCTTATCGAAACTATCCAATCTTACCCGACCTGAACTATGTAAGAATTTTTTATCGCCAATATAAATTCCAACATGTGTAATTCTCTCGGGCCTGACTTGATTTCCCCGTCTTCCAAAGAAAATCAAATCACCTGGTTTTAGATTAGAAAATTCTTTATCGAATAAAATTTCTTCACCAATCAATGCTTGTTGATTTGCATCTCTTGGAAGTATCAAACCATTCAGAAAAAAGATTGTCTTCATATATCCTGAACAGTCAATGCCCTTGAATGAAGTTCCACCCCAGAGATACGGAAAACCTAACATTTTTTTCCCGACATCAATAATGTCATCTGCTTTAAAACTTAAGTTTGAAAACCATTGAGTAAATTCTTTTGCTTCATTAATTTTTACAAAACCAATCCTGCCATCGGGGAGTTTTACTTCAAAATAATTATCTGACTTATTTATCTTCTCAAAAATATTACCACCAACTGCATCACTTATACTTACTGAAAAGTCTTTATCAGAATAAATAAAACCGAAGAAATGTGCATAAATTACTTTTTCGGAATTTAACCAGGCCATCATTTCTTTTGAAGTTTTCAATGAAATTCCATCATCATCTACCCAGCCTAAATAATCATCTGGAGTTTGAACTAAATACCAACCACCTTCTTCTTTATAAATTTTGAGTGGAGTTCCCATCAAAGCCTGAGTAGCCAACTCGGCAGAATGTTCTGGCTTTGAACGAATATTGCACACACTTAAATTTACAAGGGCATAAATCTTATTACCTAATTTAGCTGAGGGAAGGACTTCAATACTATCAATTAAATTAATTCCTTTAAGATTTTGAATTTGTCCAATCAATTCTTTCTTAAATTCCTTATCCGAGACCTCACCTTTTAAGATTAATTTATCACTTGATTGTTCAAAACTTATATCAAATATAGCTGTTCGTTTATCAGGCGCAAGATTTTTGCGTACTTCATCAATCACTTGTTGAATGTTCTGACCTTTCATGATCGTGTTTCCAATTAAAATTGAAATAACTGTTATATAAAGTAATCTTTTCATATAAAACAAAATAAACAAATAGATATAATATTTCAATTAAGGCGGAACAATTAATCGAAACTGATAATTTATCTTCAAATCACGCAATAAAAATTCTGGTTCATTTTAAAATTCAAATGCAAGAAATTTTAATCAAAATATCATAAATTCGTTGAAAGTTTTTTAATAAAAAATATCCATAAATAAAGTGGAGAGACAAAATGCCAAATTCAGACAAACCAAGAGAACAATGGGGAAGTAGAATTGGCCTCATTTTAGCTGTTGCAGGAAATGCAATTGGTCTTGGTAATTTTCTAAGATTTCCTGTTCAAGCAGCGCAAAATGGTGGCGGTGCATTTATGATTCCTTATTTCATTGCTTTTCTTTTGTTAGGGATTCCTCTAATGTGGATCGAATGGGGAATTGGTAGATATGGCGGAAAATTCAGGCACGGAAGCGCACCAGGTATGTTTGATGTTTTGTGGAATCATCCACTCGCCAAATATTTAGGTGCAACTGGCTTATTCATTTCATTAACGATTATGATTTATTATACATACATTGAATCCTGGACTTTAGGTTACAGCATCTTTTCCATATTTAAAATGTATTTTGTTGATAATCCGGATTTCAAGAATATGAAAGGTTTTCTTGATGCTTACCAAGGTGTTTCTGCTGGTCATGGTTTCGATTCAATCTGGACTGCTTACGCAATAATGCTCATAACATTTGGTATCAATTTTCTGATTTTATATAAAGGGATTTCTGCAGGAATAGAAAAATTGGCCAAGATTGCAATGCCTTTGTTATTCATCTTTGCCGTTATTTTAGTCATTCGAGTTTTTACACTTGGAACTCCAGACCCATCAAAGCCTGAATATTCAGTCTGGAATGGATTTGCATTTATCTGGAATCCCGATTTCAGTAAACTCAATGATCCAAAAATCTGGTTAGCTGCTGCAGGACAAATATTCTTCACATTAAGTGTTGGAATGGGTACAATCCATGCTTATGCGAGTTATCTTAAAGCAAAAGATGATATTGCCCTTTCTGGTCTTTCCACAGCTGCAACAAATGAATTTGCTGAAGTTGTTTTAGGTGGTAGTATTGCTATTCCAGTTGCTGTAGCTTTCTTTGGAGTTACGGCAACCCAGGAAATTGCCAAAGCTGGTGCTTTTAATTTAGGTTTCGTTTCAATGCCCATAATTTTTCAAAAACTACCATTTGGAGAATTCTTTGGATTCATCTGGTTTTTACTTTTATTCTTTGCGGGAATAACTTCATCAGTTGCAATGGGACAACCAATTATTGCATTCTTGGAAGATGAGTTCGGTTTTTCTCGAAAGAAAGCAACTATTTCTCTTGCTCTTTTTACTTTGACTTGCGTTAATCTCGTAGTATTCTTCTTTAAATTCGGTTTCCTTGATGAAATGGATTACTGGGCAGGAACTTTTGGACTTGTAGTTTTTGCGCTAATGGAAACAATACTTTTTATGTGGGTTTTCGGTGCTGATAAAGCTTTCGATGAAATTAATTCTGGTGGTGATATTAAAATACCTGTTATATTTAAGTACATAATGAAATACATAACTCCTATGATTCTTCTTGTGATAATGGTCTGGTGGCTTTTGAATGATGCAATACCAATTCTATTATTAGAAAACCTAAAAGAAGAGGAATTATACAAAGTTCCATATATCTGGGGTGCAAGAATTCTGATGCTGGCAATTCTTGGTATCATTCTGTTTATGATTCATATTGCCTGGAAAAATCGTGAAATGAACAAATCAATGGAGGCGAAATGAACTTGACAATTTCTGGAATTATTTTCTGGATTTTAGGATGGGGAATTGTAATCGGTCTGGTAGTATTTTGTTTTTATAAAATTCTGAAAACTCCAAAAGAAAAGGGATTTAATCAGGATTAATATTTTATTTAGCGAATCGGATTTATTCCGATTCGCTAAATTTTAATTATCCAAAAAATACCTCAGCCACTTCAAACAATTTAAGGTCGACTAACTTTAATTCTCCTACCGCATCTTTCAGTGGAACATCAACTATCTCATTACCTTTCAATGCAACCATTCGTCCAAATTTACCACTTCTAATTAAATCAACAGCAGCTACTCCGAACCGAGTGCCGAGAACTCTATCATAAGCAGTTGGACTACCACCTCTCTGAATATGGCCAAGAATTGTGGCTCTTGTTTCAAATCCTGTTCGTTTTTCTATTTCATCGGCAAGAACATTACCAATACCACCAAGTCTGACATGTCCAAACTCATCTTTTTTAAGACTGCTTATAATCAATGAACCATCTTTATCGACTGTCTCTTCAGTTTTAATCTTAGCACCTTCACTAACTACAACAATGCTGAAATTTTTTCCTCGTTCATGTCTTTTCTTTATAATGTTAGCCACTTCATCAAGGTCGAAAGGTTTTTCAGGAATTAGTATCACATCAGCACCACCAGCTAATCCAGCATAGAGAGCAATCCATCCTGCGTGTCTACCCATCACCTCCACAACAATAACTCGATTATGACTTTCTGCTGTTGTGTGGAGACGATCTATTGCCTCCATTGCAATATTGACAGCAGTATCAAATCCGAAAGTGAAATCAGTTGCATTCAAGTCGTTATCAATTGTTTTAGGAATTCCAACGACTTTGTAACCTTTTTCAGAAAGTTTGTAAGCAACACCAAGCGTATCTTCACCACCAATTGCACAAATCACATCAATATTAAATTTTTCAATATTTTGTTTAAGCTTTTCTTCACCGTTATCTACTTTGAATGGATTAGTTCTTGATGTACCGAGAATTGTTCCACCACGGTGAAGGATTCCACTAATTGAATTTAAATCGAGTGGTTCGATAACGCCATCGATCAGGCCTTTCCAGCCATTTCGAATGCCCAAACAGGTATAGCCGTAATTAAATGCTTTTCTCACCACAGCTCTAATCACGGCATTAAGTCCCGGGCAATCACCACCACCAGTTAAAATTCCTATGTTCATAATTACTTACTCCTTTTTTTATTTGACATTAATTCATCTGATTACTTTTAAGTTTGCGTATTTAACCATTAGATGTTTTTTTACTCCACTATTAAATTCAACAATAACTTTTTGATGTTCACCAAAACCATCAAGATAAATAACTCTTCCTTTTCCAAATACATCGTGCAAAACAATTGAGCCTGGTTTTAATTGCTTAGATGAAAATGTTGAACTTTCAGTTTCTTCAATTTGACTGAATTCATCGGTTATTATACTTCTATAATCAGAATTTTTCTTCAAATATATTTCAGCGAGTGGAGTTGATTCTAATATTGTGTGCGATTTATCAATTTCCTCGATAAACCTTGATTGAACCTGTGGATAAGAATTTCCAAATCTATTTCTATTTTTTGCATAAGTTAGAAAAAGCTTTTTCATAGCTCGGGTACAACCGACATAAAATAATCTTCTCTCTTCTTCGATATCCTCAATATCACCATTTCTTTTTAAAGGCAAAAGTCCTTCCTCACATCCAACTATGAACACAGCTTTAAATTCCAGACCTTTTGCAGAATGTAAAGTCATTAATACAACAGAATTTTTTCTATCCTCCCAGTTATCAATATCGGATATTAAAGATATTTCAGAAAGATAGTCGATTAAAGTTTTATCCGGATTACTAACCTGAAATTCTTGAATAGAATTCATCAACTGAATCACATTTTCAAATCTCTGAGTTGCCTCGTCAGTACCTTCTTCTTTGTAAATATTTAAAATTCCAATCTCATCAATAAAGGATTTAATAATCTCATAGAAATTTTTTTCGTTTATTAAGGACTGGTATTTAGTAATCAGGCCATAGAAAATTTTAAAGTTTTTCTTAATTCTATCTGACACTTCACTATCTTCAAGTAAATCAGTGATTGCATTAAAAAGTGATTTCTCGTTTCTCTTAGCAATTAATTTTAAAGTATCAATTGAGGCATCACCAATTCCTCTGGCAGGGAAGTTTACAATTCTTAAAAAGCTCTCATCATCCTTTGGATTCACAAGTAGCTTGAGATAAGCAAGAACATCTTTTACTTCCTTTCGTTTGTAAAATTCAACTCCACCAACAATGATGTATGGAATTGAACTTCTGATGAAAGTTTCCTCAAATGCTCGTGATTGAGCATTAGTTCTGTAGAGTATCGCTATATCTCTAGGTTGATATTTTTCTGTTGCTGTTAATGATGAAATTTTTTTTGCGACATAATTTGCTTCGTCTCGTTCATCAAAACAAATTGTAATTGTTACTTTCTCACCTTGATCATTACCAGTCCAGAGTGTTTTTGGAATCTGATAGACATTATTTTTAATAACAGAATCAGCAACTGCCAGGATAGATTTAGTAGATCTATAATTCTGTTCGAGCCTGATTATTTTAGTCTCAGGAAAATCTTTATTGAACTCAAGAATATTTCGAACTTCCGCACCTCTCCATTTGTAAATGCTTTGAGCATCATCACCGACACAACAGATATTTTGATTTTCGTTAACAAGAAGTTTAAGGAGATAATACTGAGCTACATTAGTATCCTGATATTCATCAACTAAAATGTAATTAAATCTTTCACGATATTTCTCTTTTAATTCACTGTGATTAGAAAATAATTCGATTGCTTTAATGAGTAAATCATCAAAATCCATTGCATTTGAATTTTTTAATCGCCTGTTATATTCCTCATAAATTTCTAATAATTTTTTGTTATATAAACTGAAAAATCTCTCAAGTCCATTCTCCTTAAAGAGTAATTGATTTTTTGCTTTTGAAATTAAACTGTGAACAAATCTCGGTGATAAATGATTTTCTGAGATATTAAAATCTTTTAAGATACCCTTTATCACTCCTTCGGATTCATCCGTATCGTAAATCGAATAATTTCTGCTAAAACCAATTAAATGAGCTTCCTGTCTTAAAATTCTTGAAAAGATTGAATGAAAAGTGCCCATAAAAATGAAATCAGCTTGCTTACCAACAAGCTTCCTAATTCTTTCCTTCATCTCGCTGGCTGCTTTGTTTGTAAATGTAAGAGCCAGTATTGATGAAGGTGAAATTCCAAGAGAGATTAAATAAGCAATGCGATAAGTTAAAACCAGTGTTTTTCCACTACCAGCACCTGCAACAACCAATACAGGACCTTCAGTAGTTGTAACCGCTTCTTTTTGTTGTGGATTAAGAGTATCAAGTCGTAACAATTTTTTTCCTTAATAGATTAATTACCAAATATTCCAATAAACTTTGCAAATATAAAAAAATGTTGTCACCCTCAGTTTAACTGAAGGCGACAACACTAAAAATTATATCAAGTACTTATATCTGAGAATTAGAGTTTATTTACATATAAACTCTAACTTCTTATTTCAACATCATCATCTTCATCGTTTTAACAAATTTACCAGCAACCAATCGATAAATATAAATTCCACTCGATACCTTTACACCGTAATTGTTCGTTCCATCCCATTCAACAGAATGGAAACCTGGTCTTAATTCTTCATTCACAAGAGTTTTTATTTCACGACCTAAAACATCATAAACTTTGAGTGAAACTTTTTCAGTTACTGGCAATCCAAATCTAATAATCGTTGTTGGATTAAATGGATTCGGGAAATTCTGACTCAAGAAGAAAGTATTTGGAATTGCATTGGGATCAAAAACACCAACTACTCCTGAAGCCTCTTGTAAAATAATTGCATCGGCTCGAGTGACAAAACTATCTCTGAAGGCAGTATTGACTGTACTATCTTGATAATAGATATTCACTTCATTATGGTCATTAATAAGTCTGATATTTCCATAGATAGTTCCACCACCATAAATATCCTGACCACCTCTCAAGAAAATATAACGACCAAGATAAATTCTACCATTCGCTGGAACATCACCACCATAAACTGTTGAATTTTGATTTTTCTTTACTATGGTTGTTCCACCAGTATGATTTATTTCATAAACAGCTCTTGGATTACCAGTGCTCGAACCTGCAGGCACTACTGCCCAGACATCGAAGCTATCCGGTTCAACTGGAGGATGACCTGGTTTTGATGGAAATCTCGGGAACCATTGAATGAATCTCAGAGGATCATTTGGAGTACCATTGTATTGACTGCCATAAATATAAGTAATCAATCTTTGATTGTTGGTTCCACTACCAGATATTCTTTGCCACCAGTTCAGGTTTGTTAAATTATTTGGATTCCAGTCAACAACCTGAGTGCTGACATAAGTGGTTGGATCTGAATCATCAACTAAAATATTTGTTCCAACACCCTGTCCTGAAAGTGTAATGTTAATGTATCTATTATTTAGAGTATCATTGGTCCACATTCTTAATGTTGCAGTGTGCAATCTAATTGAGTCAGGTAAAAATGAAATAGTAAGATTGAAAACACCATCAATTGCTGGTAGAGTCAGAGGTTGAGGAGGCATATTTTCAATCCTGAAATATATGCTATCTCGACCAACAATCATAATTGAATCTACTACCAGAGGAGTTTCACCATTACTTCTAATTTGCAATCCTCTTTGATAGTTAAATTCAGCTTGTCTTATTGAATCATAAATTGAAACTGAACCAAAGCTCAGAATTCTATTTGTTCCATCGGCTGAAGTGCTTGCAGTTGGTGCAATTGGAAGCAATCTTACTCTTAATAAATCTGTTCTCAAGAAATTATCACTTGCCTGTCCAGGATTTTCAAATTTAACATAAGTTACACCACCACCATTTAAATCAAATACTCTTGTATTATTATCCTGAATTTTAGCCCATAAAATTGAACCTGTGATTTGTCTTTCATTAAAGTTTAATACTCTTTGCGTATCGGCAATGAATGGAGTAATTACTGATATTGTCGCATTTGTTGCAGCATTTGGAGAACCAGATGGACCAGAGTATTCCATTAAATATTTTCCTGCCAAGGTATCAGGAATCTGGAAACCATAAGTAGCAGATGGTAAATCAGTTGCAGTGTAAACTCTACTATAAAGGTTACCTCCTGGAATTGGAAAGATGAAATTGGATTTTACAGAATTTAACCAGCTTGTTGAACCTGTTTCAACATAGGATGTTGGTTCAGGTGCATTCCAGTGTGGTTCATTACCACTTGATGCATTCATTATAAAATTATAGTTAATTCCCTCACCTCTGACGGGCAAGAATGCTTGTGGTTCCCATGGGTCATTGCTATGAATCACCATTGAATCCTGAGTAATTTCCTCTCCTTTAGGAGAAAATCTTATTGTTAGTTCTGATTTACCACCTGGAGGAACCACTAAAGGTAAGTTTGTTACACAAGAAAATCTATTTGTTGAGAATGTTACATTAGAAATCACAAGGTCAGAATCACCTAAATTCCATAAAGGTATTTTTTTCTCTGTATATTGACCCCATTTAAATGTTGTCACTGGAAAATCTTCAATCATTCTGGTTGTATCAAATGCCGTCATATGACGACGACCAAATTCAAGATCAGGACCGGGTCCAGGACTTCTTAAAACACGAATTGCATCAACTCTCATAAATGCAGGAGTTAAAGTATCAGCACCGATTGTAACAATTAATCCTTTTTGAGCTGCTGGAACATTAATAATTCCTAATGGTTTCCAGCTTCCTGTTGAACCAGTGGTTACATTATTACTTTGAATATCATATCTGAAACTATCAGCTGTTACTCCCTCACCAAACCTCTTGAAAGTTACATAAGCATTGCTTGATGCATTACCTGTGAAACCCATATAATGATAAACAAGATAATAATCGGAAACAGGAATATTAACATAGTAAGTTGCAGTAGCTCCATTAGGAGAACCAGCAGTTCTTGGAGTTCTTCTATGCGAACCTCCATACCAGGCAGAACCGATATTAGACCACCAACCATCTGTTTCATTTGGAGTACCTGCTATTGGTGGTGTTTCACAATATGTAGAATCATCACACAAAATTGTGCCTGGAGCGTTAGCTGTGTGATTGTCGTTGAGGTTATCAACAGTTATATAGTTCGATGGATCCAAAACCTGCTGTGCCTTTAAGGGCAAAGCGATTAAGGCAATTAATAAAATTATGGAGAAGATGTACTTTAATTTTTGCATAGTACCTCCTTGTTTATTTTAATTTTTTAACAGTTACAATTAATGTGTCAGATGGAGGCCCGATAAAAGAAACCTGAACTCCTGTTCTGACATCGGTTTTTGTTCCAATTGGAAATACTAAATAATACAACCTTAAACTGTCATTAATCGTAGGTAACGCAGAATCAGCAAATGCAAACTGCTTGTAATTTGAAGCAATAATTTTATAGTTATCCGGATTTTTCTGTGAGCGATAAATTTCAAAGTACCTCAGATTTGAAGTGTCAGAAATTTCCCAGCTCATTCTAACTCTTCTTTTACCGGTAAAAGTTGTATCAACCGCATCAAGCTTGAAGTTCGAAACTTTTTGAATAACAGAATAATGATAAGGTGAGATTAAATCTTCTGTTTTTGAACAGCTTATTATTAAAAAGGATATAAAAAGTATTGATATAATTTTCTTCATCTTTTCATCACTTGTTTAATGGTACTGTTATTGACAATATGGAGAATGAATTATTAAAACTATTATTATTAGAAAATTCAATTGGTCCTTTATCTTCAGTAAAAAATAAATAATCAATTATATTCAAAGTCCAGATTAATCCAGTAGAAATCATAAAAATATTTCTTGCCCTTTCATTGGTTTTCTGTTCATTATGAACGCTGACCATTTGTTTCCAGTAATATTCAGCTAATGTATAACGATCTGCATTCAAATAATCGAATTGAAGGCTTTGAATTCGTTCCCTATTTCCAATAAAATTATTATGAGAAACAATCGTTCCAACTAACCCAGTAAAAAATCCAATTGCAAAAGCGGCACCTTTTGTTTTATAACCCAGATAAATCTGACCACTACCAGGAACAATACTACTATAAGCTAACCCTGTTACTCTTCTTGCATCAAGCTTCGGGAATTTTAAGATTTCTGAAATCTTCTGTTCGTCATTAATTAAATTTTCATCGGATAAATTATTTGATGATTGTGCATTTGAAATGTTTATCACGAGAAGTAAAATTAAGGTCGTAATTATTTTTTGTTTCATCTCTCCACTCATTTTATTAATATCAAACTTCTCACTTGTGACCTACCGGTCGAGGTTAATTTATAAAAATAAATTCCACTCGAAATATTATAAAGTGTGGAATTAAATTCAACTTCATATTTACCAGGACTTTGATATTCGTTCACTAAATCACAGACTTTTCTACCGAGTAAATCAAATATTTCAAGCTGGATTTTTTCAGGATAAAAGAGTTCATATCGAATTCTTGTTGTCCCATTGAATGGATTGGGAAAATTTTGATGTAGAATTGCTGTATGAGGAATGTTCGCAAAATCATATTCAACATTAGTTGTTACTACATTTGATAGTGGACTCTCATTATCAAGTCTATCAAGAGCTGAGACAGCATAATAATAAACCTGAGTTGTATCAGTTATTGTATCAAAAAAGAAAGTATCTGCTGAAGCTGTAATCTTATAAAGATGAGTATGGTTATTTTGGTCAATTGGTTGTGTTGAACGAAATATGTTGTAATATTCTGCAACTTCTCCGTCACTTGCTGTTTGTGGTCTATTCCAGACTAATTTATATCTATCTGTAGCTATTTTTTGAACAATTAAATTTAATGGTGGATTAGGTGGAACTGGGTCTTTCCAGGTCATTGGAGGAATATTTGCTGGATATTTATAAAGATCCTGTGCAAGTGAATCAAAATAGTTAATTGAACTCACCATACTTCTAAATCTAAAGAAATTTACTCCAGCACCTCCTATTAATCTTGTATAAATTATTTGATTCTTAATTTCGTCGAAATCTCCAAAATTAGGTTCACCAATTCTATAAGCTCCAATGCCCATCCATGCCTGTCGTCCACTCAGATTATTTTTCCACCACGAAGCAATCTTTGTGAATTCAGGACATGTAGACATATTCCAGTAGATTTGTGGATTGTGATAATCAATATATCCTTTTGCAGCCCAGGCTTTTGGATCAGACCTTAATTGCGAATACAATTCCCAGACAGGACAATTTAATCCCATAGCAGAAGCAGTATAAACTCCCGGTGTTGTAGTTCCAATCTTAACCCAAGGTTTATATTTCTTAACTGAATCTGAAACCATCTTCAACAATCTTTCAATGTTTAATCGTGCAAAATCATTACGATTTAAATTCCATGGATTTCCATTAACTGAATCAGTTCTATTAACAAACCAGAAATTCGATGCATCACCATAAAGTAATGCTTCATTTCCCAGATCAGTGTAACGAATGAAATCGAAATGTATTCCATCAACATTATAATTCTTAACAATTTCAGTTGCTACATTTGCGATATGAGCACGAACTGCTGGATTTCCAGGATCGAAGAAAAAGCCACCATCACTTTTCATTTGCCCCGATGATGTCTTTGCAAACCACTCTGTCTTCCAGTATCTTTTTCCTGCTGAATCTTTTATTGCGGGATGAGGTGGATATGTAATTACATTTAAATAAGCTGGTAAAGTATCCTGTAAAACATAAAAAGTATTAATCCATGCATGGACTTCAATGTTATATTGTTTTGCACGATTAATCATTTCAGAAAGAGGATTGTATCCAGGACTCAATCCAAGATTATTTGGATCCTGACAGGGACTAAAACATGTTAAATTCGATGCCCATGGTAAAAAATTAGAAGAATAATAAGCATCTCCTCTGGCACTTACCTGAAAAACAATTGTATTAATATTAGCTCTTCTACAAGCATCAACAAAAGATTGAATTTCAGCTCTTTGAGCTTGAACACCCTGAACAGTTGGAAAATCTAAACGACCAGCTGTAGCAATCCACACTGCCCTAACTTCTCTTCGTTGAGCTGAAAGTTGAACTAACAAAATCAAAACAAGAATAAAAGTAAATTTAATTTTCATGTTTATTTTTTGTTGTCTGCAATGTATTGAATTAAGTTCAAGCCGAAATTAAGTGCTTCTGTACTTTCTGATTTTTCAGGCCAGAGAGCTACATAACCTTTGTTCGAAATTATTGCAACTAATTTTCCATCAATGAACAAGCCATCGATTATATCATTTTTGCCAATCTTTGGATTTACATCATCATAACCTTTTGGCAATTGATAAAAATTATTCGGCTTCTTAAAAACTGGATGATCGATTGAAATTCTTTTCAATTCCCTCTTACCCTGCAATCTATTCGAAACTTGATTAACAATATCCACCATCGATTGATAATAAGGCCAATCAGCAGTCACAAAAGTATTATCAAAATAAAGGAAGCCTCCATTCTGAATAACCTTTGCTAATTTGTCAAACATAACCGAACTAACATCGGGCTTTCCATAACCACCAATTAAAATGACAAGATCAGTTTTATTTACATCGAGGGCATCAACAGTTGAGCGATTAAAGAGACAATTAACCTGACCTTTTGAATTGATAAATTTCACAAGTTCAGGGATTGCTTCAGGCAGTGGATTCCATGTCTCGAGTGCTTGATATCTTGATTCAGATGAGGTGTATTGCAATTGAACAACATTCAATTGTTTAATTTTCTTCAATGTATCAATACGAGCAATGCCAGTTGTGTCAATGTTTCTTATTCCAGCAATCCAATTTTTATCAAGTCTATTTTTCTTGAAATAAAAAACATAGTTAGCAAATTTATCGGGTTCATTATTTTCATTATAACCGAGAATAAATTTTCTAAGAGTGAGTTTTATTCTATCAACTGATTCATCAACTGGGTCAAAAACAATAAAACCTTCACGGTAATCACCTGCATAAATTGGTTTTCCGTAAGTCAACATTGTTCGACGAACAATTCCCATTCGTGACTCAAAGACATCATCATCAATTCCACTTGAACCTTTTCGTTTCAAAAAATATTCTTCAATGCTCTGATACTTTGCATCTTTTTTTTCTCTCCCATAGGCATTTAATCTATCGCCTCTATCAGTTTCAAGGAGAGCTTCTTCAGGATCGATATTTATTTTTGAACTGGAATAATTATAAACTGTCACTTTGAAAACAGTAAATCTTTGAGGTGTATATCCTTTCTCTGGATCAATCCAATCACCAAAGGTATATGGATTTTTTGAATAAAAACCTCCTTTAGAATCTTCGGGAAATTCAAAATTATTTAGTTGATAATCGGTTATGTATTTTACTTCAATCTTAAAGTCTTTCTTATCCATTATAATTGTTAAACTATCCTTTGAAAACCTGTAAGTAGAATCACAAAAGAAAAGTGTGTTCTCTTTATCAGGTATGAACATATATTCAATTCTTTCTGGAGGCATAAAAATATAACGGTAGACTGAATCACAACCGTAAACAAAAATTAAAGAAAGAATGACGAAGTATAAAATTTTCTTTTTCATTTGTTCAACTCTGCTGCAACTTTTTGTTTGTTCTTATCTATTATTCCACCTTTTTGTGTGGCTGCAAAAACAATGATGTTTAATCCTAATTGTAACTGCCTTGTATTATCCTGAGGTCCACCAAAACTCGAAGGATTTTTCAACCAATCACCCCAGGCTCTTGAATAACCTTTGCTCGATAAAATAACAGCAAGTCTTCCATTTAAAAAGACACCTTCAAGATATTTATATCTTTCAGGAACAGGTTTTAATCTTTGAGCAGGATTTGGATTAGCCAGAGCCATTCCATTTGGTCTAATATTATCATCACCAGCTGGTGGTCCATCGAAATCTTCCCAGGCATGATAAAGAGGATGATTATTTGGAATTCTTTCAAACACTGCATCAAAACCAAGAGCATCTTTTATCAATTGACGAGCTTTTCTGTTAAATGAACCTGACTCATAAGCAAAGGCATCGTCAATAAAAAGAAATCCTCCTTCTCGTAAATATTTACCAAGATTTTGAGCTTCTTCTTTTGTATAAATTGGTTCGGCACGATAACCAATCATAAAAATTATGGGGATATTCATTAACTCTTTTGAATCAAGTCGAATACTTCCTTTGAGAGAAACTTTAATCTTTGTGTTGTTATTAATGAAATCAGCAAGATTTTGAAGTGCTTGAGGAATACAATTCCAGCCAGGTTGATTATTATCTTCAACTTTACTACCACGATACTCAAGCTGATAAAATTCAATAAAACCACTGACATCTTTTTTATTACTTCCCTGATCAATCATTCCAGAAAATCTATCCTGAAAATTCATCCAATCAATTAAATTATCTTTTAAACCTGAAACGCCTCGTTTTGAAGACATTCTTGTATTTTCAACTTCCATCTGAATATTCGGTCCATAGAATTGAGCTTGTTGTGGTGACCAGGTTCTATCAACATAATCACCAGGTCTCCCAAGTGAAGCTAAAGCACTTCCACCATGAGAAACAGCTGTTGTCATAGTTCTTGGCATTGTAGCCATTTGAGTTCTCTGAGGAATCATTCGTTGCATTACTCTTTCAACAATCTTTGGAGCTTTTTGTAACTCCAGTTGTTTTTGTAATCGAGGTGCTCTCTGAATAAACTTAACAGTTGTTGGTGGTCTTTTGACTTCTTTTATACTTTCGATGTATTTAATATTTAGAATTACTGGCAAAAAATGAATTAAGAAAGAAATTAAAATAAAAATGAGTAAATGTTTCCTGTAATATTTCAGAAACGATTTAATCTTTTTGCTTATTTCCGAACCTGGAATACTAATAGAGTTAATTGACATCAGTCAGCTCTTCTACTCTTTCTTTTCTTCTTCTTTGTCTGTTGCAATTGCCAGTTGATCTATTCCAACAATCTTAGCAGCATCCATTACATCAACCACAATTCCGTGAGGAGTTTTTTTGTCTGCTTTGATAATCAAAACTTTACTTCCAAAAATATCTTTCTGAATTCTCAACTGTTCTTCGAGATTGTCTAAAGTAACTGGAGTACCATTTAAATCCATCTCACCTTTTTCTGAAATAGTTATGCTCAGGTCTTTTTCTGGTGGTGCATCAGATGTTGCTGCTTGAGGTAAATCTACTTTCAAACCACTCTGCACTGCAAAGACTGTGGTTACCATAAAAAATATGAGTAATTGAAACACACAGTCAATCATCGGGGTCATATCAATTCCCCGTTCTTCCCAGGATTTTTTTCTCCTTGCCATATCACTTATATCCTAATGATTTTAAAACTTCTTCTTCAAGTTTTTTACCTTCTTCATCTGAAATATTCAATTCAATTCTCTTTTGTTTCAAAAATTCTTCTTCATCTTTATTGAGAACACCATCACGATAAGCTGTCTTTAAAATTTCTTTGTAAGTAGAAAATCTTGCCAGATCTTTAAGTATCAAATTCACGAAATGATTAGTAAATGGTTCAATGTACTTAGCAAGTTTCATTGCTCTTCTTTTCAAAAAGCTGTAACCAATAACTGAAGGAATGGCTACTATCAATCCACCAGCTGTAGTAATTAATGCAACCGATATTCCACCTGCAACAACTGCTGGATCTCCTTTACCACCTTTAGCAATTTCATCAAAAGACATAATCATACCTAAAATTGTCCCGAGCAAGCCAAGCAATGTTGCAACGCTAGCAATTGTATTAACAACTGGTAAAAATTCTTCAAAATATTCTTCTGCTGCTTCATCACCAGTATCAAGTAACTCATTTCTCATATCAAGGATTGGTCTTTTTTCAACGACCAGAAAATTAAATCTTTTCAAAACTTGAAGAAAAACATAACCAAGAACTCCTTTATTCTTTTCGCACCACTGAACTATTGGTTCAACACTTCCGTATTTATTTAAAAGTTCTTGCAATTCATCTAAAATTTGACTGGCTTTATTTTCTTTAGGCACTGAATAATAACGATACAACCTCTCAATAATTATTCCGAGAGAAACAATTGAAAAGAAAAGAAGCGGATACATTATGTACCAGCCACCTTTATTTAAAATTTCAACCAGCCAGTTTTCTGTCAACCAACTTTGAAGTGTGTTTTCAGTCTGTAATAAAATAAATAAAGTTCTCAATGTTATCCTCCATTAAAAATTATTATTGATTTTCTAACCATTCCTTGTGTTCTTTTGCAAAGAAGTATGCTGCTCTTTCATTTTCATCTTTACTATCTTTATAAAGTCTAATGACTTCATCATACCATTTGATTGCTTCTTTTTTATTTTCAAGCATTTCATAGGATGCTGCAATATTTACTCTGCAACCTACAGCAACACTTGCGTCTGGATATTTCTTCAAGACCTTCATCAATTCTTCGATTGCTTTTTCATAATTTTTATCATCAAAATATTTCATCGCTTTTTCATATTCGAGGTAAGAATTAATTTGACTCAAATCATATAGCAACTCATCTACTTCAGAAATTTTTTCATAAGCAGGATACTTTTTCTTTAGCTCCGAATAATAAGTTGATGCATTCTGGTAATCTTTAATGTTATAATAATAATCACCAATTGTGAATAAACCATGAGGTGCAAATTCACTGTTTGGAAATTTCTGAGCTAAAATTTTAAATGTTTCAATCATACTTTCTGGTTTTTGTAATTCATAATAACACCATCCTTCATTATACATTGCTGCAGCTGCAAGTTCTGATTTTGGATATCTTCTATAAACCAGTTGATATTCTCGAATTGCCTGTTCAAATTTTCTCAGATTAAACATACATTCACCAGCATAATATTGCATATCAGGAGATTTAGGATCTTGGGGATAAAGTGAAATAAATGTTTTCATCGAGTTATATGCACCCTGCCAATCACCAATTTCATATTGCGAATAAGCTTTGAACATGATTGCATCTTTTTTATGAATTCCTTCAGGATACTGATTTAAGTAACGATTAAAAACTTTAATTGCCTGGTCATATTCCTGATTATCATAATACAAAGCAGCAAGCTGGAAAAGAATATCTTCTATCTCTGGCGCTGCTGGAAACTTAGCTGCAACCTCTGATAACAATTCACTTGATTTTTTCAAGTCACCAAGTTCTTTATAACTATTAGCAATGTTGATGTAGTTGGTTATGATTGTTGCTGTGTCAATACCAGAAATTGCCAGTGATTTGTTTGCAAATTCTATACTTTCTTTAAACTTTCCACCTTCAAAAAATACTGTGGATAAAGTCGAATAATATTTTCCTTTTTTAATTTCAGATGTTGTTTGATTTATTAATTCATTAAAGATTGAAACACCTTTATCAAGATTTCCGATTTTAGCATAAGATAGAGCCAGTTTTTCGTAAGCATTATCAACATTTTGATAAAAAACATTTTTAAAAGTTTCGTTATTTAAGATTTGCTCGAGGTCTGATATGGCAGTCTCAAAATTTTCAACTTGATAAGAAATTATTCCACGAACATAAAGAACTTGCAAAGCAAATGTTTCTCGTTTCTGATAAATTGTTGAGTCTTTTAAAATTTTACTGAGATAATCCAGGGCAAGTTTATAATCACCTTTGTTTATATATAAATCAGCAAAGTTGAAATAAATATCGTTTATAATGTTAATACTGTCTTTTCTTTGTTCTGCAATTTCTAATATGTGCTGGAGGAATTTTTCGCCATTATCAAACTCAGATCGAGCAGAATAAATTTTACAAATTTTGTTAACAGCTCCAGGATAGTAAGGCGAATAGAAATTAATCCTATCAAAAATTGCAATCGCCTCATCGTATCTTTTTTCATCAGCAAGAGTGATAAGCTTGTAATAATAAGCTTCACTTGTATCTATTTTCTCCTTAAAATTATTTAATGCTTCATCTAATTCTTTAAGAGCAGAATTATAATCTCCTAACTTGTACAGAGTAAATCCGAGCTGAACTTTTGCTGAAGCGACTTCATCACTCTTTGGGAAGTTCAAAATTAGAGTTTCCAGAGTTTTCCTGGCTGACTGGTAATCACCAGCAAAGTTCAATGCCGAGGCTTTAATATTGAAAACTGATGGAACTAAATCAGAATAAGCATATTTGTTTATGAACGAATCACAATGAGCAACCGTCTTAATAAAATCTTTTGAGTTGTAATAATTTAAAATAACCGACAGCTTTGCTTTATCCACACTAAAATCAATTGCTTCAGCAACGCTTTCATAACTATTGATATAAAAATCATATTCTTCAGCGGCTCTTGTAAAGAGCTTTGCATTCTGATATGTCTCAGCAATTTTGTATTGCAGTTTTGCCTGTAACTTTTTATTTGCAAAATTCTGATCAATCGCCTCTCGATAGACGTGGATTGCTTCTTCAATTCCCTTTTCTGCAAGTGTGTAATCAGCAATTTTAATCCACGCCACTTCCTGTAAACTTGGAATCAATGTAAATGTAGTTATGATTTTCTTGTAATAAGTTATAGCCAGGTCATAGTTTTTGAGTTTTCGATAGGCATCACCAATTTTGATATACGCTTTTGCAACAAGCTCGAGGTCTGTAGTTTCAACATCTCTTCCTTCAGTTACTTCAAATAATTTTCTTTCTTTTTCTGCTTTTAACTCAATTTTTTCCCAGTCTGTTTTTGTGAATATTTCAGGTTGAAATTTTTCTATTAATTCAAGCCAGTGAGCGAGAGCAGAATTATAATCTCCAAGATCAAAATAATTTTGTGAAATTTGATACAAAGCACGAGCATAATATTCAGTATTTGGATATTTGACCAGTAATTTTTGAAAAATCAGAGATGAACTATCAAGCTTGCCTGTTTCTCTATAAGCCCAACCAATATCATAAAGTGCTTGTTCTGATTTTTTGTTGTCAGGAAATTTTATGAAGAGTTTGAAGGCTTCATCAATTGCTTCATCATAACGACCGAGTTTATAGTAAATATCATAAATCTGGAATTGAGCGAGTGCGGCAAGTCGAGGCTCATCTTTTCTCAATGAAACCATTCTGAAATAATGAATTGCCGAATCTGAATAATTCATTTGCTTAAAAGCATTTCCCTTCATATAAGCCGCTGCTGCTCGAACACTCACAATGTACTCATTATTCAATATTCCTACTTTAATTGAATCCTCGTTGACGAATTTACTTTCAGTGTAAAGGATATAATCATACATTCTAATTGCATTCTTATAATCACGAGCGACAAAATAATTCTGTCCAGCCTGAAAAGCATTTTTAAATTCCTGCGGCGCTGGAATGTACATACTTGCAATAGTCGCTACGATAAATACAATCAATTGCCACATAGTAAATCAGAAACCAGTGTAAATTGAGAAATACAGAGTTGACTCTTCTCTACCTTTAAATCGATCCTCTTCACGCTTGAAATCTCTGGTTGTGTACTTATATCCAAAATCAATCACTATGTTGTAACCAGCATATTGAGATTTATTACTCAGAGATAATGCAACCGTTCTTCGATCTTCACTTTCAAAATCATCCTTTAGATTTCTTATTCTATATCCCAGTGGAGAAATACCCTTCAAGAATGTTATTCCCTGCATTCCAAAATGTAAAGTAGTGTTTGGAGTTAACTTATAATCGAATCTGATAATAGGAATTGTTTCTTGAAGATGTTTATTTATGACTGTTATTTTTTCACCATCTTTATTCTCAGTGAACTTTGATGATTTTTCAGTTCGAATTTTAAATTGAGGAGTAACTTTTAACTGGTTATTAAAGAACGAAAATTCGTATTCAATTTTATTCACCATTCCAAAGAAAGATATTCGACCTTCAACTTGATCATTTAGTAATCTTGCTTCATTTGCAAAAGCAAGTAATCTATTCCCCTGAGCAAATTGATGATTTAACTGTAATCGAAGATTATTTTCTATCCTGAGATTTGGAATTTGAGTATAAGTTGTTCCAATGTATAGATTATTAACCATACTGTTTTTATACAACAAAGGATCAAGGACATAATCCGGAAAAGGATCGGCTGTTGTAATTACACCGGGGAACTGATAACAATCATTTGGAATATTGTCTTTCGTCTGCTTTAAGACATAAAATATTCTCAATGAACCAAACTTCGGTGTTTCTGTGAAATAAGTCATCTTAAAATAATTGACATAATTTCTTCCACCTTTTAATAATCCCTCTTCTCTCAAAAGTCCAATTCCAATGTTAAAATTCTTAATTAACTCAAGTGTTGTAAATAAATGATAACCTTTTTGATCTGGAGTGTAAGGATAATCAGGTAGAATATCGTTTTCTTGTTCATCAATTACATCATTATTATTCCAGTCATCGCCATAATCAAGGCTCGGTGGGTCTGAGTAAAATGTGAGGAAATCTTGAGCATAGTCAGGAATTCCATCAGCGTTTTTGTCATCGTCTGGAATTCCGTCTCTATCCCTATCTTTTCCTGGAAATATTCCTGTATCAGGTCTTCTTAGAATTGTCGCAAGACTTACCAGTTCATTTGTGTTCTGGCGATAACCGAGTAAAAAGAAATCACCGACACGATTTAGAACATCACGATTTTTTGCTCGTGAATCAGTCGTAAAAACATTGTAATGATAAAATCCATCTTCCCATCGGTCATTGTCATCGTTATCATCAACCAGCGAGTAATAAGCACCACCAGGAATTATTGCACCACTACTTGAAGCATCGTATCCTAAGAAATCAGGAAAGATCGGATTTGGAATTAAATTATCTGAAGGTGAACTATAATAACTATTTTCAAGTGTATAAATATTTAATGCTGTTGTGTATGTCCCGTCAATTCGATAAATCTCACCACCTAATGTTAACCTTCCAAGTTTCTTTTTTCCTCTCAAAAACCAGGCTTGACCTGATAAATCCTGCTCCTCACCTGATTTACCTGTAAATCTTCTATCACGAATTATTGGATATTTGAAATGTTCTTTACTCTGATTGAATTCACCTTCAATTTCAAATCCTTTCCAGTTAAATGAAAAATTGAAACCATAAACTTCCATTCCTGTTACAAGACCATAGGAAAATGTAACTATTTGTTTATTGGAAGCATCAGTCACATTGCCTTCAGCTCTTCTAATGGTTCTAAATGGTGTTGGAGTTGCATATAATTCAGGATCTGTGTGAGATTGAAATCTTGCATCTCCTGTATATTCATCTAATCTATTAAGCCAATCATGGGCAATATCGATTCTATAATCATTTGCAAGGATTAGTTGAAATTGAACAGAGGTTGCGCCTTCAGGAATAACAAAGGCATAAGTGATATTTTCTCCCTCTCTACTTCCTATTTTAACGGGATAAGCTGGAGGAAATGTTGAGTATCTATCTCGATAATTAATGTAACGGGTAAAGCTTGTTGTATCTGCTCCTGCAAAGAAGTCCTTAGCATTAATCCAGAAATTCCTGAATACCCAGTATTGAATCGGATCATTTAAAGTAGTTGCTCCGCTACTCGGTACACCACCATGAATATTTTTGATTGGTCTTGCAACACCATTAATAATAATTGTTGGAGGTTGATAAAGTATTGGTCCTGAAATGTCGCCTGGACTATCATCACTAACTCTGATAAAAATTACTCGAGGAATTGCATTAGAGACAACACCTTTGATTGATGATTCTTTTGAATCAATACTTGCTCTTCTTTGATGTTGATTTAGATAAGTAATCCCGACCGTTAAGACATCACCAATATCAGTTTCAAAATGACCACCGAGCAGATATTGCGTCCAATCCCGAATTCTTCTTACACCATCTGAATAGAAACCTTGATCGAATCTAAATCGGATAGGATCGCTTATTCTTGACAATACAATAGTACCTCGATTTTTTGCCGTTGCCCCATCCCATCGTATGCCGTTAAATCTTGCTCTGTCTAAAGTTAGGCTTGTAAATTTTGTTCTGATTGCATCACCCACCATCAATCTTGTAGTAAATCCGCCATAACTATCATTACCAATTACAAGATTACTGAAGTAGTTTTCATAGTATCGTGATTTTAAGAAATTACTTTGCCCACCTGGAATATTTTGATCAATGGCTTGTTTCTGCTGTTCATTAAATTCAATAACAGGATAACCTTCAATTAAAAAGTTGCCGAAATTATCAAAAAACTTTTTCTTCTCAATTTTAGAACTATAGTTCTCATAATTTCGACCTGAGAGATTAATATATTTTTCTTCTTCTTTCCCAAGGTTAGAAATAAATTGAGGATATGAAACAGATGTAAAACAAAATACAATCAAAAAACCAAATATTCTTTTCACTTTAACCTCCAGAGAGTTTCAAGAATTAAAATTGATAGGTAAAGGAAATTTTATGACTTCCTCCAACACCAATAATCTGAATTTGATTAACATAAGCATAATCAATCTTCAGATTGTTGACAAATACCCCAAACCCACCATTCAATGCATTTTGTTTGAAAGGAGTGTCGTTGAGAATTCCATTATAACCACCTCTTAAATAAAATCCAGTTTCTATTCCATATAATTTTGTTTTCATACCAAGAAATTCAAAACCGAATCTTAAGATGTAATTTTCCTTTTCCTTTACTGCATCAACTGCAAATAAGTAATTATAATTCGGTGAGTAATAAGAAATTCCACCAACTAATTTCATAGGTAACTTTGCATCATCAGAGCCATTTACAGCAATGCTTGGTTCTGTAATATCCTGAGCTACAGCACCAAATGATAAAACACCACTACCAAAAACTTGTTCTATCTTATAAAATATGCCAGCGTCAAAACTAAATCCCAGATAACTTAAACTATTTTCACCGGGAGCCGGTTGAGCATTCCATCTTAATAATTTAAAACTACCACCCACTCCAAAATTATTGATATCCTTTGCATAACTTAGTATTAAAGTATTTTCCTGCCAGGCTCCAGCTTTCAAATGAGTCAAACCAGCACCAAATCTACCAAATTTCCAGAGAGGAATTGTAGAAGAAAATGTTAAGTAATAAAGATTATCTTCTATACCTGTAAATAATTGATTGTAAGTCGATGAAACTTCTAATCTCTCAACATTAATTAAACCAGCTGGATTATAAAAAACTGTATATGATGCATCACCTACTCCAGTAAATGCACCACCCAGAGCGATTACTCGACTATGAACGCCAAGATTTTCAAATCCACCAGCTATAAGAGTGGAACAAATTGTAACCAAGAAAAAAATTATTTTTTTCACTTCCACCTCAATAATTAATAGACAACAGTTACAACTTTTACTACCTGTTCGGTCTTTACATCAGCTTCGACAACGACCTGAACCAAATACGGTCCTGGTCTGACAGTTTTTCCAGATTGATCTTTTCCATCCCACACAAACGCATTCTGCGCAATAAAAGCAGCTGCCCCTGATTCTGAATTATAAATTTCTCTTATCAATCTACCTTGAAGATCATAAACCAGTAATTTCAACTTTCTTACTTCATTCCCAACCAGATTTTTTGGCTCTGCAATATTAGCTAAAAAGAAAGATAATGTCGTTTGGTCATTAACTCCATCACCATTTGGAGTAAAAGGATTTGGTTCGACTTTAAAATCAATAATTAATTTTGGAGGCACTCCTGTTGTAATTATACTCCAGCTTTCAATATTACCCGACTTTTTAGTATCTACTCTCTGAGGATTATCTGCACTCTGTGTGCTGTGCAAATAAGAAACAAATCTGTTGACACCCATAAATGGAGTGCACTTCAACTTTGCTTCAAATAATGTTGTCGTTGTGATTGGATTTTGAGGTATGATAACTATTTTATTTGCTAAAATTGTCGCCGAGTATTGAACTGGAGTTCCATTAAGACTCACACCAAGTAATTGAGAAGGAGTCGGAGTAAAAATAGTGATTGTATCAACAGGATAATCGCTTGCGCCTTTCTGTATGTTGATTGTGTAAGTAAAATTATTTTCTTGAAGGATTGGAGAGTATTGAGGAGATATGGAGGCATCAGTTGATTGAGCGATTAATGTTTTATCATACAGTATTTCAATTTCATCAAGTTTTGGTGTCTGTAAAGTTAGCGTTCCCAATCTCACCTGATATTGCATATATCTTCTCGGCTCATATACAGGTAATTGAACATCTGGTACTGAAGTAGAATCTTCGCTCCAGTCACTCCATGTTGAATCAGGTTTTGGTGTATTTCCTGTTCTCATTCTTACAGAAATCTGTGTCCCTTCTGGTTGTTCTGCTCTCCATCTAATTTTTGACCAGTTTACGGGTTGGCCTGCATCTTTTACTTTCGATGTAAAATAACCTTCTGGCAGATAACCTTTACCAAATACTTCTATTTCGGAAATTACTGTACTTTGAACCTGATCAATCACATCCACAGTAATTTTCAAAAATCTGATTTCCACAACACGATCAAAATAATCATCTGTCACACCAAGTGTATTTTCAGGAACCTGAATTAATTTTTCCATGGAGAGAGTATCGAGTCCACCATAGATAGTATATGCTCTGATTCTTAAGTTCGTTGGAATATTAGTTGGTCCACCTGGATAAAAACCAAGTTGCCAGATTCTCACTCTATTAACAGCTCGAACAGCCTGTAAATCAATCACAATGTATGTTCCTTCTCCACCAGGACCTGCATTTAATGAAAGAATCTGAACATAAGAAGGTGAAAAGAATTTTCCATCAATTAATTTTAATGCATTCCTTACAGCAGTATCTGGCGGTAGATTTCTGCTTTTATAAACAATATAAGCGTACTTGTTTCTGGCAAGATTTTCATTCTCACCTGTTTGAAGTAAAAGTTTTCCGGGCTCACTTTTCCAGTCAATTGCAGAAGTCAGTGTTGAATCAACTGAATTATCATTCCAGGTTGTATCTCTTATTGAAGATTGAGAAAATACGATGCCTGTTGTGAGCAATATTGTGAATAAAATATGTACAGAGTTTTTCATTTCTATATCTTCTTTATTTGAAATTAACTATCACAAAAATAAAAAGTTGATTAAATTATTAAAATTAATAATCATCAAATGATATAAATTTAAGGAACTACTCTTCTATCTCTTTAATCTTTTATAAAATAAATTATTCTAACAAATTGATTAATCGATGGTGAGAATCAATTAATTACAATTCATAAATACTTAACAAACCTGTTATTCTCATCAACAAGAATATTTTTTGCTTCTACTGGATTATCCGAAAGTTCAAAACCCATGATTATAATTTCCTCACCTTTTTTGATAACGAGTGCAGCAGCCCCATTCATACAAATCATTCCAGAACCACGCTCACCTGCAATAACATATGTCTCGAGTCTTTCTCCGCTTGTATTACTTACTACAAGAACTTTTTCACCTGGCAATAGACCGGCTTTTTCTATCAGCTCTTCATCAATAGTAATACTACCTATGTAATCCACATTAGCTTCTGTTACTCTCGCCTTATGTATTTTCGATCTTAAAAACCATCTCATTTTCAAACTCTTTTTCTTCAAAGATAATGGATTTAAATGAAGAAGTTTTAAATAAAAATATTCTATCTATAAAATTATAAAAATTTAAGAATAATTTGTTATGCCCAATCCAACTTCAATATGCATTAACTGTCATGTTGAATCCTTTACTTAATTTATTTCATTATCCATTCCCTTTTATAATGAATTTATTTCAGCAACCACTACCTGTCATGGTGAATTCATTTCAGCATCAAAGCTTGATAATAAAAAACCATAAGTTCAATAAATTGAAACAGGATTGACAAAACTAAAATTCAATGGTACATCCTGTATTGAAATCGTAAAGGTATAATTTCCACAACTTCTCTGTAAACTATAAAACCACAGAATTCCCGCATTAGTTAAAAAATTATTCTTGACAATAATTAAAGTAATCAACCACAGGAACCACTTTCACACCTTAATAAAAATCCTTCTCTTATAAAAGATTAACATTATCAGATACCATAGAACAACATAACAAATCGCAAAAACAAGGGAAGCATTGATTGGTTCAAAAAATGGTTCAAAGAAATTTTTAAATATGTAGCCTTTTAGGGAAATACTTTCACCATTGACGTCATTTACTTTAATTATATTCAAGGTTTTAGCTATTAAAGAAGAAAGGAAAAAAGAAGCAATAGCATTCATTCCAAAAACAAGAAAAGGCTGGGTCCACCATTTTATATTCTTAATTTCTATCACGTAATAACAAAACGCAAGAAAATTCAAAGCCATTCCACCCATAAATAAAACATAAGAACTTGTCCAGATATATTTATTAATTGGAAACCACATATTCCAGATTACTCCAATAACCAGCAAAATATTTCCTGTTACAAATAAATCACTTGTCAACTCAAACTTATCACTCTTTTTTTGCAACCACATACCAGTGAATACCCCAATCATAGTTGTAACAACAGCTGGAAAAGTTGAGAGTAATCCTTCCGGATCCCAGTTTGTTTTCCACATATGACCATAAAAAATCAAATTATCTATATAGGCAGCTAAATTTCCCTCTGGACTTAAATTGCCGGCACCATAGCCTGGAACCGGGATAATTGTCATGGCAAGCCAGTATAAAATCAAAATCACAATTGAAAGAATTACCTGGGTTTTTGTGGAAAGAAACAGATAAATTAATGATGCTAAAAAGTAAACGACAGCTATTCTTTGTAGAACTCCAGGAATTCTAACCGTTGAAAAATCAAAATAAGGAAAAAGATGTAAGAACATTCCAAGTGCAAAGATTATGGAAGATCTTTTAATGACATGGAAAAGCAAAATCTTTTTTGATGCACCTTTTGCTAATCTGTTTTTGAATGATAAAGTCATTGCGACACCTACAATAAAAAGAAAGAATGGGAAGATGAAGTCAGTAGGTGTCCAGCCATGCCAGTCTGCATGTTTTAGAGCTGGATAAACGGCACTCCATGTTCCTGGATTATTGACTAAAATCATTCCAGCAATTGTAATACCTCGAAAAACATCGAGGGATACAAGTCGATGGGATTTAATTGTATCATTCATTATTGCACCTCTATTGATTAAAATTTAGATGGGATTTGAGAGTACATTTATTGAAAATCAGGAGAGAGGGGATAATTTTCATTAATTTCAATGTGAATTTTGAATGGTTTCTGTCACCTTGTTTATTTGTGGGCGCTAAAGGACTCGAACCTTTGACCTCCGCCTTGTAAGGGCGGCGCTCTGGACCAACTGAGCTAAGCGCCCCAGAAACAAATTTTTCAATAACTTGATGCAAATTTAACAACCTCAATGAGATTTACAAAAAGTTGAACATTATAGTCTTCCTGTTTCATTTTCATTCCTTTTTTATATCACTGACTTTTGATATGTATTTTCCAAGTAACTGTCATTGCGAGGAACGAAGTGACGAAGCAATCTTTACTCAAATACTTGTCATTGCGAGGAGTGAAACAACGAAACAATCTGTCCATTGATGTAGGACAGACTTTTAGTCTGTTACTAATATGTTTTTGTCACCATTCATTTTTTTTTGATCGGAATGACATTCTTTCCGTAATCCTAATAATAAATTTTTCTATTTGTACTGATTTTATCAAAACAATGTGGCTAAAGCCGATTTATAATCTATTAATTTTTTTTCACTTGACTGAAGTCAAGTGCTATTTCATTTTATAAGAATATTCTCGTAAAAAAAATTATTCACTAAATAATTCAACAAATAATCTAAAAAATTTCAGTTGACTTCAGTCAACTGTTAAAGTTCTTTAGAAACAAAAAACGGCTTTAGCCACATTTTACTCTAAAAAGTTTTAATATCATCTTAAACTTT